>Ga0213858_10000957_pt1 | contig 13570 bp, 15 predicted proteins | sample PICome_FD_160122 | JGI IMG/M metagenome (GOLD analysis project Ga0213858, IMG submission 160122) | Coastal seawater microbial communities near Pivers Island, North Carolina, United States - PICO245 | ecosystem: Environmental > Aquatic > Marine > Coastal | place: USA: North Carolina | collected... | reverse complement strand
TCCGTATAGATATACCCGTCAAGGGGGGGAAGCTGTGTCAAACAGTTTCCGACCCAGTTTCCGACGCGGCTTCTTTATAGTCGAGAAGGCCGCCTCCGTCTCCACAACGACGTGGCGGGGGTACGGGCACACCGGCGCCTCCCACCATGGCCGATCTCGTTTCCACTCGTCGTACGTCAGGGAACCCCCAAACCACTTCAACAGGCGGGGAGGTGGAAGGAGGTAAGTCCCACCCTCCTTGCGTACCTGCGATATGGACACCTCCTTCCGCCGGTCGTCCGAGTCGTAGAGGGCCCGGTACCCGCACAGGGGGTCGCAGTAGCACCCCACGCGCCACCGACCCGACGGGTAGCCGTACGCCGGTCCTGTGAACTGCACCCCGCACAGCTGACACTGCAATCGCACCTTATCCCTATACAGATCCACCCTCGGCCACCCTTTTATCTGACGTGAACACGTTGCGCAGAACCTTCGAGTCATTCACCCACTTCAACTGCCCCACGTGCTACGCGGTCTACAACGGGCGGCTGGAGCTGTACGCCTACGCGGAGGTCGCCGCCGTCTACTTGAGCGTGCCGTGCGAGGGGACTCACCTCTCGACGCGCCTGCCCGTGGCCCATCTCGTCAAGGTTCTCAACACATGCATCACCAACTCCATGGCCCGCCTTACGTTTTTCGCCGACCATCTGCGCGTGGAGAACGAGGTGGTGTACCGGATTAAGTACGTGAAGGGTAGCATGCGCGCCATGGAGTACCCTACGGTGCGGGCCTGCCACTCCTTCATCGTCAGCCTGCCCATTCTGCACCGCTTTCTCAAGTTGGTCGACGACACCATCTGCCTGACCCACGAAGACGATTTGATCTTAAACGGGACGTACCAGGACATGGTCAAGTCGAAACTCACCTTCCCGCCCTACGACGACATGTACATCCACTTCGGCGTCCCCCTGGTCACCAACGAGGAGTGGCCGGAAGAAGCGATATATACGTCTGATCTGATGAGGCAGCTGTGTCGGACACAGTCCTTCCAGACGACGGGCGTCCTCGTCGTAGGCCGGTCGCACTGCGTCTTCACGTCCGAGCGGAACGGGATCTCCCTGAAGGTGTGCTTCACCTCCGTCTAGGCCGCCGCCGCCGCCGCCGTGGGGTACTGTGACGGCCCGACCTCGGGTTGGACGTCGTACTGCGCCTCCGACGTCGTGCTGCCCGGCCCGATCGAGTAATGTAAAAATGCGTGACCCAAATCTTCGTCCGACGCTGGATGGTCTTCGAACGTTCCCGCCATCTCCCTCAAATCGTCCATCATCCGAGTTGACGCCCTCCTGTTGTGCGCATGGTAATCCGTCGTTGACACCCTCCTTCCCGCCATTGGCACCCTCCTGTTGTGCTCATCTGACGCGATGTGATGCGTCAACACCCTGTCGTCACCTGTCGCCTGGTCGTACGCCTCTTGCACCCCGGCCTCCGTCACCCCTCTTGAGACGAATTCGCCCGTTGCCCCGCCACCAACCCTTGACCCCACGCCTCGACCGACGTACCCGGCCGCAACGTCCACAGCAGCCCTCTCCCCGGCCCTCGCCAGGTCGGGAAGAGGGTTGTGACCACGCAACACACCGCCGAGGTAGTTAAGACCCCTCCTGTAGTTGTTGTAGTAGTCCAAGGGGTTCAACCCCGAGGCGTCCGTGGCTGCGCTCGCTACGTTGGGCACCCCCGTACTTAACTCGATCGCTGTGTCCGCCCCTACGATGACGGGCGCTCCGAGCATCTGACCAAAGCCGTGGGAGAACTCCCCAATACTGTGCGCGTGCACCATCTCCTTGGCACCATGATACATCGTCTTGGCCGTGTTGGCTAGGTAGTGAACGGGTGCGAGCACGAAATCGAAGAAACCCATTTAATTGGAGACAATATATTTACGGGTGGCATGGATCAAGTGAAGGCGCTCCTGGCGGACGGCACCGTCACCCCCGCCGACTTATTAGTACTCGCCCGATGCCCCACATGCGGCGACGACCCCCCCACCTTCAAGCAGGCCTGCAAGGATCAGCGGAGTGAAGAGTGGATCGAAGCCAGGTCGGGTCGCCTCACCGCCTCCGACTGCGCGGCCGTCTGCGTGAGTTCCGCCTCTTCCAAGTTATGCGCAAAAAATTCACATTTTTAGGGTTAATCAAAAAAATGACCTTTTTATATATTCAGGAAAAAATTTCCTATAAGAGTATATGGAGTCATTTATTTAGTTAACAATTTTTTTAAAAAACAAGTCTAGGAAATTTTTTATTAACATCTGCGCGTTAACAGGGTGAATGCCCCTACGAGGGTCCCACAGACGTGATGCGCAAGAAATTGGGGTATAAAAAGAAGGGGAACCACTTTACGCTGCACGGGCAGGTCCACGAAGGCCTCGCCCTGGGCAAGTACAAGGAGCAGACGGGCTGCCGCGTCGGTCAGTACGGCCTGATCACTTGCCCCGACGAACCCTGGCTGGGGTGCTCCCCCGACGGCGTGACACATTGCGGGAAGCTGGTCGAAATCAAGTGCCCGGTGACGCGTCTGATCGTGCCAGGGGAGGTGCCGCGCCACTACCTCCCGCAACTGCAAATATCGATGCACATCCTCGGTTTGGAATCGGCCGACTTCTTCGAGTGGCAGCAGGGGCAGACCAATCTAGTCAACGTGAAGAGGGACCAGGCCTACATCGACGCCATGCTCCCTAAGTTACGCGCCTTCTATACCGAGTGGCAGACCCTTAAGCGGGAGGGGAGGAAACCGAAGAGGAAACGGAAGGTGGATCATCCTTTTATTTAGGGTGTTGGATTTTGGTATTTAGGGTGCCTAAAATTGGCGGGGTATAAATACCGGGAAAGATTCAATTTCAACACACAGACACAGACACACCAGCAATGGAGCCGTCGATAGACTTCACCACCGAGAGGCATGCCTTTGTACGTTTCGGTCGTATCCACGCCTTTGTACCCCTCGAAGCGTTGCCGGACCTTGCGCCGTACTATTGGTTGGAAGAGCAGTCCAAGCACATCCTCGTCGATTACAAGCCAAACCCAGATTACCTCTACGCCTTATCGTGGGAACCGCTCGTTGAGTATGTCCTCCTCCGAGCGGTGGATCTCGGTGTCGGGGCCGCATGAATGGTTCCGGTTCAAGAACCCTACGCCGGCGGAGGTGTGCGCGGTCGCTCACGCCTTCCACCCATGCACCCTCTGGGAAGGAAATATGGTATGGACCGCGAAGGAGGTGCCGAGGCAGCTGTACGCGGACCAGTACCTCCCGCCCTGCGGCTTCTACACACTGGTGTGCGACACAACCGGCCCCTTCCTCCGACTCAACACGATGGACCTGGACACTATAAATCGCGTCATGGAGCTGCTCTCGTACCCGCGCGTATCCTCCCTCGAACTCATTTATGAGGTAAATAAATCTTGAAGAAAAATCTTAGCCTTTCCCCAATGCAGTCAGCTCTGAAAGGCTCCGTGGCCGAGACGAGCCACTCCTACCGTCCTTACGTCTACATGATCCAGCCCGCCGTACCCAACCCGGTTCGATTCCGCGCCTCCCAACTCCTCGCCTCGCTCGTCAACACCGCCGAGTATCCGAACAGGACCTACGTCTCGTTGCAGGTGACGATACGCAACGAAAACGGGACGCGAGTCACGGAGAGGGTAGGCGATCGCGTGCCCGTCTCCCTGAACCAGAACCGTCGCCTGCTGAGACGCATGTTCGGCGGCGTCGTCAGCGTGGACGGGAAGATGGTGTACCGTCCCGGTCGCATCGAGAACTGGTACACGCACTCGTCCAGCGGGAAGGTGAAGGATGACGAGAATGGGATGACGACCCCCTCCTTCTGGGTCGACTCGATCAAGTGCAACGCCTACCGGACCAGCAACCCCATCAACGGCTACAAACCCCTCCCACCGCGCCTGGCCATGATGAAGTCGATCGTCAACCCCCGCGTCTCGAAGGACTGCTTCAAGGCCTGCGTCGTGCTCCACACGTGCGACCTGCGGAAGAATAAGACGCGCGAGTCAGTTCTGCGCGCGCACTATGAAAAGTATCCTTGGAAGGTCTCCTCCTTGGAGGAAATAGGAGAGGCCACAAGGCACACAGCATGGCCGCCGATCAACGTTTGCGTGTGGCGCTACGACGAGGCGCCCTACCTCGTCAAGAAGTGGGATTTGGGGCACTCGGATTGCATGCACGTCCTCGACTACGACGGGCACTGCTGCTACATCTCCAAGCCCCACATATTTCTGGCGAATCGCCGCCGCCCAGTCTGCTCCAACTGCTTCGAGCCCACCAGCAAGGACCACTTGTGCTACCAGCCGGACCCCGTCGTCGTGACGAAACCCATTAAATACCGACCCGTCCCGCACTACGAGTCGTGGGGCGTCTTCGATTTCGAGTCCCGGGTCGACGGGACCCACCACCCCGTCTGCTACTGCGTCTCCATGGATGATGGGCGCAAGTTCGAGCATTTCGGGGAAGACGCGGCGTCCCACTTCATCCGTCTCGCCGTCTCCCTCGGCAAAGTCACGCTCTTTGCCCACAACGCCAAGGGCTATGACAACTCCCTCATCATGAAGGCCTTGATGACCATGCCCGATATACCGGTCACCATCCTGTCGCAGACGACGCAGCGGGTGACGGGCCTCACGCTGGGCGACTGCCGGCTCGTCGACTCCCTGTCCTTCCTCGGCGGCTCGCTGAACCGATGCCTCGAGGAGGCCGGTCTGGACTGCAAGCTGCCTTACCCCTACTCCCTCTTCAAGACCATGGAGGACTACGACAGGCCGTACTGCGCGAGGGAGGACTTCAAGGACGAGCTGAATGACACCTTACCTACCGAGGAGGAGTACGAGTCGGGCCGCGCCATGTTCGAGGAGTGCGGCGGGTGGATCGACTACACCCTCCGTTATTGTAGGTGGGACTGCGACGGCCTGCTGACCCTCCTCCAGCGCATGAACCGGCAGCTGGCCGTGCAGGAGATGCACGTGCAGGACTACTGGACCCTCCCCTCCCTCGGTTATGCCATGATGCTCAAGATGACGGGTCTGTCGTTGCAGCCCCTCCCCTCCGTCGACCTGTACCGTTTCATGGAAAAGGGTATGCGGGGCGGGATCACACAGGTTTCAACGAAGAGGTATACAGATAAGGATTTACTTTATTTAGACGTGAATTCACTCTACCCCACCGTCATGAAGCACTACCCCTTGCCGAACGGGGTCGAGTGGGCCGACGACATGACCCTCGCCGAGGATGGGGTGTGGGAGGTCGACATTGAGCCCACACCCCTCGCGTTCGAAGACCCCACCTTCCTCGCCATGCCCCACGCCCCCTACCTGGACGATAGGGGTCAGGGGCTCCGCCTCATCTGCGACATGACGGTGAAGAGACATTACGTCGAGACGACCCGCCTCTTGCGTTGGTACGTCGACACGGGCCTGATGCGCATCACACAAGTGCACAAGAAGGCTAGGTATACATCCTTCTTCACCCTGGCCCCGTTCATCGACCAGTGCGTTGAGTTGCGCAAATCTTACGGCGACGCGTTCAAGCTCTGCATGAACTCGGTATTCGGGAAAACCTGTGAAAATTCGTCTCGGTACCAAAACACCAGGCTGGTGCACGACCCGGCCACCTTCGAAAGGTTGGCGAGCCGTCTCACCAACTGCGTCATCTTCGACGAGTCCACCGTCCTCTGTATGTATACGAAGAAGAAGGCCTACCTGAAGTCGCCCCTCCAGGTGGGGCAGGCGATCCTATCGTATTCAAAGTTGATCCTCTACCAGATGCACCGCGCCGTCGCCCGCCCCGGACTGACCCTCCTGTACACCGACACTGACTCCCTCATCTACGAAGTCGACGGTGACAAGGAGGAGTACCTGCGCGAGCTGGCGAAGGAGCCCTGCCTGTTCCACCCCGACCAGTCGATGATGGACTACTCGAACCAGTGCGACTCGCTGAAGGCCCTCGCATCTCATAAGAAGGTGCCGGGCAAGCTGAAGGATGAGTTGCCGGGGAGACGCGTCTCGGAAGCCGTCTTCTTGAACCCCAAGTGCTACTCCATCAAGTATGATACAGGGCGGATGACCAAGGCCAAGGGGGTGCCGCGCAAGACGATGAAGGGCCTCACCTTCGACGATTACAAGTCGGTCCTGGAGACGGGCCAGCCTATCCAGCGGGACTTCTTCACGATCGAATCCAAAAATTTTGAGTTGTCGACGAATCATCGTCGAAAGACCGTACTTTCCTCCGCTTATTCGAAGAGGAGATGTGAGGCTCATTATCCGTGGAAGACACATCCATGGTGTTAGACACCGGTGAAGTACCTTTGGACTTATATAGCAAGTAGAGTAGGATAGATCTCATACAACGATTGAAACATAATAATGAAGTTATGGGATGAGATGCGCCAGGTCTTGTCCCTGTACCTGTGTTACGACCCGCCGGCCGGCTTGAGGGGCGGGCCCGAGATGCAGCAGGTGGTGGACAGTGTGCTGCAAGACAGCGTTCCTGGGATCGGCCGGCACGAGGTCCTCATCATGGCGCAGGACCTGGGCGCCACGACACTGATGCGTCATATCTTGGACAATATGTGGGAGTCAGTCGATGAACCTCCCCGAAAGCGACGATGAGGGCAGCGTCTTCACTATATTATCTTGGGAGGAATCATGGTGTACTACCCTTCCGTGGGGGGTCTGCATTGGTCTATCACCATGGCGGACATGCGTCGACTGTGTCAGAAGCATGGTGTGCCTGCCAAGGTCGTCGAAGATGCCGAATACGACGGCGGTAGCGATCCCACCATCATCCTCCTCTCCGACGAACCCATTGGCCACTACGTATGCACGTGGGGCGACAGATACTTTGATCCCTACGGCGATCCCCCTCCGCCCGGAATCAACAAGAGACACGAGACCCTACCGTTGCAGAGGCAGGAATTCCTGAGGGGCGGGCGCATCCTGGACATCAACACTTGTGGCAAGCATTGCATCATGCGCCTGAAACATAGGGACAAGACGCAGGTCGAGTACCGACGCATCCTGGGCTCTCACCCCGATTTAACCGTTGCAATAAATGTATAAAAAATGTTTTCCGTCTTGCGATGAAGCGCGCCTTCGACACCAACTCCCGCCGTTACACCATCTCCTCGGGGACCAAGGGGGTCGTCTCCCTTACCCACAACGTCCAGGATGGCTCCCTCGTCAAGGAGGGGGCCCTGCACATCGACTCCATGTCCATCCCGCAGCAGTACCGCCAGTCGTCGGCCGAGGCCACCCTGTCCCTCCGTTTACCCGACTCTGTGAAGACAACCATCGTCGACCCCCAGTTGACGGGTTCCTTCTTTGTGGCAGGCAGCAGCGTCTCCTTCTTGAACGACGCCAGCTTTGCAAACCTAGCCACTCAGAACGCAGCTAGCGGTTTGGAATCAACTAAGTATTACAAATTGGGAACGGGGACCACTTCTTATCACACCGAGGCTCGGGTAGGTAAGTACTGCTCTGAAGCCGAAGCCATCGACCGCGTCAACCAGGCCCTCTTCTCTTCCTACGTCAACCATTTTAACGTGACTGAACACATATTCTTGAAGCAATTATCAACAACTGGCTACATCGACGTCAGCCTTGACATTCCGGATTCGTCACGCTACATGTCCACCTTTGAGTTCATTGTGTACAACCCAGGGGACGAGACGACGGCCAACATCGAAGTCGCGTTCCGTGCGTTGGACGACGACAAGACGGGCACCAACTTCCAGCTGGGCAACCTGACGTACCGCAAAGGCCTGACGCGGGTGTGCCCCTACGACGTCTTGGAGGACATATCGCAGACGACGGCGTCGATGAGTGAGGACGAGGCGACCAGGGTGAGCAAGTTGTACCACGAGACCAAGGAGAGGTTGAAAGCTGGCTTCCAGAGATGCCTCATGAAGGCGGAGATGCGCAACCACGTGTTCGACGCCGCCAAGTTGATTACGACACCGAGTGGGTGGGAAGTCGGCATCGTCGTCGTGCCGTACCACCACGGCACCGTGGACACCTTCGGCGAGGGGACGGACTACGACGCCATCGTGCCGCACGTGCAGAAGAGGGGTGACCTCCTCTACTACAACCAGGACGCTAGGGACATGTCGCGCATCTTGCACCTCTCCCCCGTCATGGAGCACCGCCTCCAGTTGCTCCCCACCTTCGAGATCGGCGACTTCGTCAGGTCTAACGGGCGGGTGGAGACGGAATCAGATGTCGTCACGACCGTCGACCGGCACCTCCTCAAGGCCTCGTACTACCGGGCCGGTCGCTGCAAACCCATCTTCAACGAAGTCAAGGACATCAGCGTCAACCTGGGGCTGGACAACTTGCGCGTCGACAACAAGCGGAGCAAGACGGGCGGGCGCACGAACCTCCTGCACAGCACCAAGCCGGCCGAGGGCTTTGCCAGTCACGAGGGGTACAGGGGCTGGAACCAGGCGGTGAAGCACGATCAAAACAACAACACGTTCAACATTCAATTTTATTGTTCCCTACATAACCCGTTACAACCTACCCTGAACGAGGTGGTGAGCGCCGAGTCCTGCCTGTCAGGCGACGTCTTCTCCCACTCCTCCATTGCCTTTACGATGACTTAAAATAAATCACTCTTGTGTCGAAATCTGAGTCGGACGAAAACGCATTTGACTCGTCGCTGGAATATCCCGATGCATCATCCGATTCATAAAGCGGAGGCGCACGTTCGTCTCCTTTGCCGCCTGCTTTTGTAGATCGACGCCTGGAATCGGTTGCCCCATACCGCGCGCGACCTTGGTCCATGGATCTTGATTGTAATGTAAAACGTAGAGCGGGTCTCCGTTCCACTGGGACATGATCTCCCCGTTGTACCTTCTCATCATTGGGTTGTTTGAGTTCTCCTCGACAAACGTCTGCATAGGAACGCGGTCTTCCGTCCAGCTGCTTACCGGTCGTTCCCTCCATTCCGCAACCTCCTCGCCGATCGGTCCCCCCTTGCGAAATCGTAGTACGTCGTGCGTGAATACCCCTTCCGTGTATCCTGGATGCGTGGCGACTCTACCCATTACTCCTTCACAACATAATTTACTGTCTCAAAGCCGATCGCACGCCGTCGTCGGCATCCCCAGGTCCGCGGGCCAGCTCGCCGAGGATGCCGGCGTCCATCTTGGAGGTGCGAGAGCCGGGAAATGTGGAGGGGTGGTGAATGCCGTCACTGACCGCGTCAGCGACCTCTGTCACAGTAAGGTTCGACTTAGTCTGCTTGCCCGTCCCGTCTGAGAGTAGGTATAAGTGACCCTGGAGCTCGCAGCACACGAACATGGTCCAAGACTCGTTGTTCGTGGAGTCGAAGTTACGCACCTTATTTAAACTCTTCAAGTCGCAGCCGCGCACGAGGGAGTTGGTCTCCGTGTCGTTGGAGCGGAGGGGTAGGGAGAAGTCGGCGACGACCTCGAAGGTGAAGGGGACGAGGACGCCGTTGGTGTAGCCGCCCAAGTCCTTCTCCGGGTCGATGGCGATGACCGATCCGAGGGACGACATGAAGGCCGAGCGCGACTGCTTCGAACCGTTCCTGCACGACATCTGGTAGAGCGACTCCTGGTCCATGTTTATCAAGAAGGCGGAGTTTTGGGGCGTCCTGACGCGCAAATTGGTGACGACGCCGAGACGGGTGGGGACCACGTTAGCCTGGGCGGTCGACGCCTTGGCCTCGTCCTTGGAGGAGCGGATGAAGACGTAGATCATGTCCGGCACCTGCGCAAGTTGGATGTTGCCCGACTGCATGGCGGACAGGGGTTGCGTACCATTGACGAGGGAGCGCGACGACGAGCGGATGGTGTGGTACGTCGAGATGACCTTGTCCGAGATGGTGGGGAGGGGCACGGAGGGCGTCACCAAGTCGAAGATGAGGGTGGGTGACAACCCCTTGCTCACGACGTCGGTACCGATATCGGCATCGTCTTTCAGTAAAAGCGATGTAGTGTAGTCAAGAGCATAGTTATCAAAATTACCATTTTGTATTTTACCAATCTCGACGAGACGGTTATTATCCCCCAGGGTAAGTTGACAGTCAAAATAACGGACGTTCACGAGGGTGTTGTCACGCATCACGTTGTCGCGGAAGTAGGGGTGGTTGAGGGGTTGGTAGACGTCGTGGACAAATTTGTATGAGAGATCAGCATTAGGTGTAAATACTAATGATTTTGCGTTTGAACCTTGGACTGTTACCACTGTACCTCGTCTTCTGGAAATAATAAAATTGTCAATGTCTGTTATCGGTGGTCCCGTAGCAGAAGATGTTGTATTTTTAGCAGTGACTACGAAGGGTCCATCCCCAATTTTGAAAAGTTGATCCGTTTGATTAAGAGTCTTCTTAAGTCCAACTGTGTATGTTCCTTGACTAATTGGTGTGTTAACGTCAGAACCAACTAGAGCACCATATGCAACAATATCGTTATTGTAATTAATTCGAAGTAAAACCGTAGTTAATTTTGCTGAAACAGCTGGAACATCAGCGGTCAAATTAAAGGTAATGGTTGGAATGAAATCCTTATCCTCCACCACGGTATGCGCTGAACTTGCAGTAAGCCCGGAATAGACGGTGCATGGATAGTTTTCGCGGAGGGCGTTCGTGTTGTGTTGTTTCTCCACATCATCTTCGCTGTAATTTTGGAAGATGCGCGCGTCAGACTCGGCGTATTGGTCCAATTGATTGAGACCGTAATGCTTTCTTTGGTGGGCTACGTCTTTCTCTTCAGGGTAGAATGTGGTGACGATGCGATGGTCCACCTTGGGTGTGATAGACATGGAAGCGTTGTTGACGGTCACGTTCAAGTTGTTAGAAGAGTTGGCGATGGGGTCCGAGGCAAGACGGACGTGTTCGCGCCACTCCTTGAAATCTTTCAATGTACCCGTCAGTATTTTCGATTGTAATGCACTTAATTCCACGGAGGTGACGGTCCTGTAGTGGAGGGTGGGGTTGGTGAGGATCTCCATGCCGGAGAAGGTGCGCGACCACGTCAGCTGGGACTGGGACTCGGTCTGGGCCTCCAAGTTGAGGGTCTCGATGGCCTGGATCCCATGCTTGGAGACGGTGACGGTTGCCGTGGAGGGTAACGCTTGTGCAATTTCGTTTGCTGCGGAGGCAACGTGAATAGCCGACATTACTGACGGTCAACATAATTTTAAGGAAAATTATATTTTGAGCACTTAGCGATGTTGGCCCGAAATGTGCAGTTAGAGGCTGAGAGGATTAGGGCGAACAAAGCCATGTACATGAATATACACAATAGCACCAACGCCCACGCTGAAATGTCGGACCTTATGTACCCAGAAGTGAGGTTAACATCTTTCCCTTACATGATGAACCGCCTGATGCTGGCCTTGCAAAAACACGGTATCGTATTTTACAAAAGACCCAGATCATTCAAGCAACTCCAGGACAAACTGATCGAAGAACTACCCTACCTCATCGATGGTAGCGAATTTGGGAATAGCATCCTTGATCATCTGCAATCACTGTACACGCACATCGACCCGCCTTCGATCAACAATCTAATCATACTGTTAGAGACGGGTAAACCAACGCCTAAGGTGCCGATCGCAGCCGATTTACCAGTGGGGGAAGCGATCGACGAGGGGGAAGCGATGGAGGAGGAGGTGGAAGCGATGGAGGACCAAGAAGAGCAGGTGGTAGAGAGCGATTTGAAGTCGATTATCATTCCAATGATGAAGGATGAGATGGAAAGGAGGAATGTGGAACTCACAGACGAATTCCCCACCTACGACGATCTCGCGACCAACTATGGATCACAGTTGGCGGATAACATCATATTGCAAATGGGATTACAAGCTGAAGAGCCTGTAGACGAAATGCAAGAAGAGTCTGTAGACGAAATGCAAGAGCCTGTAGACGAAATGGGAGAAGCTGTAGACGAAATGCGAGGAGGTGCAGTGCAACCTGAAGAAGCCGAGCCTGAAGTCATTGAAGATCAGCCTATTGTCGTTGAGACCGAAGATCAGCCTACTGAGCCAGTCGTCGAAGATTTACCTCCAGTCATTAAAATTAATAAAGTGCCACGCCTGTTGAAGGCAGCCTTGAAAGGGAAAAGTCCGAAACGAAAGTCAAACAAGGATATTCTAGAAGCTCTGCAAGCATTCTTGAAGGAGAACCCGGATGTTGACATCAGTGAAGTGATGGAAAAGCTGAAAGACCCTCTTGTCAGACGCAGCACCTTACGGGGAGGATACAAAGGCGATCATCCGGTCATCCTAAACATCTTAAAATAAATATTGATATCAGTAAATGTTCGTTAGGAAGGCGTACGTAACCCCGCGACCCTTTGCGGAACCGATTACGGTGCCAAAATTCGTACAACCACCCCCGCGAGGTGGGGAGGAGTACGATAACTATGCGAAAGAACTGTTACGCACATTCAAGACGACACCTATCATCAACGAGTTCGAGAACAGGATGACCTATCCAGACTTTGTCGCCTACGTCGCCTCCCAGTTCAACGAGGGTGTCTCGCGAGGTGGAAACAAGATGATCGACGTTAATAAATACAAGGGAACGGTAAGCATGATGAGGGATCCCGAATTCGCTGCAAGTTTACAAAGAGTCTTTAATAATTCTTCATGATGGAATCGAAAATGTCGACCACCCTTTTCTGCTTATCATCGGTTATATACCGTTTACAGATGAGGTCGGCCACGTCCTCACGGTTTACGTAATTAATAAAATTGTAAATGAGAAATTCTAAGGAAGGCAAGTTCTTCCGATCGTTTGGTTTTTCCACCTCATACTCCTGGCAGAAGTACTCGAACATACAACTAACCCGATGCAGCTCGTCACCCGTCAGCTTTGGCACGTTGTATCCTAGGGACCGGCGTATCGTAGAAGTGTGCTGGTACGGCAGGCCGCCCTCCTTGAGGACAGTGTAGTGGCACGCATGGTTGTCGGGATACCCCTGCAGTAGGAAGTAGGCCTTCTCCAACACATCGGGCGGGACTCGGGAGTAGCCCTGGATCCGATGCACCGTGTTGCGGAAGTGGGTCGTCCTGCTGTACTTGTACGTAGAGACGCGTTGCATGCTGTCCTGGAACGTCTGCAGCTCCTCATCGAAATCACACATCGTCGGAGGACGGGGTTTCCGTGGACACCGTGTCGTCCCCGTTGAAACGCGCAGATAACTTTCGCACCCGCCCCATCTCTTGTATCTCGTCGAGGGGTGGGTCCCGCTTAAAGAATGAACGACCCCGCTTCATGGGTGGAGGGGGTTGACCATAAGTGAGAATCGGATCGATTCTTATGCTGGGAGGTAGAGACAACTTGAGCTTCCTCGTATCCCTCCTCTTGCTGAACTCTTTTTCGATGCGTCGGGACAGGGGAGGCGCTTGCTCCTGCAACTGATCGAACTGCAAGGAGTAGGTCTTGATCGCATCCTTACCCGTCAAAGACCGCTCCTTATGTGGTAGACGCAACTCCCGCGCGATCTGCCGGCACAGCTTGCCGAACAGGATCGAGGACGATAGATGTTGCTGGCAGAGACTCT
>Ga0213858_10000954_pt1 | contig 13580 bp, 12 predicted proteins | sample PICome_FD_160122 | JGI IMG/M metagenome (GOLD analysis project Ga0213858, IMG submission 160122) | Coastal seawater microbial communities near Pivers Island, North Carolina, United States - PICO245 | ecosystem: Environmental > Aquatic > Marine > Coastal | place: USA: North Carolina | collected... | reverse complement strand
CAGTTATTTCTTTATCCTGAGCAACTTGCCATCCTGGAATTTCCTGTGCAGTGATTTCAAAATCTTCTAAGGTCAATTCAAATTGTTCTCCAGCAAGATCTAGCTGGTATGTACCGCTAGATTCAACAGCTGCAATATCATCCTGACTGAGTTGGTTAATAGCTGCAGCAGCATCTTTCATGTGCTTACCTAATCTGCGACCTAAAGTTTTAAAATTAGGTTTGATCTTTTTATTGAATACACCCGAAGTATCAGATATGTATTCTATTTCCTTAACATTTACTTCATGCAGAATTAGTGATTCTACTAATTTGACATCATTTTCAAAATTGACATCTAATACAGGTATCATTATTCTTTGAAGTGGTTGTCTTACTCGAATTTTATCATTTCTTCTCAATGATAATACCAGTGACGAAATCCTTTGTGCATAAGACATTCGTCTTTCTAAATCTTTATTGATGATATTATCATCTGCAACAGGGAATAAAGACAAGTGTACCGATTCGTGATCAGAGTTATTGGTAGCAGCATTTAAGTTATTATATAACCAGTCAGCGAAAAACGGCGAGATAGGTGCCATCAGCTGAGACACTGTTTTCATACAGGTATATAAAGTTTGGTAAGCTGATATCTTGTCTTGAGTGTAATCACCCTTCCAGAATCTTCTTCTACACAACCTCACATACCAGTTACTTAAATTATCTTCTACGAATGTCTGTATCTTTCTTCCCGCTCTGGTAGGTTCGTAATCTGCATAGTCATGAGAAACTTCTTTAACCAAGGTATTTAGTAAAGACAATACCCATCTGTCGATCTCTGGTCTGTCTTCAATATTAATATCTTCTTCATTGTACGCAAATTCATCAATGTTTGCATACAGTGCAAAGAATGAATAAGTATTATACAATGTGCCGAAGAACTTTCTTTTTATCTCTTCTATACCATCTGGATCAAACTTAAGATTGTCCCATGGATTAGAGTTACATATCATATACCATCTGGTCGCATCAGCTCCGTATGATTCAATCGTTTCAAAAGGATCAACTGCATTACCCAAACGCTTAGACATTTTCTGTCCGTTTTTATCTAATACTAATCCAGTCGAAACCACATTTTTAAATGCAACACTATCTTTAACCATCGATGAGATCGCGTGTAAAGTATAAAACCATCCTCTGGTCTGATCTACACCTTCACTGATAAAGTCTGCAGGATAAAAAGACCCTGAGTCAACTAATTCTTTATTTTCAAATGGATAGTGAAGTTGTGCAAAAGGCATCGCTCCAGAATCAAACCAAACATCAATAAGGTCTAACTCACGCTTCATTTCTTTTCCATTATCAGATACTAATATTACATGGTCAATATATGGTCTGTGTAAATCATTAGGTGTTTCCTGTGACAAACCAAGTGCTTGATTTGCTTTTTCAATTTCTTGTGATAGTTGCTCTATAGAGCCAATACACTTTTCGTTACCATCCTCATCTCTCCAAATAGGCAGTGGTATACCCCAGTACCTAGATCTAGATAAATTCCAATCTAATACGTTTTCTAACCAGTTACCAAATCTACCTTCTCCTGTAGATTTAGGTTTCCAATTGATGGTCTTATTTAAATCAAACATTTTCTCTTTGACAGCAGTAGATTTAATAAACCAACTATCAAGCGGGTAGTATAGAATAGGTTTGTCAGTCCTCCAGCAATGAGGATAATTGTGACTATATTTTTGAACGTTAAAAGCTTTATTCTCTGTTTTAAGCTTTATCGCTATATCGATGTCAATATTTTTATAAGCCTCACCCTCGTTCTTATAATCTTTTACATATCTACCTGAGAACTCGCCTACACCGTCTACAAACTTTCCTTGTTTGTCAACAAGTGTTAATGCACCTACATTATACTTTTGAGCGACTCTCATATCATCTGCACCAAAAGAAGGTGCGCAATGTACAATACCTGTACCATCTGTTGTTGATACGAAATCTCCTAAACCAACTATAAATGCATTTCCAGATTCTGGTTGTTGGAAATCTAAGAGTTGCTCATAGTTTACATACTCAAATTGAGCTCCCTTATATTCACCTGTAATCTGATACGGAATCAACTTGTCTTCAGGAGAATAGCTATCAAAATCTAGCTCTGCTTGTTCTGGCTTAAACCATTTTGAGACCAGATCTTTGGCAAGTATTAGATTAACCAATTCTTTAGTATAAGGATTGTAAGTTCTTACTCTCACATAATCTATCTTGGCGCCCATTGCTAACATAGTATTGGATGGTAATGTCCAAGGCGTGGTTGTCCAAGCAATAATAAACACATCTCCACCTTCTAAGCCTTCAAATAAGAAATTGGATTTATCATCATTGATAAGCTTAAATTGAGCTACGGCTGAGGTGTCTTTTACATCTTTATATGCACCAGGCATATTTAACTCATGCGAACTTAGCCCAGTTCCCGCAGCGGGAGAGTAAGGTTGTATAGTGTAGCCCTTATAAATTAATCCTTGATCGTAAAGATTTTTTAGAAGCCACCATACTGATTCTATGTATTCATTTTCAAAAGTGATATATGGATTATCAAGATCCACCCAATATCCCATCTTTACAGTAATATCATCCCAGAGGTTTTTGTACCTCATGACAGTTTCTCTACACTTCTGGTTGTATTCTTCTATAGTAATAGATTTGCCTATATCCTCTTTAGTGATGCCTAATTCTTTTTCAACACTAAGTTCGATTGGCAGTCCATGAGTATCCCACCCACCTTTTCTTTCAACTCTTTTTCCTTGCATAGTATGGAACCTGCAAAAGATGTCTTTAATGGCTCTTGCCATTACATGGTGGATACCTGGTTTTCCATTTGCAGAAGGAGGACCTTCATAGAAAACAAAGGTGTTTTCAGCAGCACGTTCACTGATACTTTTCTCAAATATTTTTGACTCTTCCCAAAATGCTAATACTTCTTTATCTATGCTAGGTAGGTCAAGGCCTTTGAATGTACGATACAAGCTCATTTGTTCTAAAAATTAGCTTGCAAAACTAATAAAACTTAATGGTTTTTGATGCTGAATAATCGCGATACTATGCTTAGGGCTTAATTGTGAAATAGCGCTAAAATAATCTGTAAATCAGACCAACTAGGAGGATAGGACCTTGGCCTGTTTCTTCACCTTCAGTTTTGGCATTCCATTCGTAACCAAAGGCTAGGGTAGGCCTAAATTTTTCTGTCACTAAGTAGGCTGCCTCTATGGTTGGCTGAATAACAGTGATTTTAGTATTGCCACTAGTCATGTTAGGGGCAGTGACATCGTTCTCCCAATCTATACTATTCCACCAAAAATCGTTTTTTAAGGAGAGATCAAAGTTTGATATTCTTTTTGTATAACCTAGGGTAAAACCAAAGCCATCTCCTCTTTCATCATCATGTACTCCAAGATCACGATGTCTTATCCAGTTGTATCCTGCTCTGAGTAAAAGCTTTGATTCATCATTTAATTGATATTCATACCTAAGTCCAGGAATAAGACCTGTTGGGTAAGCTTGGAATTCAAAATTTAAACTTGATTGGCACATTACTGATACCAACAAGACAAATAGAAAGCCAAGGGTTAAAGTGATCTTTTTCATGATTTAGAATAGGCTTGATATAATTTCTTCTATACCTATACCTTCTGCTTCTGCTTTATAGTTTCTAACTACTCTATGTCTTAAAACATAATTGGCTATAGCTTGGACATCTTCAATATCTGGAGAGTATTTACCATTTATTGCTGCATGTGCTTTGGCTCCAAGAATAAGATATTGAGAAGCTCTAGGTCCAGCACCCCAAGAAATATAGTTGTTAATCATATCTGTAGCTAATGGTGTTCCAGGTCTTGTTTTAGAAGCTAATGATACACCATATTCCAGAACATTGTCAGCAATTGGTATTTTCCTAACTATCTGCTGGAAATACATGATTTCTTCGCCGTTTAGGATACTATTTAATTTTTGAGTTTTATCTGTAGTTGTTTCTTTAACCACTTTAATTTCTTCCTCAAAACTTGGGTAATCCAAAAGTATATTAAACATGAATCTGTCCAACTGAGCCTCAGGTAATGGATAAGTACCTTCTTGTTCAATTGGGTTTTGAGTTGCCAATACGAAAAAAGGCTGTGGAAGTGTATGCTTTATACCACTTACAGTAACAGATTTCTCCTGCATAGCTTCTAATAGAGCAGCTTGTGTTTTTGGAGGTGTTCTGTTAATCTCATCTGCCAATACGATATTCGAGAATAGAGGTCCTTGATTAAATTTGAAACTTCTGTCTGCATCTAATATTTCAGAACCTGTGATATCTGAAGGCATTAAATCTGGCGTAAACTGAATTCTTTTAAAACTTAAATCAAGTACTTCTGAAATTGTACTGATCAAAAGAGTTTTCGCTAAACCAGGAACACCGACTAATAAACTGTGTCCATTTGCAAATAAAGATATAAGTACACCTTTTACAACATCATCCTGACCGACAATGACTTTTGCAATTTCTGATTTAAGATTTCTATATGACTGGGCTAAGCCGTCAACTGCTTCTACTTCGTTTTTGTATTCTACCAAAGCCTATGTTTTAAATTCGCACCAAAAATAACAATTAAATTAACGGTATTAACTAAATAATTGTTTTGTGATAAAATATGCTAATTCAGACAGATTGGAGGAATCTATGATATCAGCATACCATTTATTTGTTGTTGTCTAGTATTGATTTCTTCAGTGTATTTTGATACTTCCTGATTAAAATGATACCACCAAAACACACCAGAGCCTACAGCAAAAACAAAAAAGATGATCCATTGAATGCTAGAAGTATCATGATTAAAGAATAGATCTTTAACATAATATAATAGTACTGGGAAAAAAGCAGTGTAAAAATTTCTTATTAGCTGTGCATAACTCAATTTTAGTTGACTGCTGCTTTTTTGATAGTTTAGGACACTTATTTGATGCTCTTTAGATTCGTCTGAATAGGGTAATTTGGGCTTTAGCAGTTCTAATTTATCGTGAGCTGATTTGATACTAATCCTGTAGTAAAATAGATAACCAATAATAATGACCATCGGCAACACATAATATACTAAGCCACCTTCTTGAATGTAGCCTTTGATCAATATGGCAAGAAGGACTAATAACAGTATTGCAAAGCTTAGGTTAAAGCTTTTTGCAGCTTCATTTAAGTCGTTTTCTTGTTGATAGAGATCAAAACGAATTTCCGAACTCTCTGAATCACTTTGATTAAGTTGATCAGAAATAAAATCAAGGCGATCTATATGTTTTTGACCTTTGTCTTCCCGGAATCGTTCATCCATAGTTGTAGTGAAGTTTTTCTACACCTTAATATACGGTTTTTCAAAAGTATTTATCTCAGGGAATTCTCTGCTTTATGCAGTTTGTCTTAAACTTAACTATATAAATATAGCTTTACACTAAGCTAATGCACGGTTGAACTATAGAAGACGTTTAGATCTACAGAAAAAAAAAGACCACTACTAAGTAGCGGCCTTTTTTCGTTTTATATGGGTTGGTTGTTATCTTACACCTTGTACAAGTAATGAAACTTCGTTGTTAAGTACCTCAACAAATCCTTTTTCAATATCAAAAGATTCAGAATTACCATTTTCAGCAATAATTCTCACATTACCCTCACCTAAAGCTGAAACGATAGCAGCGTGATCTTTTAAAATTTCAAATTGACCAGAGATACCCGGGACCTTCACTGATTTGATGGCGCCATTAAATATTTCTTTACCTGGTGTTAATACGATTAAATTCATATTTACGCGTTTGCTTCTTCTAGTAGTTTTTTACCTTTTGCGATTGCATCATCAATTGTTCCAACTAAGTTGAAAGCAGCTTCTGGATACTCATCTACCTCACCGTCCATGATCATGTTAAATCCTCTGATCGTTTCTTCGATTGGTACAAGTACACCTTCAAGGCCTGTAAACTGTTCTGCAACGTGGAATGGCTGAGAGAGGAATCTTTGTACTCTTCTTGCTCTATGTACAACCTGCTTATCTTCCTCAGATAATTCTTCCATACCTAGAATCGCAATGATATCTTGAAGTTCTTTGTATCTCTGAAGAATACCAATAACTCTCTGAGCTGTATTATAGTGCTCATCACCTACGATTGAAGGCTCAAGAATTCTTGAAGTAGAATCTAATGGATCCACCGCAGGATAAATACCTAACGACGCTAGTTTTCTACTAAGTACTGTTGTTGCATCCAAGTGAGCGAAAGTTGTCGCAGGAGCTGGGTCAGTTAAATCATCTGCAGGTACATATACCGCTTGTACTGAAGTAATTGAACCTCTTTTTGTTGAAGTAATTCTTTCCTGCATCAGACCCATCTCAGTAGCAAGTGTAGGCTGATATCCTACCGCTGAAGGCATCCTACCTAGTAGGGCAGACACCTCAGAACCTGCTTGAGTAAATCTAAAGATATTGTCAATAAAGAATAAGATATCTTTTCCACCATTAGGATCACTAAGATCTCCATCTCTATAATATTCTGCTAAAGTAAGACCAGATAATGCCACTCTTGCTCTCGCACCAGGAGGCTCGTTCATCTGACCAAATACGAAAGTAGCTTTTGAACTTTCTAAAGCTTTCTTATCAACTTTAGATAGATCCCAACCACCTTCTTCCATTGAATGTAAGAAGTCTTTACCGTAATTGATGATACCAGATTCAAGCATCTCTCTTAAAAGGTCATTTCCTTCTCTTGTTCTCTCTCCCACACCGGCAAATACAGAGATTCCATCATAACCTTTGGCAATATTGTTAATTAGCTCCTGGATAAGTACAGTTTTTCCTACACCTGCACCACCGAATAATCCAATTTTACCCCCTTTTGAGTAAGGCTCAATTAAATCAATTACTTTGATACCAGTAAATAAAACTTCTGCTTCAGTAGAAAGCTCTTCAAATTTAGGTGGCTTTCTATGAATAGGATAAGCAGTTTCCGGTGACTTTTCTAAGTTTTCAATGCCGTCAATAGCATCTCCAACTACATTGAATAATCTACCTTTGATTGCATCTCCTGTAGGCATTGCAATTGGAGCACCTGTATCTACAACCTCTGTTCCTCTTGTCAAACCATCTGTTGCATCCATCGCAATAGCTCTTACACTATCTTCACCTAAATGTTTTTGAACTTCTAGTACTAAAGTCTCACCAGATGCTCTGTTAATTTCTAATGCATTTAAGATCTCTGGAAGAGTAGAGTTTTCACCAGAAAAACTTACATCTACAACCGGACCTATTATTTGTTTTACTTGACCAATATTTGCCATTTCAATATGTGGATTTTATGTTTAAATCTTATGGTTCTAAAAATTGATGCGAAGATAAGCTTTTGACCGCTTTTAAAGGCTTTTATTGGCTTAAAATATGAGCTTTTGGCTAAGTTTATTTAAGAAGCAAAAAACCATATAAAATGTGGTTCTTTCTAGGATTGCAGTCCAAATATTCTAATGATAATTAATTTATAAAGACTGATTAATGTTTTTGCACTGATCTACCCAAAAATTATTCGTTCCTTCACCAGGTGTTAATTGAATAATTTGTTGATTTAACATCTCCAGCATTGCCAGGAAAGTTACAATGGCCTCAATTCTGTTCTTTACACCATCAAACAAGGATTTGAAAGTCATTTTGCCTTTTTTAACCTTATTTCTGATAAAACCCTGCTGTTCTTCAATCGTATATGGAAACTGAACGATCTCGTGATATGTCCTGTTTTTACGGTCTTCAAACTTGGCCATAACCTGATTAAAGACATTCATCAGTTTATAAAGGGTTAAAGACTCCAGTTCTATATCTACCATTGCTTTGTTAGCAATTCGTTTCATTTCGCTGGTGAAATTACCTCTGTTGTGAATCAAAGTCCTGTTGGTTTCAAGGCCTTTAAAATCTTCAACAATCTCTTTGAATTTCTTATACTCAAGTAGTCGCTGTATTAATTCTTTTCTAGGGTCAATCTCATTGCCTTCTTCGTCAATCTGCTTTCGCGGAATCAATGTTCTTGACTTAACTTTCATCAATGTTGCAGCCATTAGTATAAATTCACTGGCGACATCAATATTAAGTCTTTCGAGTTCTCGTATATATGCGAGGAAGTCATTAGTGATTTTAGTGATGGGAATATCGTAAATATCCAATTCATCTCGCTCTATAAAGAATAGCAAGAGATCAAAGGGACCTTCAAACAAATCAATTTTTACTTTGTATTGCTCCATCACTGCGAAGATAGACATTAAATGCTTGCTATATCCTATAGAACTGCCTGTTCTTTCTCAAACTTAATATGACATTATGGTTAATTATACATATATTAGTCGAAATATCGACAATTAAATGCCGAAATATCCGCTAAAGGTTTTAAAAGGAAGAGGAGCTCAAATTAATCCTCAAAATAGATTCGAATCTTTAATCAGAGACACTGATCCAAATATATTTCTCGATGAAGATTTTAAAGCGAAAAACCAATTCATCGAAATAAAAGCAAAATCTATTATTAACAAAGTCGATAGCCCAGATGTACCCATGGAATATTCTATGAATCCCTATCAAGGATGTGAGCATGGTTGTATCTATTGTTATGCAAGATCTACTCATAATTATTGGGGCTACAGTTCAGGCCTGGATTTTGAATCCAAAATCATGGTTAAAACAAATGCTCCTGAGTTATTAGAAAAGAAACTGAAGTCCAGACAATGGCAAGGATCACCAATTATGTTATCGGGGAATACTGATTGCTATCAGCCTGTAGAGAAGAAGTATAAAATAACCAGATCACTTTTAGAAATCTTTAATCGATATGGAAACCCTGTAGGTCTAATCACAAAAAATGATCTTTTGCTTAGAGATTTAGATATACTGAAGAAACTCAATGAGCATAATCTTGTAAGCGTAGCTGTTTCTATTAACTCGATATACGAAGATATACGGCTAAAACTCGAACCGAGAACAGCTAGTTACAAAAAGAGATTAGATATGGTTAAAACCTTAAGTAATGAAGGCATACCTGTAGTTGTGTTGGCAGCACCAATTATTCCAGGTCTTAATGATCATGGTATAATGGATTTGGTGAAAGCGGTAGCAGAAGCTGGGGCAAGAGATATAAATCACATAATAGTCAGACTTAATGGAGATATTGCTGAGTTGTTTGAGGATTGGTTGATCAAATCATATCCCGATCGGTCAAATAAAATCCTAAACCAGATCAGATCTTTACATAAAGGCCAGTTGTCAGATTCTGAATTTAAACACAGAATGAGAGGCAGCGGGCAATATGCAGATATGATCAAACAGCAATTTGTAGTTGCTAAAAACAGATATCTACCAAAGCCTCAAAGCTTTGAGTATAATAGAGAAAGATTTAATCAACTTAGAAAACCGCAGTTACGGTTATTTGATTAGAGTGAATTATGATCTGGTAATAGGACCTTCTGATTTTTCAGAATCCTTCATTCCTTCCTTTAGTTCAGATTCAATATTTGATCTGGCATTGTTAAATTCTTTAATGCCTTTTCCGATTCCTCTCATTAATTCAGGAATTTTCTTTCCGCCAAAAAGTAATAGAATAGCGAAGAAAACCACGATCATCTCTGGTCCCAGGAAGTTTAGCAAGATAAATTGAGACATGTCAATAAATATTTTATTTAAAAGTACAATTATAATCCTTGTATATCAAGACAATTCATTTACGAATTGGATTAATATATACAAAGCTGTCTATTATTAAGACATATATAATAACAAGCTGTACTGACTGGTGAGTATACTAAATTATTATTTTTTCAAACCAATTTCCCGAAGACGCTCATCTAAATATTCTCCTGCTGTAATTGGATCATAAGCTAATGGTCTTTCTTCTGTGACACAACTATCAAGACAAGTTAAGTCCATCTCACTAATCGGATGCATGAAAAATGGAATTGACAATCGTGGAACATGCCATAATTCTTTAGGTGGATTGATGACTCTGTGGGTAGTACTCTTCAGATAATTATTAGTCAATCTTTGTAGCATATCACCAACATTTATTACAATCTCTTCATGACCAGGCTTTACATCTAACCAAGCACCATCCTTTCTTAATACTTGTAATCCTCCTGCAGAAGCCCCGACAAGTAATGTTATTAGATTAATATCTTCGTGCTGCTCTGCTCTGATTGCTGATCTTGGTTCCTCAGTTATTGGAGGGTAGTGTATAGAACGCAAAATTGAGTTACCATCCTTGATTTTATTTTCAAAGTAATCTTCTTCTAATTCAAGATACAAAGCAATGGCTCTTAATAGTGCAGAAGCTGATTTTTCGAATGCCTTATACAGTTGCTTTGATAAGTGACTGAAATCAGGTTCTTCATTGACAAATACATTATCTGGATATTCAGCTTTTCTTGGATGATCAGCTTCTACATATTGTCCAGTTTGGAAGAACTCTTTAAGGTCAGCTACCTGTGACTGTTTTGCATGTTCTTTTCCGAAAGAAGTGTAACCTCTCTGCCCAGCCAGTCCGCTAACTTCGTACTGCTGCTTGACAGGTTTAGGTAATGAGAAAAATGCCTTAGAAGCATTATAATAATCATCTACCAAATCCTGAGGTATTCCATGGTTGACCACACCTACAAAACCAATTGAAGTAAATGCGTCCCCAATTTCTTGAACAAATTCTGATTTTTGCTCTGGTGATCCTGAAGTAAATTTTGACAAATCTACCAGAGGTATAGCTCTTTCAGACATAATAATTAGGTTTTAGAATTTATAGTGCAATTATTATACCTTTTTAACGCAATCTACTGCCTTAAAATTCCAAATTCGAAGCCTTATCAAATGAGCCAACTATTTCCTAGGAGCCTTATAACCACTGGATTGTAGGAAGCTGGTTCCATCTTTCATTGATAATAATTGAGGAATAGTAGTTTCTGGGTGCTTTTTCATATAGCTTTCTACGATTTTCATGCCCACATAGTTGGCAGTCCGACCAGGACTTTGTGCTGGCATATTTCGAGACGTAGGGGCCAAATCTGTATAACGCTTTATATCTGTAATATTGCTTGTATAGAGCATTTCTCTATCTACAAAAAATGACCAAATCTTGCCTTCATTGTTTTTGCACCAATCCATTTGTTCTGCTGTATACTCGTGAATTATCGCATCATCATGTCCAGGCATGATTTTCTTCATCAGATAAAGCTTTTTACCATTGTGCAGCATAAAATCAACTAGTTTGTTACCTGCCTCAGCACCCACTTTATCTTCAATAATTTGCTCAATGGCGCGTTTGACTACAAAATCTGGTGTAAAAAACTGTGTAATATAATTGGAGAACATCGGGTTTTGGGGATCAAGAGTTTTGTAGTCCATATCCTCACCAAGGAATAAATCCAGACCAATACCAACACCATCTCTTAAGCCGTCTTCAAAAATGAAGCATTGAAAACCAAAGTATGAGGTAAACGTGTAAACATTTGGTGTATTATACGCCGGAAAATAGTGCTTTAAATATCGAAAAGCTTGATCAAACTCCTTTTTCTGTTTTGAGAAGTCACCGTATTTTTCATTTACCTGAGAGACCACTTCTTTGAAGGCTTCATCTCTAGATAAAGATTTAATGGATTCGTAGAAGACTTCAAAATTTTGTTTATCCTCTAAGGGTAATATTTCCGTAAAATAGATTTTGCTAAAATAAGGATGCTCTTCACTTAACTTGTTCAGCGCCATGTAAACATCATTAGTATCCATTTGATACAATTGCTCTTCAAATCGGTGAATATTGTAATCCAGGGATATATTACTTACATCAGGTGCTGTTACTTGCTCTTCACAAGAACTGAGTATTAAACTGCAAATTGCAAGAATGATATAATAATTAGCTCGCATTTTTTCATTTTTATATTGGGCGGTTCCCTGCCTGCGTACACTTGTCAGGGTCGGGCTTTTCGTGGGGTCCGCTATAAAGACCTTCTTTATAGCTGCTATCGCACCACTACTATCCCTTCCGCAAAGTCCAAAATTACATAATTCATTTAATGAAAATATGTTTCATCTCTCAGCTTTTAATCATAGCATCCGAATGATATTTAACAAACTTATATCTAAACTATATTTTATCTTACAGCGCGGTATAAAGCACATTATATATGGAAGGAATAGATCAGCAAGAATTAGAAAGATTTATCAGTTTAGCACTTGATGAAGATATTAAAGATGGAGACCACACTTCACTAGCCACTATTGATCCTCAAGATACATCAACAGCAAGATTGATTGTGAAAGATAGGGGGGTGATAGCAGGTGTTGCATTTGCTAAGAAGGTATTTGAGACACTTGATCCACTAAGTAAGATGGAAATATTCATCCAAGATGGATCTGCAGTAAATTATGGAGATATAGCCTTTACAATTACATGTAATACACAGGCGCTACTGAAAGGCGAAAGATTGGTTCTTAATACTATGCAAAGGTTAAGCGGTACGGCTTCCATGTCTCGTAAATTTCAAGAAGCGGTCCATGGTCTTGATGTGCATATTTTAGATACGCGGAAAACAACACCTTTAATGAGGTTTTTAGAAAAATGGGCTGTGCTCCAAGGAGGCTGCGAAAACTATAGAATTGGATTGTATGACTGGATTATGATTAAGGATAATCATGTAGATGCTTGTGGCAGTCATACTAAAGCAATCGAAAAAACCATTCAGTACTTAAAGGAAACGGACAAGGAATTAGATATAACGGTTGAAGTTAGAAATCTTGATGAGCTCCAAGAAGTATTAAATATAGGTCAGGTAAGGAGAATAATGCTTGATAATTTTGATCTTGCTGATCTTAAAGCAGCTGTTGAGATAGTGGATGGCAGATTTGAAACGGAAGCTTCTGGTGGTGTTAATCTAAATACAGTCAGACCTATCGCTGAAACTGGTGTAAATTATATTTCTGTGGGTGCTTTGACTCATTCAGCTGGTTCGCTAGATATGAGCCTAAAAGTCATTAAATAAGGAAGGAAAATTATAAGCCCTGATTATCTAGATCAGTAGAATAACCGAGGCTTATTTTTAACCTGGATAGTTATTGATAACTAGTCCTAATAATATGACCGAAACGATGGCAATTAGTATGATTCTGATATCTACATCTTTTCGGTCTACATTCGATTCTTGCATGATCGGAATTTTGGTTATTAAGTTTGAGTAATGCTGTAATAATTTCGTCTGCCAAAGAAATTACCAATACCATACCATGAGAAAAATTTATCATGTGTCTTTTAGCGACTTGGGTATGTGATTTTTCGTGTAGTTATTCTATTAAAAAAAAATACTATCTATAAATCACAGATAGTCCATCATTTGAGTATGTAGTGTATTATTGATATTTATAATGATTATCAAAGAAGGATGCAAAAAATACCCTAAAAGTGTTAGAAAACTATTTTAATCTATATTCTCAGAACTAGCAAAATAGAATTACACTAGGGCTTTTTTGATGTTTTTAATGAGTGTGGGTCCTTTGTATACCAGGCCAGTATAGACCTGAA
>Ga0213858_10000953_pt1 | contig 13582 bp, 8 predicted proteins | sample PICome_FD_160122 | JGI IMG/M metagenome (GOLD analysis project Ga0213858, IMG submission 160122) | Coastal seawater microbial communities near Pivers Island, North Carolina, United States - PICO245 | ecosystem: Environmental > Aquatic > Marine > Coastal | place: USA: North Carolina | collected... | reverse complement strand
ATCAAGAGGAGGTTCAATAGGTACAGCAGCTTCTGTTTCAGATAATGATGTTATCGGTACAATTAATTGGTTTGCAGATGATGGTACAGATACATCTAATTATGTAGCAACACTTCATGCTGAAGTAGATGGAACTCCCGGAAGTAATGATACACCGGGAGCTTTAGTTTTTAGTACCACAGCCGATGGTTCTAATAGTGTATCAGAAAGGATGCGTATTGATTCTTCTGGTAATGTTGGCATAGGAACTACAAGTCCTTCAGGACAGCTTAATGTTCATTCCAGTACAACAGGTTCGATTATAAAAGTATCAGATAGCACAACAGGTAATAGTGCTACTGATGGTTTAGACCTTCTTGTTAGTGGCACAACAGGGTATCTTTGGAATAGAGAAGCAGGAAATTTATTATTTGGCACAAATAATACAGAAAGAATGCGTATTGAATCAGATGGTGGAGTAGCCATTGGTGGTACAACTTGTGTCTATACTTTAGAAGTGCACGGTACACAGATTTATAGAGGTCCTAGTTATACACTTGGTAATGTCATGCCACTTACAGATAACACTTATGACTTAGGACATTCTTCCTACAGATGGGATGATGTTTATGCTACAAACGCAACAATACAAACTTCTGACCAAAATAAAAAGAATACTATTACTAATAGTGATTTAGGTTTAGATTTTATAAATAGATTATCTCCTAAGTCTTACAAATTAAATGGTGGTACTAGAACTCACTATGGGTTGATAGCACAAGATGTTGAAACTGTTTTATCAGATATAAGTAAACCTACAGCAGACTTTGCAGGGTTTATTAAAATGATACCTGAAGAAGAAGCACCGAAACACGAAGAAAATCCTAATACAGAAACTACATACGGATTAAGATATGGAGAATTTATTGCACCATTAATAAAAGCATTACAAGAGGCAGATGACAAAATAGAAGCTCTTACTGCCCGAATAGAAACATTAGAGGGAGGAGAGTAATATGGCACTTACAAAAGCTTCATTAATTGATGTAAATGGACAAGAAATAATTCTTGATGCCGATGGTGATACATCAATAACTGCAGATACTGACGACCAAATAGATTTTAAAATTGGTGGAACAGATAGATTATCTTTAAAATCCGATGGTAAATTGTCTGTTACAGAAATAAATCATATTACATCTGGAACTTTAGAAATTGGTAATGGCGATGAAAAACAATTATTTGATGCCTCTGGAGCAACTATACAATTTCAAACTTCAGATAGCGAAAGGATGCGTATAACAACCGATAATGTATTTTTAAATCAAACAGCTACAGCAGACTCAGGTGTTGCCGATGGAAGATTAGAAATTACCAGAGGAAGTCAGCATTGTCTTAATTGTCATGTTGCTGGCACAGGTAATTCTACTTTAGTTGCTTTCATAAATGATAATGGTTTTGTTGGTGGCATAAACACTAATGGCTCTGCTACTGCTTTCAACACATCATCAGATGCAAGATTAAAAAATGTTTTAGGAGAGGCTAAAGGTCTTGAAGTTGTAAATGCTTTGAATCCTGTAAACTTTGAATGGAAAAGTGATGGTAAGATACAAGATGGACTTATAGCACAAGAGGTAGAAAAAGTGTTCCCTGAAGCTGTTTCAGAACCAGAATTAGAGGGAGAGTGGTATTCAGTAGATTATTCTAAACTGGTAACACCTCTTATAAAAGCAATACAAGAACAACAAACACAGATTGAATCTTTACAATCTGAAATTAACACTCTAAAAGGAGAATAAAATGGCAATATCATATGAATGGAATGTAGGTACTGTTGACACTTACCCTACAAAGGATTCTAAGTCTGATGTAGTGCATAATGTTCACTGGAGACTAACAGCTACTGACGACACCAATAAAGAAACTATTGATGGAGTAGAAGTCAATATCACATCAGAAGTCTACGGTAGTCAAGCAGTAGACACTTCAGACTTATCAAGCTTCACAGCCTTTGCCGACTTAACAGCAAGTGATGTGCAAGGCTGGGTTGAAACAGCTTTAGGAGCTGATAAAGTTACTGAACTGAAAGCTAGTCTGGATGCTCAGATAGCTGAGAAAGTTACACCAACATCGGTTACTAGAACTATAGGCTAGTCATGGAATTTGGACCGGAAATGTTTTGGAATATTATCATTACTTTAGTCCTTGCTCCTATATTCTATAGCATACGACAAAACTCAACAGAGGCTAAAAGACTCGACATACTGTTAAACAAGACTCGTGAAGAACTTGCAAAAGATTATGTAACTAAAAATGAGTTAAGAGTGGGCATGAATGATTTACTCGACAGGCTTGAAAAGCTTGACGAAAAGATTGACAAACTCTTTGAAATGAGGTAAAATAGTATATGAAAAAGAAATATAAAAGAGCAAGAACTACTTCTGAACGTCAAGACTATCGTTCTGGCGGTAGGGTGGGCTATCGACCCGGAGGTAGAGTTCAAGAAGAACCCGGTAAGCCTTTACCTAGAGCTGTACCACCACAACAACGTGGTAGACAAACTCCATCTGCTCCTACTCCTGCACCTGTAGTTACTACACAAGCTCCTATAGATGCTGATGTAGATTTAGTAGATTTAAAAGATGATGCAGCTCCAACTCCAAGTACTCCACCTACTCCAACTACAACTAGCGTAGGCAATACTGAAGGAACAGCTTCGCAAATTAGAACTATAGATGAAGACAATAATTTAAAAACTACAGCAACTCCAGAAAGAGCAGAAAGAATACAGCAGTCTGCTGAACAACTTGAAAAAGTATCTACAGGAGATTTAACTGACGAAGAAAAAAGAAAAAGAGGTTTATTAATAGAAGTTCCAGAAGAAGGAAAAATGGATGCTTCTATTAAAGGAAAAACTACAGAAATTGCAGAACAAGATAAAGTTGAATTTACTGATGCTGATACAGCACTAGAAACACAATTAGTAAAAGCTGATGAAACTAGAGCAGTTGATGAAAGCACAGGTCAAAATTTAAAAGTTTCTGATAAATTTAAAACTGCTGCTCAAGTTTCAGAAGAAGTTGATATAGAGGAAGCTCAAGGTGTAGTTAGTGACAAAGCTGAATTAACAAATGATGAAATTGCTCAGGCTGCTAATGTAGCTGATGTAACTCCAATAGAAGGTGCTAAAATAGACATACCCGAAGGAGCTTTACAAGAAAGAGTAGTTGGTTCAATAAGTGAAGGAGCTAAAGCTTCTGCTGCAAAAGTTGCAGGTACTACTTTACGAAAAGTTACTAGAGCTAAAACACAATTAAGAAATGCTGGATTAACTGAAGAACAAATAAATGATTTAGGAAACGACCCAGAAGATTTAGAAGAAAGATTAATGGAGTTTTCTGAAGAAGAACGAGGTATTATAGCTGGATTACCTAAACAAGCTTTAGTATCTAGTCAATTAGATACTTTACTGTCAGGTATTGAAAATGGTGAGATACCTGCATGGGCACAGCCTGCAGTATCTGCTGTAGAACAAATGTTAGCTCAAAGAGGAATGTCTGCTTCTACAGTTGGTAGGGCACAGTTAACAAATGCAATTATTCAATCGGCTATTCCTATTGCTCAAAGTAATGCTACAACAGTTGCAAATGCTTTTTCACAACAAAGAAGTATTGAAGCTCAAGCTGCAATAAAAGATGCTGAGTTTAAACAACAGACAGCAGTTTTTAATGCTGGTAATGTATTTGCAATGGACATGGCTCAGTTTAATGCTGACCAACAAAGAGCAGTTAATAATAGTAAATTTTTACAAACGGTTGGTTTAACAGAAGCAAGTAATGACCAACAAGCTACAGTTCAAAATGCTGTTATTCAATCTAATATTAATTTAGCCGAAGCAGATACTATTACAAAATTAACTTCACAAAATGCTAAATCTTTTTTACAAATGGATATGGCTAATTTAAGTAATAGTCAACAAGCAAGAATAGTAGAAACTCAACAAGAACAGCAAAGAATATTAAGTAACCAGTCTGCAACAAACGCTGCTGCTCAATTTAATGCTGCTAGTGAAAATCAAGTAAATCAATTTATGGCAAGCATGAGTTTTGATATGCAAAGATTTAATGTATCTCAACAAAACGCTATGAATCAATTTAATGTTACTCAAGCAAATGCACAAATAGCAAGAAATGCAGATAGACAGCAAGATATAAATAAATTTAATAAACAATTAGAAACTCAAGTGGATGAGTTTAATGCTCAAGTTGACTTTAATAGACAACAATGGAACGCAGCAAATCAAGCTGCAGTTCAAGCTGCTGATGTTGAGTGGAGAAGAAAAGTAAACACTGCAGACACTGCTGCTATTAATGCTGCTAATATGCAAAGTGCTATGAATCAATTTAATATGTCTAGCACTGCACTAGCATTTTTAGGTCAAGAATTAAGAGACCAAGCAGATTTTGATTTTAGAGCTTTTGAAAATAAAGAAAATAGAAATGCTCAAATTATGGCGACATTATTAGGTAATAGTGGTGATGCAGGTAAATATGCTTATCAAGCTGCTGAAGATGGGTTATTAGATAATTTATTAAGAGGAGACGCTATTGGTAAACGTAGCAATAGACGAATACCTCCGGGAAGTTAATATGGCAAATATATTAGAACAATTTTTTGAAAATACTGGGAGAGCTGTTGGAGGTGTATTAAATGACTTTCAAGAAGCTACTGAAGTTAATGATGATGTTCCTTTAGGAAATATAGCTTTAGGAGCACTAATGGGATTCGCTATTGGTGGTCCTGCTGGAGCTGCTACTGGAGCTTCTGCTGCTGCAATAGGTGTAGCGACAGAAGAAGTAGCAGAAGAAGCCGGTGCTGAACAAGAAGAAGCTAGATTATTAGGAAGTGTAGCCAGTATCGGAGCAGGTGTTGGATTTGGGTCAGCAGGAACTTTTGAGGGTGTTGGAGCTGCCACTGCTACTGAAGCTGTAGGAGCTACACCGCCTGAGTTCGCTGTTCCTGCTCCTGATATTTCTGAAAGTGCTCTAGCATTGAATGATTTAGCAATAGATAATTCAGTAAATCTAATGACAGAACATTTTGCAGATTTAAAAAATATAAGACCAGATTTAAGCTCTGCATTGTTAGACGGTAAAGAGGGCTATAAATCTATTGTTGATTCTGGTATAAAAACATCTTCTAATATTCCTTTACAAGATGTAAAAGTAACTTCTGGTAATTTAAATACCTTTACTGATATAGGTGAAGTTGATAATTTAATGCCTTTTAACGTTGAACCTACAGGACTTGCAATAGAATTAGAAAAACCTGGTGTTAATAATTTACTTTCTCCTACTACAGTTGATACTTCTTTTAACCTTGATAGACCAGAATTATTAAATTCTGAAATATTAAATCAAAGAGATTTAGAGGCAGTAAATAATATTGCTAAAGACCTAGATATGAATAATTGGGATAGGACTATAGGAACAAAACTAAAAGGTTTAGGTAATGAAAACTATCAAGCAAAAATAGATTCATTTAATAAAGCATTAGAAGCTGAAGGATTAACGGATTCTAAATTTACTAATTTTGATACAGGAGTACAAAATACAGAGTATGGTATACAAGCTGCCTCTGCACTATCAGATTTTTTTGCAGAACCAGCTTATCAAGGAGGCTCAGGATTTGTTGCTAGTCAAGTAACTCCTGAAGCTAGTCAAGCTGCTTACTTAGAAACATTTAGTCCTCAAATACAACAAGCAACTGGTAGTGGTGTACAAAACTATGAGCAAGTTGTTAATGCTACATTATATGGTGGAGGCTCGCCAGATTATTTAGCAAGGTATCAAAGTTTATTTCCTTCTGCAATTAATATAAATATATAAGAGATATTATGAGTAAAGTACAAGATTTTCCAGAAAGAGCATTAAAAAATATTCAAGAGTTTAAAAGACCTACTCCCGGTCAATCTTTAACTAATAGTCCAGATACTCCTTATCCTTGGGAGCAACCTCCACAATTTCCTGATAGGAGAGAAGCGACTGCTGCAATGTTTGATAAACTATTAGATAAAGAAACATTTAATTCTACAATGTTTGCAGTTATTGATGGCGTACCAATTAGTAGAATAACTCATGCAGTTTTGTATACAAGTTTTTTAAAAGGAGAAATTAGTTCTGACATGATGTTATTATTAGCAGAGCCAGTTATGTATATGGTTATGGCTCTAGCTGAAAGAGCTGGAATTTACGATTATGTATTATACTCTGACCAACAAAATGATAAATTAAAATTAAAACCAATGGAAGAGGTTGAGAAAATTAAAAAAGCTTCTGAGTATGAAGATGTTAAACTTTCAGACATGCAATCTAACATTGAAAATTCAATACAAGAAAAAATACAAACTGAAGAGTTACCAGAACTAAAACCTCAAATTAAAAGTTTACTTGAAAAAACAGGAGACAAATAATGGTTGATATAACAAATCTTACACAATCTGCTCAAAGTCTTTTAAATCAAAAGAATCGTAGAGAAAAGAGAACTAGGTTATTAAATTTAATATCTAAAGGTGTAGATATTGGTAATCAAATAGTTTCAAATAAAAGTAATGAAAAATTAAGACAATTACAAAGAGATAAAGATTTTGAAAAAGCTTACTGGACTAATATTTGGAAAAAAAGACAAGGTATTGTAAGTGATAGATTAGCATACAATGAAGACAATAATTATTTTCGTAAAAAAGCATTGAATGAATTTGAAGCTTCTTTTCCAGATTTAGATTCTAATTTACCGAATTATCAAACTGTAAAAGATGAGAAAATAGAAGAAATTTCAAACAGACTATTAGAAAAACATAATAAAGATTTTGATAATTTTAGAGGTGGTAAACCTATTGACCTTAGTATTAGAACTCAAGAAGAATTTACAAAACCTTTTAATGATTACTTTAATAATGAACAAGATAAGTTATCTTCATATCAAAATCAAACTTTAGTTGGAACTATTTTTAGAAATTTAAAAGGAGATACTGATGCTAAATTACAAAGTTTAAGTAATGAATCTAGAAAAAGATACGATTCATACAAAAACATTTTTAAAGATTTTCAGCCGGCTGCTTTAGACAAATACGATATTGTAACTACTGATGATTTATTAAATAGAGACATGAATGATTCAGAGTTTCAGAAATATCTAGAAGATTTACATCAAAGTGAACAAATTACTGCATCCCAGAAAAATTATATTAGTAGAACTATGACAAATCCAGAAGGAAGAACAATGACTTCTATTAGAGCTAGTTTAATAACTCCTGAACTGTTGCCTGTAATGACTAAATATAGCAATTATATTTTTAATCAAGAAACTATAGATAAACAAAAAGGTGTATTTAAAAATAGTTTAAATCCTGATGGTAGTATTAATAGAGATACTGTTACTTACTACAAATGGAAAAGAAGTATAGACCCTTTAGCTAGACAAAATGCAGGATTACAAGTAACTCCTCCAGACGCAGAAGATGCATTACAAGATATGTTTATTACAATTACAGATTTTAATAGACAAAGTAAAAATATTGATGATAGAGTTGACAATTTAGATATTAAAGAGAATGAAAAAGAATTGCTTAGAAAAACATTTAGAAAAAATTTAGCAAATGACTTTGCAAAATATTATGAAAGAACTACAGGTGAAAAAACTTTAGATGCTTTAAAAAGAGATTTATTTGTATCTATGGTAACTACATTATCTACTGACGAAGATTTTGCTCAAATCTTTGAAAAAGCTGAAGTAGGTTCGTTTTCAAAATTTGTAGAAAATCAATTAAGTGTTTTAGATTCTACAGAGTTTACAGAAGCTGACAGACTATTAGGACTAGAAGAAGACACACTTCCTTTTGACGAATTAATCCCGATTCAAAATTTGAAAATAAATTTTAATAGCGGAGAATATAATAGAAGGCAACTGACAAATCAAGTGAACAGACTTTTAGAAAGGTTTAAAGATAGTCCTAATTTTGAAGAGATAAACAAAAGAATTAAAGACATAGTAGAAATTAAATAAAATTAATATATAATGTTTACTTCAGAAGAATATGATGAATTAGTAAAGAAGATTCAATCATCTAATCAAAATCTAGATAAAAAAGATAATAAAAGTTTAACTAGTACAGTTATTGAAAAAACTCCTTTTTTAAAAAACCTAACAGTTCCTTTTAAAGCTGCCGAATATTTTTTACCACAAACCATGGAACAAGTTCAAAGAACTACTGGCGGTGGGGTTGCTGATATAGGTAGAGAACTTTTATCGCTGAGTGACTTAGGTAGAGAAGCTGTTGGATTAGGACTTACTAAAGAAGAAAAAAGACGTAGGGAAGAAGAAGTCATTGCTCCTTTTTTAAGAGATGTTTTTGGAGAAGAAAGTGTAGAAATGTCTAGAAGAGGCGATTACCCTGTAGCTAAAGTATCTGAGCCGACTTATTTTGGTGGAGAAGCTGTAAGAGGTATAGGTGCTTTTATAGGGAGTATGGTTGTTGGCGGTAAAGGCATAGGACAAGCATCTAAATTTTTCCGAGGTAAAAAACCTACTGGTTTCGTAGGTAGGGGTGCACAAGGTATTGCTGCCGGTGAGATAGCTGCCCAAGTATCTGTTAATCCATATGATGAAAGACTAGGGGATATGCTAGGTATGTACGTTGGTGATGACAATGAAACAGCCCAAGCGATAGTAGATTTTTTAAAGTCAGATGAAAACAAATCTGAATTAGAAAATAGAATGGCAATGTTAGTTGAAGGACTAGCAATAAGTGGTGTAATTACTGGAGGCATTGCAGTAGTTCCGAAAGTATTAAATCAACTTAAAAAAATAAAAAAAGCTGGTGATAATTACACAGATTCATTTTTATCAATTATAAATAAAAATAGAACTAAAACTGGAGCTGCTAAAACTCCAAAAGTAACTCAAGTAGAAGACATAAAAGAACTTTCAACAAATCGTTTTACTAGAAAATTTGATTCAGTGCTAAGTGGTTTTAGACAAAGAGGACAGTTTACTCCAGAAGTTTTTGAAGTGATAGAAAAGTCTAGATTAGCTAGTGAAGCTATGAATGAAAAAGGCGTACAAACAGGATTAAAACTAGAAAGATTATTTAAAGAATTTTTAGAAAAAAATCCCGATGTGATTGATTCGACAAGATTGAATGAAATGGTTATTGATTATTTAACAGGTAATAAAAAAGCTTTTCAAGGTCAAAACTTAAAAGGTCAAGCACAAATAATATCTGATTTATCTGCCATAAGAAAAGAGTTTGATGATTATAGTAAATTTATTAGTAGTAGACTCGAAGGCACAGATGTTGAAAAAATTATTAATACTAATTTAGGTAAGTATTTAAGAGAGTCTTATGAACTATATAGAAATCAAGGGTTTCAACCTTCTAAACAAATTATAGCAGATGCAGAAGATTATATTCTTAGTCAGCTAAAAAACCAAAAAAAATACCAAGGCAGAAGCGAAGCAGAATTAAAAATTATAGCTAAAAACCAAGTTGATACAATAGTACAAAGAAGTCAAGATAGAAACATAGGTGCTTTTGAAACATATGTAAATGACATTATAAAAACAAACAAAAGTTTGTTTATGGAACGTAAAGAAATAGCTGAGCCTATACGAGCACTACTTGGGGAAACTAAAGACCCAATAGCAAAAGTTTTTAGAACTTTTAAAGACTTGGGAAGTGAATTTGAAAAATTTAAAGCTTACGATGAAATACTGGAGTTAGGTCAAGAAGGAAGATATATTTTAGACGAGCCTACAGAATTAGGAGTTAGGCAAATAATACCAGAAGGATATGGCTCATTAAGTGGTAAGTATACTACTAAAGGTATGGTTGACTGGCTAACAGGTAATCAACAAAGTTTAGTAGATAGAACAGGACTTGTTAATTCAGGCGGTCTTTATAGTTATATATTAGGAGCTAAAGGATTTGGTCAAGCTGCCGCTACAGTTTTTAATCACATAACACATTTACGTAATGTTCAAGGTGGTTTTGTTATGATGGTGCAAAACGGTTTAAATCCATTTAATCCTAAACACTATAGTAAATTAAAAAGTTTAAAAGCTAAATTTGATGTTAGTGATGAAGCAGCTAATCAAGAGTATCTAAAATATACTAGATTAGGTGTTGTTGGAACAGCAGTTAGAGCCGGGGATACAAAAGCATTGTTAGACGATGCAGTTGCGGCAGGCTCATTATCTAAATGGACTGACAATGTTTTAGAAAAAACTAAAGTAGGAAAAGTAGGTAAAAAAATATATGATGCTACAAATAAACTTTACATTGCTGAAGATGATTTATTTAAAATATTAACTTTTGAAAATGAGTTAGATACTTTAATAAAAGCTGCTAGAAGAGATGGAGTTGAAATAACCGAAGAAGTTGTAAGTAGATTAGAAAGTCAAGCTGCTAAAATAACTAGAGACATTATGCCTAGTTATGACAAAATACCTATAAATATAAGAGATTTAAGAAGATTACCGATAGGTAACTTTGTGTCGTTTCAGGCAGAAAGGGTTAGAAATAATTTAAATATTTTAAAATATGCTGTTAGAGACTTAACTAGTGATAACGCAGTTTTAAGAGATAGAGCTTTTAAAAGATTAACTGGACAGTTACTGGTAACTGCTGGTGCTAGTTCTGGATTAAATTATGCTACTAAAAAGTTAAATGGTGTTACTGACGAAGAAGAAGAAGCTTTTAAAAATTTATTAGCTCCGAGTTGGGGAAAGCATGGTCAGTACATGTTTTTCAGAGATAAAGATGGAAACTTAATGGCACAAGATTTAAGTTACACAGACCCTAACGATTCTTTAACAAGAGTATTTAGAACTTATATTAATGAATTTACAGAGGGTAAAAGAACTGAAAGCGAATTGTCAGAAATATTTACTGATGCTACAGCAAAAGCTCTGACTGAATTTTTATCTCCATTTTTTGATGAAGCAATATTATCAAAAGCTTTTTTTGATACCACTATTTATGGTGGCGAAAATGTAAAAGGTTGGAGAGAACAAAGAGAAGGAGATGAAGATGTAGATGTTGCAATAAATAATCTTGTTGCCGGCACTAAACATATTTTAAAAACACTTATTCCGGGTGGTATTAGAGCAGGACAGAAAGTTATAAAATCTTTAAAATCTGAAACCAGTGATTTTGGTAAAGAGTTAAATGTAAGAGATGAGTTATTTACAAACTTAACAGGGTTTAGACAAATTAGATATACACAAGATGACATAGCTAAATCATTAAGAGTTAGACTTAATAAAGATGGAACGTTTAGAAGAAACTTAAAAAGTGACGATATATTTGAGTACATTAAACCATCAATAAAAGCAGAAGAATTTTTAAATGAATTAAGATTTACTAATAAACAAGGATATGATACTTGGGTTTCTATGAGATTAGCAGTTGATGCAGCAGAAGTTTTAGGTATGACAAGAACTAAAATTGGTGGAATTATAGATGATGTTTCTGGTTTAAGTGAAGAAGATAGAAGAGGATTAAGAAACTATTGGAATTTTTATAATCCTATATCCCCAACGTTTAAACAAAGAGAAAAAGCTTTAGATACACTCGATTTTTCTACTATGAGTAAAAAAGATTTTCTAAAAGAATTAGGAGCAATTCAGAGAAATTTATCAAAACTACCAAACTTAAAAATAAAAGATGATTATACTTTAGACCTTTTTTCTGAAGAGCAAGAAAGTAAAGCTAGAGAAGAGTTAAGAAAGAAAAACTTTCAAGGAGGTAAAATAAAAGGTAACGAAAATAATTATTATGATTACAGAAGTTTCACACCTACTTTATCTATAAATCCTAAACAAAAAGATACATCTCAAACTTTTTTAAATTTATTAAATCCTAAACCATTAATAAAAAAATCAGAAGTAGGAGAAGAAATATCTGCTATGAAAAGATTTCAATTTGTAGAAGGAGGTTTAATTGAAGGAGAAGAAGTTCCATTTACTGAAGAAAATCCTGCAGATAGAATTAATCCATTGACAGGAGAACCATACAGTGAAACTTCGCAAGGTGTTTTAGCTACTTTAAAAGAGAGAGAAGAAACTAGAGTTCCTAAAACTGAAGGCGGTTTACTTAAAAATTTACAAAGACGTAAAAAATTTGCCGCAGGAGCATTTGTACCTGTTTTAAAACTTTTATTAAAAGACGCAGCAAAAGGTAAAACAGTTCCTGCAGAAGAATTAATAAAGGCTTTACCAGATAAAGTTTATCGTGGTGGTACACGTAGAATAATAGATAGTCCAGAAGGAACTAAATCTATATTCGCTGCGAGTGACCCATATCATGCTCAAACTTATGCTTCTCCAGATGCACCTGCAAAGATAGTTGCTAGTGATGGTAAGTCTTTAGACATTCCAAAGTCAGAATATGGACTAAATGAAATAGATATTAGCTCTGCTAAAAAACCATACGTTTTAGATGCTCCTACTTCTAATATGAAATTTAAAATTAAATCTAAATTAAGAGCACTAGAAAACAAATTTGATGATATTAATTATATACCTACTGCTAAAGATGATGATTTATATGATGCTTTAGGAGTTTTGTTAGGTAGAGCTGAAGGTACGTTAACAGTTGGCTCTGGGGATTTTGCAAGAGTAGCTAGGACAGCCGGTGAGTTTTTAAGAAAAGAAGGTTTTGATTTAATTATTGATACTCCTACTTTAAGAAGAGGTTACTTGAATAATCCTGAAGCAGAGCTTTATGTACTAGAAAACTTTCCTACTAAAGCTATAGATGATTTTGTTCCTACTAAAAGAACAACTAGACAAGCAAGCACAGTAAAAGTTCCAACATGGTTTAGAGAAACTAAAGTTAAAACTGATGTAGACCCTGCCGATGCTCAAAAAACTCAAGTGGGTATAACATCTGGAACTTATAAAAAAGTAGTACCTTTATTAAAAGAAGGTAATACTTTAGACTTTGGTGCAGGTTTAGGTAAAGGTGCTAAAATATTAAAAGCTGATAGTTATGAACCATTTCCTAAGAAAGGATTTGAACCTACCTTTACAGAAACATCTGAAATACCAAACAGTTCTTATGATAATGTAGTCAGTTTAAACGTTCTCAATGTTGTTAAGCCTGATGTTAGAAATAATATAGTTTTAGATATAGGTAGAATTTTAAAACCAAAAGGTAGTGCTATTATAACCACTAGAGGCTCTGATATTTTTGGTAATAAAAATAATATTACTAAAGGTGTCTTGTCAAACTTAGAAGAAGGTGCTATAATAACAAGTAGTGGTACTTATCAAAAAGGTTTCACTAACGCAGAGTTAAAAGAATATGTCAGCAACTTACTAGGTGATATGTTTGAAGTAGAAAACATTACTGGTCTAGGTAAGGCAGGTATAAAAGTTACAAAATTATAATAAACAATGTATAAATATTTTACAGAAGATGAATTAAAATGCAGACACACTGGTGAATGCAAAATGGATAAAGACTTTATGAAGGTCTTAGATGAGATTAGAGAAGAATGTGGTTTTGCATTTGTTATTACAAGTGCTTATCGTTCTCCTA
>Ga0213858_10000951_pt1 | contig 13590 bp, 4 predicted proteins | sample PICome_FD_160122 | JGI IMG/M metagenome (GOLD analysis project Ga0213858, IMG submission 160122) | Coastal seawater microbial communities near Pivers Island, North Carolina, United States - PICO245 | ecosystem: Environmental > Aquatic > Marine > Coastal | place: USA: North Carolina | collected... | reverse complement strand
CAGTGCCTAGCTGCAGACCTGTGTCGGCGTCTGCTCCCGTAATACCTGGATTAGCGGTGGTATTAGTACCGTCAATACGAATAGTCATAATCAAACAATAGTCCAGTTAGATCCAGATGGTACGGTGACAGTTGCACCGGTGTTGACCGTCAAAGGTCCAGCACTAATAACGTTTTTACCAGTGCTAATGGTGTAAGAAGTAGTAATGGTGTTGTCATGTTCGACAGCCCACGTATCGCTACCACCACCAGTTGCACCACCGCCAATAGCTCCCCAGGCTGAAGTGTAACCTTCAAACTGTCCAAGGGTACTATTGTAACGAAGCATACCTGCAGCAGGAGATCCACTGCGTTGTGCAGTTGTACCGACAGGTACAATCATTTCTCCAGTTGAATTTATGTGGAAGAAAGCTGCAGGATTAATCGTCCCAATACCAGTTTCTCCAGTACCCAAGATGCGAATCCGCTCCGTTTGATCTGTCTGAATAGAGAGGGGTTTGTCGCCAAAACTGTTGATGATATTCCTGCCGCTAGCTGATGTTACTTGCAGCTCTCCAGCAGTTGCTGCGTCTGTTCGGATTAGTCTTAAAGACGCTCCACTGCCAGAATTGTGCACATCGAGTCTCTGTGTAGGACTATTCGTTCCAATACCAACGTTGCCGTCGGCATCAATGCGCATGCTTTCGCTGCTTGCAGTATTGAAAATTAGGTTGTTGTCAAAATTATCGGAGCTAATTTGCTGTTTGTAGGTAAGTTGATTATCACCGAGCTGCAGGACTGAATAGTTACCGCTGTGAGAGTTGATTCTAACATAGGCATCACCCGAAGTTTGCCTACTGAATCTTGCCATGGTGTGTTCATCCTTTTGCACGTCAAGTGCCCAGGAAGGACTATTCGTCCCAATACCAACTTCTCCATCTAGTACAATATCACCAGTACCGTCAGGGTTAATAGTAATATTACCGTTGTTAGTGCTAATAATTTCATTACCATTAACATCTAGGTTACCACCAAGTTGTGGTGACGCATCATCAACAACCTCACCAATAGCATTAGCGTCTACATAAGCTTTAGTTGCAGCATCTTGTGCAGCGGTTGGGTCAGTAACGTTAATAATTTTGTTAGTTTGGACGTTGATATCGCCACTTGCGTCAAGCTTAAGATCACCAGTTGTAGAGGTAATCTCATTAGCACCCATGTCCAAATCAGCACCAACAGCTGCTTGTCCATTAAGGTTTACGCTCAACGTATTCAGATTAACTTGGAACGAACCATCGTTAACACTAATAGAGCCTTCCTGTTGGTCAACAACAAAGAAATCACCAAGTTTAAATTTACCTTTATGGTCAGTAGTAGCCGACCAAACTTTACCATTATTAAGTTCTTTAATTTGATTAGCTTCAACTGGTACACCACCATTTTCAGGCAATGCAGTATAGTTAGTACCACTACCGACATACTCCATAGTATGACCGCTAGAAGCAATCATAGAACGAAGGAAGAACTCTACAGAAGCGTCATCGCTTAAGGCACCGTTAAGACCAAGGTTTTTAGCAGCGTCGTTAGGGTCAGGACGGCTAATCGTCACGGTAAAGCCAGCATTACCCTCTGAATCAGTACGAGTAGTTGCGCTTAAAACAGGGTAAGTAACGCTGTTTACGGTCACCAACATGTTGTTGGCAGGGCGTGTAGCACTACCAAACCAACCAGTTCCAGCAGTAGGTGCGTTAATGTTAAACGTTGTGCTTTCATTAGTAGCAGCTCCGTCTACATTAGATGTAAAAATAGCAGTAGGAGATTTACCGTCAGCAATCAGACCAAATCGACCGAAGTCACTAGTAGAAGCTGCAAGGTTAGCTTGACCGCCATTAATACACGTAATGTGTGCGTGGTTAAAGAATGCGTAGCTACTGGTACATTGTGTGTAACCGTTGTTGGTAACAAAGATACCAGGACCATCCAGTGCAGTGTGGGTGTAACTATCGCACACGATAGAACGTAGTGGACTTGAAGTAGCAGGTACGCTACCGTCAACCAAGATGCCACCACCAGTTGGTGCAGAATCAAGGTCACCAGCTGCACCTTCACCAGGAGTGTGTGGCGTAAAGTTTACGTTGTTAATCTGTGAATCAGAAAAGTTCGTACAATTCTGGATGTACGGTGACTTTTTAATTACAGCATTAGGATAGAACGCAAAGTTCCAGCCTTGGTTAGTAGGTAGACCGTAAGTAGAGTCAGTGTACAGTGAGTTACCACCACGTGTACCGCTTGCCTTAAGACCAGTCAACGTCAGGTTTGTAAAATATGAACCGCTGTTAACACGGAACATAGTTTGCAATTCCTGGGAATGAGGAACATCTACATCATAAGTAGAATGATCTCCAGCCGGAATCTTAGGGTGAATAATGCACGTACGCAGTGATTGACCAATGATACCAACGTCATTTTTAGTGATATCAATAGGAAGCGTTTCTGCATAAATGCCGGGCGCAACCGAGACAATACTACCATCACCGTAAGTTGCATCAGCATTAATCTGTTGAACAGCAGCCTTAATGGTTTTCTTAGGACGGCTAATACGGTGACCGTCATTGCTGTCATCACCGCTTGAAGCGTCAACGTAGACAACTTTAGGTTGGTTAGTAAAGGTACCACCAGACGTAACACCGACCCAACCACTACCACTCCAAACAGAAAGAGTCAGGTCATCGTTAGGGTCAACCCAAACTTGACCAATACCAATACCATCAGTGGTAGAAGGTGCATCGTTTTGATAGTAGTTATTAAACCTACGGGTAGCAGCTCGTGCAGTAAAGATATTGTGATTAGTACCGACAACATCAGGATTTGCTATTTGGTCAGAAAGTTGAATTTGGTCTGCATCTTTGATCTTGTCAAAGTCAACAGAGTTATCAGTTAAGCCAACGGTAATAGTACCATCACCGTCGTCAGTAATTGAAACACCATCCGAACCTGCAATGTCATTAGTAATTACTTCGTTGATGTAATCATTAAGGGCACCAGTAGTAGGAACAGCATTGTCATTATCAGGCATGGCATTGCTACCAGCCGACAGCTCAGCCTTAGTAAATGTATCGTTTACTTCGTCTTGAAAACGTGCGTCAAGTGCTGCAGTAGTAGCAATCTTGGTGTCATCGCTAACCCAAGTGTCACCATCATACAGCGTGTTGTCGTAACGGTCCCAGTAATACTCTTCTAGGTATTCTTTAAGATCTTCCGGTACATCCTGACAACCAGACTCTTGAATAGCATACCGCAGCTGTTCAAAGTTGATGTTCAGATCATTTGAACGGATAGCAGACCCAGGATTAAACAATGCACGGATGTCGTCTACCTTAGTAATACGACGGATCCGTACGTTGTCTTGTGTTGCTTCGTTAGGAACGGTAGCTGCGGTAGGGGCTGGTGGCGCAGTACTGGTAAACTCTACAATAGTAGGGTTAGCATCAGTAATTTGCCAAGGGTAGGTGGCATCTGTCGTAAGCTTTTCGTCCCATTCTTTAGTTGTAACGTTCCAAAAATAAACGTGAATTTCAGATTTAAAAATATACGGGAAATCAAAAGAAAATTGTGTCTTTGACCCGTCTCCAGCTTGAATTGTTTGTACGTCAGAGCACGCCATAGTTAGTTAAAATAGTTAGTTACGTTCCATGTTGCTTTGAAACTCTTGGATGTCTTGACCAAGAATTTGCGCTTGATCTTTTTGCTGTTGCTCCACTTGAGCATTCATTAACTGCAACTGCATTTCAGGCTGCAGTCTACGATAAGCCTGCTGCTCCGCAAACTTTTGGTATTGTCTAAGACGAGCGTGGATGTTATGCCACTTTTTAATATCTACTTCCTTACCTTCACTACGCATCTTTTCAAAAGACTCCATAGACTTCCAGTCTTTGACACTGCTCATAACTTCTTTAATGCCACGTTGAAAATGACCGTCTTCACCCATAAGTCTAAACAATTCGGATTGGATTCCAAGTGGAATCTTGACTCCCCCTTTTGTTTTAAATGTGGTGCTTACATCATACTCTACGTGGTTAAGAAACTCTTCTTCAGGTGAAGATTCTGGATGAATTGGAATAGCAGTATATGCGTTCCAGACACGTTGCCAAAAACCGAAACTGTTAGGCTTTTTACCAGTAACAGGGCTGTAAATAACAGGAGCAGAAGTCACACCAAGGATACCTTCAGCAAAACGGTTTCTGTTGCCAATGTAGGCAAACATATCATCTTCTACGAGACGCAAGCCATCGGTAAAGATTTTACTCCATTCACCGCGTTGTCCAGCCAAAGGTCCAAGACCGTTAATGAAACCAGAAGCAAATCGGTTTCTAGCACCATCATTACCACTAAGCATTTCAAGCAATGGTCGGATAGTAGACAAACCAGTGTTATCAGTAATAGAAGCACTAAGCACAAAACCTAGCTTAGGTCCAAATTCTTCCACACCGGATGCACCAAAAGTATCAAAGTTATCAATAACATTTACAGTAGCAGCAACCAAATCAGCAAGAGGACCAAGGAAGTTGTAAGAATAATACTTACCATCTAAACCTTTAATACTACGTGGTTTCCAGTTACCCTGGCGGACACGAGCGTTTTGAGTTTCTTTGTCGTAGTGACCATCACCAGTGATACGATCATCTTGGAAGAATGCCCAAATACCTGCAACAACTGATGTACCTAAAGCTTTACGACCCATAGCTTCGTACTTAAGGTCAGTAATACGGTTAGCCTTAGCCAATGCAGACATGTTTTCAATGTCAATACCACGGCTAGTCAACATGCTATCGATAAACTCTTCGTTACCAAGCAGCTGTCTAAGAGGCGTAAATGTAAGCTCATTGTAGTCTTTTTGGAAAGGAGCAAAAGGAGCGTACTTACCAAACATACTAATGGTGTTAGCACCATTTGTTGGGAACATTAGGAATGGTTTCATAAAACTAAAGTATTTTGCAAAGCCATCCATGCCATCAACCAATGGTGAGTCAAGGTTCAGCGCCAGTTCATTGTTAGTCCACTTAGCCGCTTCGTCTTTAAGCAAACCGTTTTCATCAAACATTTTTTTATAATGTTTATCTACTATTGGTTTCAAAGCTTTATTAGTAAGAGGTTTTCCTGAATCAACAATTTCGTCCATAGCTCTAAAATAGGCTTCAGCATGAGCGCTGGCTGCACCAGTAAACCCATCAGTTGCAATCATACCATTGACGCCAAATCTAGTAACTGGGTCTTTTGCAAAAGCATTTAAAGATTCCATTTGCTGGACAATATAACTCAAACCCCAATTACCTTCAGCCTCTCGGCTTTTAGCAACTTCTCTAAGAAGTGCCATATCATCCTCTTGTTTGAGAAGTAAATCCCTACGGGTTACATCTGCAATGTCGTCAACATTTTTAGAAGCTTTAGAATAAACCTGCGCCATATAAGAATAGGCTCGCTTCATGGAGTCATTCATCGTACCGTAAGCAAGGAAACTTCTTCGCATAGCTTTAAAGTCTCCATGCGCTGCAGCACCAATAAAATGGGTAGTAGGTTTAGAAATAAGACCACCCATACCACCAATAACAGCTTGCATTGGAGTTTTAAATGCAGACAAATAAGAAGCGTAGATGTTAGACCAAATACCACTTAGCAATTTGTTATCTACTTCAGGGTTGGGGTCTAAAATAGCTTTACCAAGATTAATGGCTTTGTCAAAAATATATTGATTTAGCTGTTTAACTGTACTAACTTTACCGTCAGTATATTCATAAGCCATCAAAAATTGCTTCATAAGTTGTGGCTTAACTTCAGCAATAGCAGCCAAAGTATTGCCAAACTTTTCTGTTTTATTAAAAAGCTGTTTGCTGAAATCACTGGCATTAACAATGGTATCTTTGTTGTAAGCTTCGATGTTTCTAAAACCGTTTTTTGCAAATCTAATTAGATCAACTTTACGAGTTTTGTAGTAATCAGCAGATCCAGTCAGCTGTACAAGGTACTTCATTAAGTCAATAATTTTCCCTTGCGCTGCCTCTACAGCAGCAGTGCCTTCCATCAAACGTGCACCTTCTGACAAGTCAGAAATACGTCCAGAAATAGATGCAGAAAGTAAAGAATGAGCACGGGTAACATCCATATGAGTAATGTCATCACCAAAACCACGTAGTGCTTTAGAAATAATTCCAAAACCCTCTTCACTCAACACTTCCTTACCAGTTTCATCTCGACTGATAAACGGTCGGATAATCTGTTCAACTTCTGAACGACTCATGCGGGGATCAAACAGGTCAGCGGTAATGTCAAGAGTATCATCAATTTGGTCAGCATAACTAACCTTCCAACCATTACCTTCCATACTGATATCACCGGCGGCATTAAGCTCTTTAGCAAGACCCCGGACGACATCATCGACATTGCCTTCACCACTCAAACCATACTTAATAGCAGGTTCTGAAATAACATTACCAATACGACCATCAACACTGTCTAGGTTGCGGGCAATACGAGATTGGTCAATACTAGCTCCAACAATACCAAAATCATCTACTTCACGTACACCAATTTCAGTGTAATCAAACATGTCATGGACCCCTTTCAAAGGCTCATCCATCTGAGGTTTTAGGTACTTATTGTACTCACCAACCTCGTCAAGAGCATCCTCTAAACGTACCATACCAAGCTCGATAGATTCCTCTAAAGTATCAGCTGTAATTGGTTTGTTAAGTTTAAGCCATGCTCGTGCAGCTTTTGAGTTACCTACTAAACGATTAAGCTGAATCTGTTTGAGAATTTCACCTCCCATTGCTGTTGCCATTTTCCCAAGCGATCCAGCCAGCACCTGGACGGTGCCCATCCCAACATCTTGCAACATATTCTTGCGACGTTTGTCGTCAGGAGAGTCACCGTCTAGTGTAGCAAGACTATCAGGAATAAAATCATACTGAGGAGGCAGATGCCTTTTAATCTCACCAAGAATGTTGTCGTCTTCATACTGCCTGCTAACGGCACCAACGCCGACACTACCTAGTGTTTCTGCAGCACGATCACCAATAAAACGCATAAAAGGTGTGTTGCCAAAACTCCAACCTGCACGCGCTTTACCGAATCTAGTAAGAGCTTTAATGCCGAACCCTGCTGCACCTGTAGGAAACATAACAGCAGAGGCGTTTCTTACAAATTGAGCAGCCTGGTTTTCAAACTCAGGCAGTTTAGGTACAACATCTTTTCTACCTACCCAGTTTATAAGATCGGTACCGAAATCAAGCAAACCTGCAGGCAAGTCAAAGTCACGTTCAGCGCCATACTGCCTAAGTTTTTCGATGTCAAGTGTACCGTCTTCGTTCCTAAAAGGACTGGTCTCTACTGGTTGTAATCCTGTTGGTTGTTCTGGTTGAGGTTCCGTAGATACCTCGGGGACTGGAGTCTGTTCTTCTACTCCCGTAGGAGCGGGTTGTTGGATTTCAGCTTGAGCAGCTTCATAGGCAGCAGCTTGAGCAGCAGCTTCATCTGTCAACTCAAGCTCGCCTTCATCAACCCTAAACGACTCTAGGGGATCATATTCCATAGTTTTTTAATTTCTTTGAATAGACGGATGTTGTAGGACGGATTTGTCTCCACTATATTTGTAAAGAGCGGTAGCAAACTTCCTACCATGATTCAACATTTCATTTACAATACGATCCCATTCAGCTCTGTCTACTTCAGTTTTTACCCAATCAGGGGTTTGACCTGCCAGCCACATGTTGTAGGTACCAGGACCACCGTTGTAAGCCATTGCTGCAACAATAGGATCATTATTATACTGTTTCTTTAAATTAGCGTAATATGCAGTACCGTAATCAATGTTAGCTTCATCACTAGGGTTACCACCATGTTGAGCAAAGAAAGCAGGATGAGCAGATCTGTTAATCTGCATCACACCATACGAAGTGCCGTTATAGCTGACTCTGTACTGACCATGATTACTTTCGATTTCACCCATTGCAGAGTTTTCAGCAGGTGAGATACCATGCCGTTCTGCACTAGCTCGGTAAAACTCACGAAGGTTTGCAGGTACAGCACCCTCATTCCAACCGGTTCCAATAAATGACATACCTTGACCATGACCGCGTGCATTACGGTTAGCGCTTTGAAAGCGGTTCAGTAGAGCTTTAGCAGCAGGTGGGTAGTCCATAACTTGCCGTAGTGATGGCGGAGGTTCGATTGGTGGTCTACCTTTCAGTTCAGCAACTTTTTGCAAAACCTCCATTTCAGTACCATTAATCCTTTCAGCTACTAGCGACAACTTAGTGTGAAAATTATAACCAGGTTTAGCCATCCGGACAAGTTCCTGGTCAAATTCGACGTCAGTAAAAATCACATTAGGATCAGAAAATAAATTTTGTACGTTACCGCTAGCAAGGTTTTTAGCAAACGCTGTGTTAGCCTGAATAAGTTCATCAGCCGCTTCTTTAGCAGTCTTAGTGTATAGGTTAGGGAATTCGTAAAAGCCAGTATTTGGATTGTACTGACGGTGATATACTGACCCTGCATCTTTAAAACCACTTTGAATCATCATACCAGCTGATGTAGCTGCATCTTGAACAGAAGAACCATTAGCTACTGCATTCTTGACAAGCTCTTCAAAGTTTTCTTGTAGTGCCTTTGAATTATTGTAACTGCTAATGTTGTCTTCTGGGTAATTTCCAAATTGATCTTTCTGAGAATTTAATTTACCAACAATTTTATGAAGATCTTTGTAAGAATCGTTTTTCATAAACGGGTCTTGTTCATCCAAAGATTTCTGCAGTTCATTTCCAATCTTAGGGTCTCGCTCATAAACCTTATCTACAATACCTTGTTCCAACATACCACGAGCTTCTAGATCTCTGGCTGTAGCAATCAGATTAGTATTATACTCGCCTTGACCTGCGCCGCCTGCACTTCTCAGTTTCCTAAGCCATTCAGGAATACCTTTTACATCGTCTTTAAAGGATTCAACAGCTGCAGCAATATCTTCAGGCGTGCTGTTACCTTGAACTACGATGTGGTTGTGCCAGGCTTTAGACTCCTCTTGATATGCCTGTCGATCAGTAGTGTTTTGATTTGTTTGCCATTGACGCTCTAAGTCAGCCCTAGTATTAAGAATATCAAGACCACGACGTTCAAATTGACCTGTACCTTTACCTAATACAACATAAGGTTTACCAGTACCGTAAGGGTCAAAACTCAATACTTGAGCTTTCGACAGAAGAAACTCTCCGTTTTCATCTTGGGTAGTGGCTAGTTCTTTGAACCAATCGTGACCGCCAGCAAAACCCTTTACACCAGAAACTGTTTGAAAAGCTGATATGCCTTGGTTATCCCAATCACCAATAGCCAAGTTAGTAGCATTGATTACACTTTGAGCGTTGTCCTCTTCTGTTTTTTTAGCTACAACTCCAGCAATATATTCCCGTTGGATCCGAACAATTTCTTTTGTTGCTGGAGCTATCAACTCTCTTTGAGAAATTGAATAACCTTTCTCTTCAATAAAATCTATATTATCTCGTTTGAAGAGAGACATTAGTCTGTCTGGATCTCCTGCAAGTTCAGGGTTTTCACGAACAATTGTTTGGATTCTAGCCATAGTTTCGGTTTGAGCGGCTAGCTTAAGCATGGTTCTTTTATAAGAAGCTGATTGCCTTAAGCCTGTAACTCTAGCTTCAGCTACTTCACTAGCTGGAGCACCTTGTGCTTCCGAAACTTGAAGCGTACCTTCTAGAGACACCCTGGCTTCATCTTCAACTCTTACTGCATTATCAAATGCTGCTTGTTCAGGAGTTAGATCTTCGGAAGTGGTTGAATAAGCATAATCACTATAAGCTAGTTCTTCTGCCTCCTTTTCTCGAGCTGCAATTTTTTTCTTCTCTAAATCAAGCAACGTAGAGCTAAATTTGGAAATTGCTGAAGTAACAGCATCGATACCTGCTTGTTGATTTTGAATTTCTTGTGTACGAGCTTGAGCGTCATACTGAACTTGCTGTTGTTCTGTTCTTAAATTTTGGGCTCCAATGTCGTAATCACGTTGACGGGTCTTCGCAGAATACGCGGCATTTTCTTGCATTGCTTGAAGTTGCCGTTCATCATTTCGACGAATTGATTCCCGACGTGCCCGCATACCGTCTAGAATACGTTGATTATTTTCACGCATTCTAGAGATGTTCGCATCACTTACATCGATAGGTTGGAAACCTCGGGCGCGTGCTGCGCCGGAAAATTTACGTGCCATAGTTTAATAGAATTTACCAGTTGAGGGGTTAATAGCACCTGTTAGTGCGCCTGCTGCACCACTAATACCGCCAATAAGTGGTACCATTGGATTTGTATATTGAGGTGGTGGAACCGCTCCTGGCTGTACTTTCATGGGTTCAATAAATGTCTTTGCTGGTCCCATTACAGGCATCATCAGCTCTGGTAGACGTTCAGGTTTAATCATAAGATTAGCCTTGGCTTGCATGTCAGCACCATACTTTTCAAGTACAGTATCAAAGAGACTACGCTTAAGCTCTTCAGCACTGCTTGTTAATGAAGCACTTAAGACAGCAAGATCTCTGCCTTGTTTGGCAGCAACCGCTTGCATTGCTTTACCTCTAGAAGCCTGTTGCATTGATGCTCTACCTTCAGCTTCTAACTTTTCTACCAACATACCTTGCTTTTCAAAAGCAGCGGCATCTAGTGTTTCATTAAAAGCTGCCATTTGGGAATCCTTAGCAGACTGAAAGGCGATGTTGTTATACATCATCTGCTGTTCATAATTCTGAACAGAAGCTCCATAAGCCTTCATGTCTTGAACATAACGATAGTCTTGGATTGACGTATCGTACATCCATTGCTTAACTGCCATTTCATATTGAAACTGGCGGGCAGCAAAGTAATCTTTTTGTTCAGCTTCAAAGGTTGCTTTATTGTATTTGTTAGTAAGCTTTGCTTGTTTTTTGGCAAGCCTTTCTTGCTCTTCAGCTGCTCTCCTGTTTGCAGCGTTTTGCTTTGATGCAGAGCGAGAGCCCATGATTCCGCCAACAATTGATGTTGCAGCACCGATACCAGCTATTGCAATTGCAGCCATAATTAAGCCCTCCTATAGAATCGTTGGGAATAGTTACCTTCCCACATCATTGACACCAACGATACAGGGTATGGGAAATCACTTGTCACTTTAAGTTCAAAATTAGTATTACGTTGATGGATGGGTAGGGTAAACACCCGTTCCTGTACTACAGGATTAGTATCGCCTTGGTACTTATCACCTTCTGCTGTATGCTGTACATTCTTCCATTCGTTAGAACCATCTGCTTTTAGCTTAAACTGGATAGCACCAGTACGACCAACAGAAAGTTTAACCCTGGCAACTGTAAGTGCAGCAGTGTAGTCAGCTCCAGTACCTTGTCGTTGTAGATAAAACTTAGGCAGGGTAGCCTCTAGGTCATAACCATAACCAACTACAATACCATCAGAATAATCTGTAAAGTCACCTTTTACTTCAAAGTAATGGTACCCAGTTCCAGATTCAATACGTTCAATACCCTTAGCCCAATAGCCTTGGTCTGAGTCTAGCTCAGCATCCGTACCATCATCTGCTGTAGGCACTGTAAGAAGCATCACAGCATCCTTATCGTCGATAGGGGTGTAGGGGACGTAGACCTTGGTAATGTCGTTTGTAGAGTCATATACAACTGCGTCAACACCGACATCTGGACTTACAGGACGTGTAGCCATGTCAAGAGGTACGTTACCAGTAAAGCTATCCGACGTGGCAATAATGTCACCAGACGGAAGTTCATCTAGTTCAATAGAACCAACAGCGTATTCATCCTCATACTGTGTTACAACAGTAACTGCATCATTAAGGATTTTGGCAGCTTGTACATCAGCAGGTAGCTCCCATTTAACCCAGGCTTGGAATAGATCTTCCTTACCGTTGTTGTAAAAACGATACAAGTAAAGGTACTTTGTATCACGGTCAACCAACATAATAAGAGAGTTGGGAGGGCTGACAGTAAGATCATCTACAGTATTAGGAAGCCATTCCAAAACAGCTTTACTAATGTCAACTACTACCGGAGGCTGTTGCACGTCACGCAGAGTCATAGTAAACAATTTACTATAACCAGGCACTCGGCTGATAAACGCAGAAGCTGTACCAAAGTCTACAGGTCTGATGTTCTCAGCCATTTCATAGTTAGACAACGCACGGACTACAGAAGTGGTGGGTGTTAAAACCCCTGACTCTGTAGTGTACACTTGGAATTGCTGACGCTCACTAAACAACAACAAACCTTGTGGTGAAGGCAGAACATCAAACAATGCGACAGGACGAATACTTGATACGTTTAGATCAATAGGATCTGAGTCGATTTGAGTCAGTGCAGATTTAGCAAAGAAATTATAGTTATCGTTAGCAACGCCAAAAATAACGTTATCTTCAGATAACATTCCAAACCTGTTGTTGTAAAAGAAAGTAGAATTAATCTTTTTGCCAACAAAAGATGGTTTAGGGTTAGTGTTATCATCACCAACTAAACGATCCTTATAAGTAATAGGACCGAACGTAAAGGTAGTAGCCCCTGTATTAGCTAACTCGTGAGGCATGGTCGTATTATCAAGACCAGGTGACACATCTCGTGCAATGGTTTCTTGCCAGTAACCTTTACCATCAGTACCATCCTTGGCGACAAACTTCAGATAATAATCATCATCCGCAGAGTCACTGTTCAAAATTTTTACAGTATGGTTGTGGTACGATTCGACAGGCAGCTCAGATACATTAGTAACATCATCTTGAAATGCTTCTGCAGTATTATTAAAAGTACCGCCTACAACTCTTAGGGTAAAGAACTTATAAGTAGCATTTGAAGGTGGCTGCTGGTTGTATAAGATAGCGTTGCTTCCAGTAGTTCTGCGGATAGTCAGACTGTTAGCGTAAGCATTGAGGTACCATTTACCGGTAAAAGCAGCGTTGTTTTCATTATGACGCTTTTGTATCAAATCTGTGATAGCACCCCGAAGTTCATGTGAAGTATGCGTACCAGTTAGAAACGTATCAAATGTAGCACTAGACTGGGCAATTGCAGTCTCAGTATACTTAGTACCACCTGAAGCACCTTGAATAGTTACTTTAACTTCGTCACCATTAGTCAAAGTCTTTAGTACAATAGTACCTTGTGATTGAGCAACAAACGTGTTATCTGCATCCATAGCAGTAGTAACCGTTTTGTTGGTGATGATAGTGGTGTCTTGGATACTACGGAAATGGTAGTCATCTTGACTGGTACCGGTCAGATAACCTGTACCGTTATTAGTTACTGTACAGAACGTACCGTCATCAGCAGTCCAAATGTACAAGTTTGTACCTTTAATAGCTCCAATGTAAGAGCCAGCTGCAGCACGGTCAATAAAGAACCAAGACGCATCTGCTAATTCAGATTTATTAAATGCTGTACCATTAGCCTTTTTCAGCACTTCAATATGCTTCATGCCAGGTCGTTTCAGCAGACCAAACGTAGGGTCCGGATAACCGTTAACACACTCAGTCAACTGATTAGCAAGTTTTTTGTCGTCAGTTTGGCGG
>Ga0213858_10000949_pt1 | contig 13610 bp, 2 predicted proteins | sample PICome_FD_160122 | JGI IMG/M metagenome (GOLD analysis project Ga0213858, IMG submission 160122) | Coastal seawater microbial communities near Pivers Island, North Carolina, United States - PICO245 | ecosystem: Environmental > Aquatic > Marine > Coastal | place: USA: North Carolina | collected... | reverse complement strand
CACAGCACCAACACACACCTCTGGTAGTGTAAGCGATGGTGGTGTAACATGGGAGTTTGTTGAAACCCTTACAAGTCAGGATGAATATGCAAGATTTAAGGGCACATTGACATCTTACACTGTTCAGATTGTAGATATCTATCCAGGGTCTGAATTTATTGTTGACGACGTTATTAACACTGGATTTACATTAGGAACAGTTAACGGTAGTGACGATAAGATTCTGCGTATTTCTGGTCTTGATACTGTTAAGTCAATTCGTGTCATTACTGACTTAACCAAAGATACTACTATTAATTCTGAAGTAAGAACTGATTTAGTATTCTGCGATTCTTCAACCAGACATAATTATGCTGCAAATGACATCATCTACACCACTGGATTTACTACAGATCAGTTCAACGGATCATTCTTTGTAAAAGAAGTCTTTAATAGTAGAGACTTCATTTATCAGATTAGAGATACTGCAACTTCCGATCCAGCATTTAATAACGGATCTATTGGTAGTGTGAAAATTTATGCTAAGCACCCAACATTCTTGATGGTTAGAGATCATCAGTATGTCTTTGATGTCAGTGATCCATCCAACTCAACATACTTCTTGTCATTCTCAGAGGATAACCAGTATAAGTTGGAATATACTTTCAATAATATTCGCCGTGAGGGAACTCCTGGTGTTGCTGGTTCTACGGTTCAATTTAAGATTACTGGTGATGTAACTAACATTTCTTACTACTTTGATCCATCTAGATTGACGAGTGATAAGTCACCAGTTGGCAATAACTCATTTATTGACATTATTAACACACCATATTCAGGAACATATAGTGTCAATAATATTGTTGCTGATAACGTATTCAGATTTAATCTGAGCAGTGAACCTGAGCAATCATCTGCAATTGTTGCAGATGATGATCAAGGAAATCCATATTCAGCATATGCGACCACCTCAACGAGAGCAATTGGCCCAATCAATACAATTAAGATTATTTCTCAAGGTGGATTCTATAAGAAACTGCCAGTTGTTGCTGATATTGCAAGTAATAGAAAAATTGAAGGCGTTAATATCGTTGATGCAGGTTCTGAGTATGCTGTAGGCGTTTATACTAAAGTTCCTATCGATGGTGATGGTGAAGGTGGTTTGGTGTCTATTGAAGTTACACTTGATCCTGAAATTGGTTCTGGCGTAATTTCATCGGTAACAGTTACCGATCCTGGTAAGGGATATACAACTGCATCTATTGATATTGAGGGAATTCCTGGCATTCTTGGCGCTGGTCTTACTGGATCTGGTGGTGAGTTGCAAGTCGTCATTCCTGATGAAGGATCGGGTGCTTCTGTCTTCCTTACAGGTTCAAACGTCGGTAAGATCAAGAAACTGAAGAATAATGAATTCGGATATGGATATTCTCATGATTACACTCTGAGACCAGAAATTACATTCCCAATCAACCTTCAACTGTTCAATACTTCTATTCTGTCACAAATTAAGGTCACAAACCCTGGTTCAGGGTATACAGCTGCACCCGCTGTCGTAATCACTGGTGGTGGCGGTAGCGGTGCAGAAGGAGAGGCTATCGTCAGAAACAACCGACTTAGCGAAATTATAATTAAGAATCCTGGTTCTGGTTATTCATCTGAACCAACTATTGAACTGAAGTCTGAGTTTAACTATGTTGTTAACCTTGACCTGAATTACTTACAGTTTAACTTTCCACATGGTATCACTCAGGGTGCTGAGATCGAGTTCCGTGCTGATGATCAAGGAACTACAGTTGGTGTATTACCACAACCAAGCACCGCTGGTTTGACCAGTTTGGTTGAAGGTCAGATTTACTATGCAATCGTTGGCGCTGCTAATGGATTGGAATCCGATCAAATTAGATTTGCTCTGACTCCAGCAGCTGCTGCATCTGGCGACTTTATCACTTTCTTGACACAGGGTTCAGGTAAACAAGTTCTTCTTACAGAGGTCTTTGGTGGTGAAGCTGAGGCAGTTGTAGAAACCTCCAGATTCTTAGAAGGTGAGGTTGTATATCAGGGAGATTCTCTTGATACCACAACTGCAACTGCTACAATTTCCACCAACACTGGTTGGCAGATTGGGCCTAAGATCCTTAAGCTTGTTAATGTTGAAGGTGAATTTGTAGAAGGAGCAACCGTTACTGGTCTGATTTCTAAGGCATCTGGTTTGATTAATAATATCAATCTGGCAAGAGGTGTTCTTACTATCGATGCTGTCACAAGAACTCCTGGTAAGTTTACTGACGATGTTGGTAAACCCTCTGTCATTGTTCAGAAAATTCAAGACTCTTTCTTCTATCAGAGTTTCTCTTACGTCATTAAATCTGAATTGCCAATTAGTAGGTGGAAGACTACCCTACTTGACAATAACCACCCAGTTGGTTTCAACATGTTTGGTCAGTTGCAGCTGACTGGTGGCAAAGATATTTCAGGTAGAAAAGTATCAACCGACTTTATCAAACAAGTCAATATTTCAGATTTTACTAATGTAAATGAGATTACATCATTTGCTGCAGCAGAACCTGTATATAGTGATTTCAATAATACTGAGATTCTCTTTAGACAAAAGAGACTGACTTCTTCTGAGGAAATTTTGACCTCTATCGTCAAAAAAATCGATGATATCTCAGGAGATTTCGATGGTGTTCGTAAGGTCTTCCCCCTAACAGTAGAAGGTGAGACTTTGATTGCAAATGAAAATCAATTATTGATTACCATTAACGGTATTATTCAATCTCCTGGTAATTCCTTTACAACACAATCTGGTAGTATTGTATTTGATGAACCACCAAAACCAGCGTCTAAAATCAGATATACAACCATTGATTTCACACCTCTGACAATCTATCGTCTGGAATTGGATAATATAAGTGGTATTTTCCCAGAACTTGGTGATTTTGTAAATGGATTTGATAGTGATGCAAGAGCAAGAGTTGTTTCATCGGCAACCACATCTATCGACGTTGTTGACGTTGTTGATGGCCCATTCGTTGTCAACGAATTTGTCACCAGAGGTTCTGTATTCTCAGCTAGAATTATCGGTATTAGTGAAGTTCCAGTTATCACCAATTATAGATTTGGTGAAGCAATTCAGACCATGGATGGTCAGTTTGCTATCATTGAAGAAAACAACGTTGATGCTGACGGTGATCCAACTAATACTATTAGTGTTAGCAGAACGTCAGGAACTGCCGAATATGAAACTGGTGAGTTTGACATCGGTGTTGATGAAATCTTCTATTCTGCAGGAACTAATATTGCTGCGAGAGTGACATCAGTTTCACCATATCGTGATCCTGTTACTAATGCAGTTGTTAGTGAACTGATCATCAACCAAGGATCTTCTTTCTTTGGATTGGTATTTGAGAGACTGATTTCTACTACTAATCCAAATGTCATCATTGATGATATTTCTAAGACATCAGTTGCACCTGCAGAGCTCTACAATACTGATGAACTAATTAATGATGACTTCCTCAACTTTGAAGAAGTTCGTTCTACTGAACTCGTATTTGATAACCAAAACATCCCAGGTTTACTTTGGGAAACTGGTGATGAAATTAAGAGTAAGGAAATTTCATATCTGAATATTCAGAATGGCCCATTCACTGAAGGTGAGACATTGCGTTCCATCAAGATCGCATACAAAGATAAGTCTGCGGGTCTGTTTAATGTTGATGATGTAATCACTGGTATATCTTCAGGTGCAACGACCACCGTTAAGGGATTTAATACTGGTTTACAGTCGCTTTACACATCTAACATCAGTGGTGGATTTACTGCTGATGAATATATTACAAACTCCGTTCTCGATTCTACAGATGTAGTTCGTAGTGAAGTTCAGAAAAAATCTGGAACACATTCACTTAAGTTCATTTCATCTTCTAGCATGTCGTATCCATCTTCAGATAAGGTGGCATTCGGAACAGATGATTACACGATTGAATTCTGGGCACGCTTCGATAGTGTTGCTGGAACTCAATATCTCTTTGATCTTCGTCAAAATGCAACAGACACTGTTATCGGTTTGTATACAAACGGAACAGATCTTGAACTTGCAATTGCTGGGTCTGCAGTAATTACAGGAACAGGTGCTATTGCTGCAGCAGACACTTGGTATCATATTGCTATCACTAGAACATCAACCACTACAAAACTGTTTGTTGATGGTGCACAAGTCGGATCTAATTACACCGATTCTAACGATTATGCTGCTGACAAGGTAGTATACATCTCCAATGATTTCCAAGGTGGTAATGACTTCTCTGGTTATATCGATAACTTCATGATTAAGAAGGGTCAATCAGATTATGGTGCAGCATTTACTCCAGTAACCACCTTCGATGCTGATGATGAAACACTGTCTCTCGGTATCAATGCTGAGCAACCAATTGTAATTTTATATGACGATGTATATGCTAAATTTAGCAGCAGAGAAATTACTTCAGCAACTCTGAGTAAACTCAAGTCTGATGATAGTAAGATAATTATTGAAGATGTTGATCTCTCAAGAGATTCACACAGAGCATCTGCGGATATTATCGAACTAAACGCTGACTTTATTGCTGAAGAAGTTGTTGGTAAGATGAAAGCTCGTTATGGAGACTTTACATATCCAACACAGGATGATGGTTATGGGTTAGGCGACAAGTGTGTTAGAGACACCAAAGAATATATTATTGACGCAATTGTCAAAGATCTTAGGAATGGTGGTAACTTCTATGCAGTTGTTGCTGGTAGAGGATATTTGGAGGCAAACGAAATTCAGTTTGTCGGTAAGGAGCTCCTCCAAACTGTTTACACTTATCAAGAGGTAGCGACTCTTGCTAAAGATGTTGTCACTAATTTGAATTATCAAGACTTGTCTGGTGACTTTACCAATAGACTTAGAATTCCTAGTAACTTCATTTCACCTGCTCAGACTGCAGTTACTGATGAAATTGACGCTACTATTACTACCATTATTGATATCCTGGCACCAACTGGTCACAGATTTAGAGATGCTGGCGATCTCCTTTGGTTTAATAGAGAATATATTGCTGAAGAAGCAGTTGGTCATCTGAATACTTATTACAATGACATTGAGACAGCAACTGGAGCAACATATGACTTCTTGACATATGGGCCTAATAATCTTCAGTCTAAGTGTGAGCGTGATATTAAGGAATACATTATTCCTGCAATCATCAGTGACCTTCTCACTGGTGGTAATGGATATACGCAAAATGCAATTGATTTCTATCTAGACAGTGATGAAAATATCACTAGTGTTGAGGATCAACTGAATCCAATGCTTTATGCACTGGATATTACTAAGAAGTTGTGTCAGAAGGCAGTCAATAACCTGTTGACTCCTCCAGAAACTGAATCTATTCTTGGTTCTATTCCAGAATTCGATGTGTCTCTTCCTGCTGGAACCTTTGATGATGATTTCTATTCTCCTGCATATACTCAAAGAGGATCATATAATGACTTTACTATCACTAGAGATACAAAAGGTGTTGATCCAACTAGAAATGAACTCAACAACTACATCGATGCGGCAAATCAAATTGAAAGAAATATTGATATAATTGCATATGAAGTTGTTCATGAGATGAACGACACTGCTAAGTTCCAAGACCTCACTATTCCTGGCGGCAGTCAGAATTGTATTGATGATGTCAAGGGTTACTTAGAGGCAGTAGTTCATGATATCAGATTTGGTGGTAATGAAAGAGTATATGATGCATCAGAACTTTATTTGTCTAGTGAAAATACTCTTGCTCACATTGAGTCTGAGTCTGAAGCATCAATCTATACTTATAAACTGGCTCGCGATGTTGTCAATCTAACAATTAGAAATGCATTTGGTGCCGAGAATAAATTTGACAACATTGGGATAACCACAGGATACGATCAAAATGGGGAAGAACCAGATAAGATTGATGCTGCACTTAGAATTGAAAGAAACATCAGATTTATTGCAGAAGAAGCAGTTGCTCGTGGATTAGTTCAATATCCAAGCCTGTCTATTCCTGGTGGTAACATCAACTGCATTCATGACGTTGCAGATGTTCTCCGTGCGTTGGTATTCAACCTACAGAACGGTGGTAATAACAAGGTTTACTATGCAGCAGAGTTCTATCTGAACAGTGGAGCTCTTGCTCATGTTAGTGCTCAAGCAACAGAGACTGTATGGATCTTTAACGAAGCAAGAGATCTGGCAATCGATATTGTGAATGGAACTCCAATTTCAGTAGTTGGTTCCCACGGATATACTGTAGATACCACGGCGTCTTCTTGGGATGCATATACTTCAGACCCCGCAGACTGGACAAGAACTGAGAGTGGCATCAATATCTTGATGGGATATATCACGGATACCATTCAAGATCCTACTGGTGCTGATTCGGCAACATATCCATATGCAGCTGCTAGCAATGTCGTAGAGTTGCCAACTATTTGGCCTGTCAAGTATTCTAACAACAAACCAGAAAGAGACTTTGATATTACCTATGATCCTACTGCCCAATTCTGGATTGATAGTTGCACAAATCAAGTTTCTGCTGTTAATTCACTATTTGATGTAGTCATTAACACTATTGAGTCTGCAGTTGGTGGTGTAAATTATCTAGATACAATAACTAGAACTACAGGATATGACGCCAATATTTACTGGCAGCAATATGCTTGCTATGACGTAACTTCTGCAATTGAAAGTCTCTTTAGTCTATATCCAGATACCCTTGGTGCTGGTGGAACCTCTAAGAGGCAGGCAGCAGAGAAGATTCACTTTAACAGATATGCCATCAGACAACGTGCATATGATGCAACATTGTTGTCATATCCCACATATGCAGGAAACGTTGAGTTTGCTGATAATCTTCTCGATGCATTGATTTACGACCTGATTACAGGTGGTAATGCAAAGATGATTGATACTTGCAATCAATTCTTTGATGGTCAGGGCAATTACAATTACGAACCTAATGTAATTGTAACGCACCTCCTTTATCATGAAGCAAGAATTCGTGAATTTGCAAAAGAAATTATTACCGATTTTGATAGCACAGATTGGAATGGGTATGATATATACACAGGAACAGCAAATACTCCCGCACCATTCCTGGAGTTTGAACCCGAGAGTGCATCCTTTGCAATTGATTCTAGTATGAATTTGGTCAGATATTCTCTATCTAGAGCAGATCTGCCAACAAACAACCGTATCTCCTTTATCCCAAGTTCTGATGTTACCAATCAATCGGTATCTTATCAATATGGAACTGATGTTGTAACGGATCCAAATCTCAGTTCAATCAATCCCGCAGCAACTGAAGTTGGTTGGGATAGGCAGTATGAGACTATTAAGATTACAACTGCACATCAGTTTAGACGTGGTGATGTTCTCACATACATTCCTGCTCAGTCTGGTGGATTAGCAGATCTTTCTGATCAGTCATTCTATTATGTAATTGATACTACAACAACATATTTTGTTATTGCACGAGCAGAAAGACATGATGCAAGATACAGAGATTTCTCCATTGATACTGCCAATACTGCAACTCACTTCTTCGCATTAAGAAGAAGAGATGGTGTTGAGAGAGCAGTAACAACAAATGGAACCAGAAGTATTCCAACTGCAATTAGTGCTGGTTTTGCTGCTGGTGATGTATTCTTCGGCACCTCTAGTGGTGCTACTGCAGAATTCGCTCAGATTATTGATAACTTTGCAGAAGTTGTTGTATCTTTCTGGAGACTCAATCTCACTGGCGCGACGGGTGAATTTATTAATGGTGAAGAACTGCAAGTTGTTGGTTCACCATCAGATAGCGCAAAAATTCTTAGAGCATATGATGTAGAAACTGACAATACTTCTACAGTTGATATTGTTGCACCATTTAATTCTGGCAACTTCTCCGTTAGTGATGTGGTAACTGGAATTGAAAACAGTTATCAAGCGACTATTGCTTCTATCGACAAAGCAATCTTGATTAGAATTAAGAGAGGATCTTTCTTGCAAGGTGATCCATTCTTCAGAGTTAGTGATACATTCCAAGCAGATATTCAATCTATTACAAATCATTCTGGTGCTCTGCTCGGAACTGAAGGTGGTGTTCTCAACGTTAGTGTTGAGACACTTACCGAGAACTTTGTAGATAATGAGGTTATCTATGGTAGTGTAACTGAGTCATCAATTGAACTAGTTGACATTCAGGGCACATCATTCCTGAATCAGGGTGATATTCTGCAGGCTAGACAAACAGTAAAACTTACACTGCAAACTCCAACTACAACAACAGTTCCTCCAGACACATTTAGAGTTGGTGATGAAGTGTTCTTACTTGACGGAACCGTCATTGCAATCCCTGGAATTAGAGGAGTTGTTGTTAAGTATGATGATAGACCTGATGACGGTATTAGAGACTTGTATATCGCAAATCTTGATATCGATAACTTTGCTGGTGTTACGGAACAAAGTTTCCAGAATCGTGGTGTTGGTAAGTTTGTATTGGGTCAGACTTTCCCCACGATCCGAGCAATTGTCAGTCAGGTAACGGTAACTTCCTCTAGTGCATATGGAACTGTAGTTAAGTATCTGCAGACTGGTAATACTGGTCGCGTTTGGTTGGAAAATGTCAGTGGAACGATTCCAGACTATGCATCATTAGTTAGTGACAATGGATACAAGGCAGCAGGTAGAGAATCATATAGCAACGTTGGTCGCTGTAAGAGATTCTTCCGAGGATTTGATGGAACTCAGACTAGCTTTAAGCTTACTATCAATAATGGTGAACAATACTTCCCAGATCCTGATGGTCACATGATGATTTTCATCAATGGTATTCTGCAACCTCCTGGTGGTTCAAATGCATTCACAGCATTCTCAGATGTTATCCAATTCACCGAACCACCCGAACTGGGAGCAGAATTCATCGGTTTCTATCTTGGTAAACTGAAGCAACTTGATGATATTTCATTCGAATTTGATTCATTGCAGTCTTCATTCAACCTTAGACTGAATGGCATCTTCTACTCACTGACTCTAACTGAAGGTGTTTCTTCTAACGTAATTCGCCCAGAAAATAATATCATTGTCTCTTTGAATGGTGTTCTGCAAGAACCAGGAGTCGGTTTTGAAATTGTTGGTTCTAGAATTATCTTTGCTGAAGTTCCTCGTGCAGGATCTACATTTGTTGCTTTCTCTTATGTTGGTTCTGATGCTGACGTTATTGCAGCAACTGTCATTCCACCTGTTGAGGTTGGTGATCAATTAATTATTGAAGGTGAAGATCCCGCAATCGGTCGTGAGGTTGCTCTTATCGAATCTTCAAATTCACTGGTTACGTTTGAATATACAGGAACTGTTAAAGGTAGAAATGCTCTCGCAACCGCCGAGATTGTCAAAGGTCAGATTGACACTGCGATTTTAACAAGTGGTGGTGAGGGATATACTTCCAGACCAATTGTCAACGTTGTTTCTTCTGTTGGTTTTGATGGTCGTGTAAACGCCTTGATGGGTGTTCAGCGAATTGAAGTTCAAAACTCTGGATCTGGATATGCTCTCCCAGTAGTTCAAGTTGAAAATACGGTTGATGATGATTTCACAACTCCTGTTGGTGCACCAGTTAATAATGGATTTGATATCTTCGCAGGTGAGGCAGTTGATCCTGATGGCAACCCAATTATAGTTGAGGTAGGTGCTATTACTATCGAGTCGCAACCAATTAACGTGACTGTCAACCAAGGTCAAACCGCGAACTTCACTATCGTTGCTAATGTAAGTAATACATCTACGCTGAATTATCAATGGCAGCGTAAGAACTACGGTGAAACTTCTTGGTCTAATATTACTGCTGCGACCTCCCCTGTATACACAACTCCCGCAGTTGATCAGGGTGACGATGGTGACGAATACAGATGTGCGCTTACCGCTCTCGGTGCTGCACCACTTTATACAAACTCCGCTGTTCTTGGTGTCTCGATTGGCGCTACTGAGGTTGATAACTTCAACCCAGAACAGGTATTCGACGATCCCTAAATAGTTAAAAAACCATGGCTGCAACTGGGTCATTTAATGCAGGAACTAATGTTCTTTCACTGGATGGGGATGGTCTTCCCCGCCCAGTGTTAGCGGGAACATTTCCCAATGCAAACAACCCAAATACCATCTCTGAACAAAATTTTGAACATTCGTTTCTAACTAGAGGTGGTAGTTTTGGTGTGTCAAAAACTTTTGATGCCAACACATTTACCCAAACTGGTTTTGTCATTACAATTCCAATTTCAGTTGATGACAATGCATTGTTAGGTAATGATATTCAAGTTGGAGATAATCTCTTATTTGTGTTTTCTGATGGCAGAAAACAAAAGTTTGTATATACAGGAACTGAGTTTACATCCACAAATGGATTCTTTTGGAGAGCAACTGATCAGCAGTTACAGTTAGTTACTAATACTAATCAAACTACATCAGGAACATATCAATATTATGATCAAAATAATGGTAGAACGGCAATACCATTAGGAATTATTGGTATAACCACTAATGGTGTTGCGATTTATAATCCCAGTGCTGGTGCTGCTGGCAATCCACCTCTCGGATTTAATTGGAATGCCCACTTCCAAGGATCTCCAAATTTTGGCGATGATAATTGTGGTGGTCGCCCAGAAACCTCAGGGCAATATCATTATCGTGACAAAGATTTCTTAGACTGCTGGAAATCAAATGCAGTTATGTCTAGATATAATGACTATTATGGATTGAGTCAATTTAACGGTGATAATATTCGCCACTCAGACGGTCACTCAAAAATCGTAGGTTATTCTTTTGATGGATGGCCAATCTATGGCCCATTTGGATATAGCGATCCATGGGATCAAGATTCTGATGTTGTAAGTCAAGAGTCATCCTATGAAACTTTTGGCGAACCTGTTGAAGGAAGACCATCATACGGAACATCGTTAGATAATCCACCTGCAGGAGCATTAATTCAAGATTGGCGTTATGTTGAAGGTGCAGGAACGTTAGATAGACATAATGGAAGATTCTGTGTAACACCAGAATATCCAGATGGAACTTATGCATATTTTGTGACGGTCAATCCGTTAAATATTGATGAACCTGCATATCCATATATTATTGGTGAAGTATCTAGAGAGACACTAGATATTCCAGAAAACGGTGGCGTTGCTCCACCAGAGTCAATTACAACTCCACCACCTCCACCAGTTCCACCCTTATTAGAATTTACTTTACAACCACAGGGTGTTACATCATCTAATGGTCAAAGTGCAACGTTTAATGTCACTGCAAGAATTACACCCGAAGATGGAGGTATAACTTATCAGTGGTATAAGTCTACTGATGGTGGATTTGCATTCTCTTTAATTAATGGTGCAACAAGTAACTCTTACACTTTCAATGTGTTTGGTTACATGACTGGATATGTTTATAGATGTGAAATTGCTGGCCCAACTGGGGCGGCACCAGCATCTAACTCACCATTACTTTCCAACCCAGCAACCCTAACCGTAACAGGTGGTGTAGGAGGGGGAGTTGGTTCTGGAGAGTTAGTTAGATTTGATGTCAATACTCTTAGTTTTGATGGAACTCTAACAAGAATCGATGTTGATAACGATCAAGTAGGTTTTGCGGAGAACACTGTGACTCTTGACGATGAAGTCAACACCTTCGATTTAACATAAATAAAACTGTAGAAAAACACCCCAATTATGGCTAAGCAGAACCTCAATATTGGTAGCGCAGCAAATGACGGAACAGGAGATACTCTCCGTGATGGAGCGATCAAACTGAACAATGTTATTAATGAAATTTACGCTACTTTAGGTGATGGCAGTAACCTGAACGTTCAGAAAGGTTCACCGTCAGCTAACCAAGTGCTTAAATGGGATGGTAATAACTACACTCCTGGTGATCTAAGTATCAGTAATCTGACAGATGTTGATACAGCATCCATTGCTGATGGTCAAGTATTGAAATGGAACACCGCTAATTCTCGTTTTCAACCAGGAGATGACCTTCTAGGATCTGGTGAAGGCGGTGGTCTTACCAATCTGTCTAATAATGGTAATGACGAGGTTGTTGCTTCTACAAACATAATTCCTAATAGTGATATCACTTATGATTTGGGTTCTGCAACTAACAGATGGCGTGATCTGTATGTAAGTAATGGAACCGTTTGGATTGGTGATTATGGTCTTGGTGCTGATGCTACCACTGGTGAACCAGAAAGAAAGAGAAGAAAGTCGCACACTCTTGCTGGTGTAACCACTGGAACTAATGGTGGTGCCGATGCTGATCTTGAAGTTCCCCTTTCCTCATCAGACAATACAGCATATACTCAGATCCGCGACAGATTTATGTCAATGTCTGCTGGAACAGACATTGAAGTTACTGATGGAACAAACACAGCAACTGGTGTGTTTGTTGAATACGTTGCAGAATCTTCCCCAACAACTGCAAAGGTTCGTATTACGCCAACTGCCGCTGGTGATGTAACTGCCTTGGATGCCATGGGCACATCGGTAGAAATTTCATCCACAACAAAGCAACTCAGTGTTTCTGAAGCTGGAAAGGTTGAAGTTGGTGATGTAGAACTGAGATTTGGTGACGATACCAAGGTTCTGAAGTTTAGTGCAAACAATGAGTTAGATCTTGGAACAAACTCAAAGATTAAGTTTGGTTCTGATAATCGTAAAATTGAATTTACTGCTGATGGTCAGTTAGAGCTTCCCGAAACAGGATCTATCAGATTTGGCACCAATGATTCTAAGAAACTGACAGTTGATAGTAATAATAGATTACAACTTAATGGTGCAGATGTTGACGGTGGTAGAAGAGCAGCAGAGGCAGAGGCTGCGAATGGTTCATATACTATTAAAGAGGGATCTGCAAGAGTTGCTGTTTCATCCCCTGCACTGAGATTTGAATTTGCTGCACCAGATTCTACTGCATATGTTGTTACTGGCCCAGGTTGGCCTGGTGCAGGATCTAGCAATCCTGATTTCAAAGTATATCGAGGATTTACATACATCCTGAAGAATACTGCTGGTGGTGGGCATCCTCTAAGACTACAATCAACTTCTGGTCTCTCTGGAACAGCATACAATGATGGTATCGTTGCTGGTGCTAGTCAAACAGGAACCCAAGTCTGGGTAGTTCCCCATGATGCTCCAGCAACACTGTATTATCAGTGCACTAATCACTCTGCAATGAATGGCACAATTACCGTTGTTTGATATAAATGGCAAGAACAGTTCCTGGGTCTGGTGCGGTTATTGAACCGATCTTTAACAGCATTAAAGGCGTTAGAGATGTAGTAGTAAAAAATGGTGGATCTGGATATGATGCCAGTAATCCACCTAAGTTGACTATTGGCAATGCTGGCACACCAATTAGAGAAGCAGTTTTAAGACCAGTAATCGGAACTAACGGTGAGATACTTGCTGTAGAAGTAATTGATCCTGGTCAAGGTTATGATCCTTTACAGTTAACAATTAACACTGATGGTGCTGGTAGAAACGCAAAGGGAAATGTTGTTTTAGATGAAAACGGCGGCATTCAATATGTCGAAATGACG
>Ga0213858_10000946_pt1 | contig 13627 bp, 11 predicted proteins | sample PICome_FD_160122 | JGI IMG/M metagenome (GOLD analysis project Ga0213858, IMG submission 160122) | Coastal seawater microbial communities near Pivers Island, North Carolina, United States - PICO245 | ecosystem: Environmental > Aquatic > Marine > Coastal | place: USA: North Carolina | collected... | reverse complement strand
CCATGGGAGAGCCTCGACACCAGCGGCACTAATCAATCGGAAATCAACATCATTTTTTAACATTGGTGTTGGGTCGTCTTCGCTTGAAGCGTTTGTCGGAAGTGGTGTTCCCGGAGGGTCCGTCCAAGTCACCGATCCTACAAGTGGTTCACCACCAGTAGCACTTACACTAAACACGATGGTCTCCCCTGAATTAAGGGTTTCTTCGATGATGTAAGATGAATCGTTCATACCACCAATCACCTCTGCACCGCGCTGCACATTAAGCAGTCCCCATCCAAAACGATAGTCAGGGCCATCGGCAGAACCAGTTTCATCGGCCGTATGCAACGCCAAACCTCGTAATGTCGCACCTTTCATAAATGCACCGTTTAGCTGATTGTAATACTGTTGCAATAGAATGAGGCTACCTGCCACATTTGGACTTGACATTGAGGTTCCACTGTAGTTTGCGTAAGCCTGATTTGACCCACCAACTGAGGAATACATGTTCACTCCTTTACCAGAGATGTCTGGTTTTACACGGCCATCATCAGTGGGCCCCCAACTGCTGAATCCTGACATGGCAACACTTGATGGTCCATTATAATTCAGCACCTCGAACGTGGCCGCAACAGTTAGAGCATTCTTGGCCGTAGACATGTCGGTTAGGTAATCAAAACCACCGTCTCCTGGATTAATACCACTCTGACGGTCGTTACCTGCAGAAACACAAGCTAGATAATAAGGTGCCGTGTAATGAATGTTGTCCAAACCACGAGCATCGTTATCGTAATAACCCAAACGCCAAAGGGGCGCATTTTGAATGTTACTGCCGTATGAATGATTTGATACAAGCAATCCATTGGCCGCAGCATCAATCATTTCAGGATAATCACTGAACCAATCGTGGGCCCAAAGCGTGCCTTCCGGCAGCATACCTTTTGCTGCACCGTTAACCACGGTTCCGTTACCGATTAGGGTTCCTGCGACGTGGGTCGCATGATCTCCTGAACCTGTAGCTCCATCAATTTGATCTACTCTCCCAGCCAAGAGTTGATGTGTCTGTCGCACGGCTCCACCATCCCACTCACCAACAATCATGTCTTGGCCATCCAAATCCAATCCGGTGACTCCACCTGTGTGCAGGGTGTTCGCACGCGTGGTGATCCCACCTTCTCTGTTGTGCGTGATACGATATTTTGGTTCACCGTTCTCGTAAATTCCAATCAAACTACCGATAAATCCATCCTGATTTTGAATGGTCTCTGGCCAACCTTTGATCGCTGCCATCTCCAACGCCTGAGCTCTTTGCTCTTGCTCTGATTGCAAAAATTCAGCCCTTAATTCCGCCATTTTGGCCAAATCATAATCGCGCGTAATCTCCTGACGCTCCGCCGGTGTTTGGGCCGATAAAAATGGGCCAACAAACAACGTTAAAACGAATACTCTGTAAAATTTTACCATGATAAGTTTTTTTTTGTGAAAGTACGAAACATCCACATTTGGACAAAGTATAAATGACCCAAAAGTGGAGAAAAATCATGCCCAACATAAGGCAGCCGCCCCCAGAAGAGCAATATCCGAATGTTTAGAGGTTACTACGCTGGTTTGTTTCAGTTGTGCTCGGTATTCAAAATGCTCAAGGCTCATAATCATCGACGACCAAAAAAACTCATGAGCTTTTGCGATGGACCCACCTAAGACAATACCCTCAGGAGCCATCATTGACATCACGATTTTTAAGGCATTACCCAATTCATTCCCATACTGGCTATAGGCATCCAAAGCCATCGGATCACCATCCAAAGCCATTTGATGTAATTTTTCAGCGCTCATCCCAAATTGACGAACAAAAAACTGACTCGCAGCGTAATCTTCCACGATGCCATCTCGATAAGGTACCATACCTATTTCACCAGCACCAGACATTAATCCTGAATACAGTTCCCCATTTATGATCATCCCCATTCCTAAGCCCGTACCTAGCGTCAAAGCGGCAAAATTTCGCCATTTTTTGCCCACATCAAAATGGGCGTGACCTAAAGCAAAACAATTGGCATCGTTATTGAGTTTTATGGGTCGTTGAAATTCTTTTTTTAAAAGATCCGCTAAAGGCAATTCGAACCACAATGGTATGTTTTGAAGATCGAGCACGAATCCTCGATCCGGATCCACTATTCCGGGAACACCTATACCAATAGCCTGAATTTCAGACACATCAAATGACTTTATTGCCGAGACTAAACCATCTAATAAAGACTTACGATCATTTAGATCACCTATCTTGAAATTGTGTTTTTGGATTACCTGACCGTCTGATACTAGGCCTAAATCAATTTTAGTTCCTCCGATATCAATGCCCAAAACGGTTTTATACGGTTGTGGTTTCATCTCACGATTTATTTATTCGAACGACCTCGAATGGTTTGATTTTTAATTAATGGCTTTGACCATAAACCAATAGAAAAAATATACCCCAAGGGTATGAGCAACAACAACATGGCCCACTTTAAATTCATTAAATCTCCGGCATAACCTACAATCAGGGGCCAAATCGCGCCCCCAGCAATGCCCGTACATAAAATACCCGAAAAGGCACCATGATGTCGAGGCATTGAATTCAAACCTAGCGAAAAGATGATTGACCACATCACGGATATCATAAAGCCGATGGCTGGAAATGAAATCACAGCGAGTGATCCAGCACCGAAAAGCGATAACAACAAACACACTATGGCCCCGAAACTACTGCAAACAAGGACAGTTCTGCTGTCAAAAAGTCTGAGTAGGCCCAGCCCCACCAATGAACCTACGGTCAACATGGCCCAGAAATAGGACACGGTCGAAGCCCCAATTGAAGCGGCATCAAAACCGTGATACAGCCATAAATAGTCCGCCATCCAATTGCCGACACCTTGTTCAAAGCCGACATAAGCAAAAATGCCAAAAAAGTATAAATAGGTCCAAGGGTTGTTTAGGAGTTCAGAATAACCAGAAACTCCCTTTGCTTCGAGGGGTTCTTGTTCGTTTTTAGGAAATTGAATAAAACGAATAATGACCAATACAATCATGGCTAAAACAGCGAAAAACACGTATAAACTCAACCAAGGCATGTCGTTTGGGATCCATGGTTTAATGATCCCAAACAGCGCACTTTGATTTTGAGTACTGGCCAAACGCATGTACAAGAGCGGACTTAAAAATGATGCAGACCCAAAAACGACTTGTGCCATCACGGAATTGAAAGCAAAATGCTCTTCACCACCAGCCACTCTCAACATCGGATTAATGATGACCTGTAGCACAGCCATACACAAACCCAAGACGAATAAAGTAAGCAGAAAAAAGAAATAGTTTGGATTCATGACCAGTGAGAAACAACTCAGAACAATAACGACAAAAGAACCGGACAATAAGGCTCTACTTGAAAAGCGCTCGGTCATGAGGCCAGCCGGTATGGACATCACGGCGTAGGCGATAAAGAAGGAAAAGGGCAATAATCCAGCGGCGCTCAAAGAAAGGTCAAAACTTTCTTTTACAGCAACAATGATGGAATTGAGGATGTTTGTGATAAATGAAATCACAAAAAACACCAGTAATACAAGCAATACAAGCTGTGGATGTCTTTTTTTTCTTGGTATTGCGGTCATGATTGCTTGTCGTTATTCGATCTCTTAAAAATACCAAATTTATTCTGTATTAAGGTCGTACCTTTATCCACAAATCCATCCAAAAAATGACACATAAAAACTGGCAGACGAATTCTTTGCTTTTAATGCTTTGCATGCTCCCATTGTTAAATGGGCATGCTCAAAATCTCGTTTGGTCTGATGAATTTGAAATTGACGGTCCAATCAACGCGGACAAATGGCACCATCAAACACTAATTCCCAATGGCGAAAGTTGGTATAATGGTGAAATACAGCATTACACCAATAGAATTGAAAATTCATTTGTCAGTGATGGTACCTTGAAAATAATGGCCATTAGAGAAAATTATACCCAACAAGGCATTACTAAAGAGTTCACCTCGGCACGATTAAACAGCAAGTTTGCCTTCACTTATGGTCGCGTAGAGGTACGTGCACGATTGCCATTTGGATTAGGCACCTGGCCGGCCATATGGATGCTGGGCCAAAACATCACCGAGACTGGAGGTTATTTTGCGTCAGAATACGGAACAACTCCATGGCCAGCTTGTGGAGAAATAGACATTATGGAGCATTGGGGAGCCAATCAAAATTATATATCTAGTGCCACCCATACCCCATCAAGTTATGGCGGCACAGTTAATGTTGGCGGACGTTATGTCAATAATGTGTCGAGCGAATTTCACCTCTACAGTGTGGATTGGGATGAAACAAAATTGACTTTCGCTGTAGACAATCAGGTGCATTACGTCTATCAGCCTGCTGAGCAGAATATGGAGACATGGCCCTTTGATCTAAATCAATACCTCTTACTGAACGTGGCTATACTGCCTGAAATAATTCCGACGGGGTTCACCCAAGACGCTATGGAAATTGATTTTGTAAGGGTTTATCAAAATAATTTAAACAATCCATCGAGTCAGCAAACCGCACTCACTGTAAGTAGAAATCCTGTGGTTGATGAATTGACCATAAGGGGCATAAAGCTCGGCACGAGCTACGAATATATGCTGGTAAATCAATTGGGCGAAATTCTGTACTCCGGTGAGTTAAAACCAGATAACCCATCGATAAATACAAGCCATTTAGCTCAAGGAATGTATCTTCTACGTATTCAAAACGCACGAGAAATACAGAGTTTTAAAATTATCAAGAACTAAAAAAAGCGCTTCCCCTGGGAAGCGCTTTTTAAGTTCAGCGATTTTAACGGCTTCTTATTCTACGAAATCCCGTTAATAAAACTCAACCGATCCGTTAGCGATATCATACATGGCACCGACAATTTTTATTTCTCCGCTGGCCTCCATGTCTCTGAGTACCTCACTGCGCTCACGAATATGATCCATGGTCATTTCGACATTGGTCTTAGCAACGGCATTGACAAATTCTAGATTACCAGAATTGCGTTCATATTCAGATTTTGGTAACTCCGTGGCAAAAACGGCCGGTTCAATTTTTTTGATTAAAGCAGTTAAATTACCCAATCGCGCATGATCACATGCACCTTTAACCGCGCCACAACTGGTGTGTCCCAAGACAACAACCACCTTAGTTCCTGCTAACTTGCACGCAAATTCCATGCTACCCAATATGTCCTCATTGACAAAGTTCCCAGCGATACGAATGCTGAAAATATCACCAATGCCTTGATCAAAGACTAATTCTGAGGAGACCCTTGAATCGATACAACTCAAAATTGTTGCGAATGGGTATTGCCCAGTGGCTGTATCATCAACCTGCTCCAAAAGATCACGGTTGACCGGATTGTTTTTCTGAAAGCGAAGGTTCCCTTCTTTAAGTGCTTCAATGGCCGTATCTGGCGTCATTTCTGACTGCGTTTGTTTCGTTTGTGCTTTCATACGATTTAATTTTTGTGTTTTTTTGAATAAAAAATGGCGCTGTAATCACTCGGATTATCGACCACTCCTCGTTCAGAAATGAGTTTAATATTTATTGACTTGTTTTGCGCCCGCTCCACAAAATTATTGAGGATTTCAATAATATCATGATCTAAATAACGCGTCTTTTGGACATCTAATTCCAAGAAACTATTCTCTTTAAGGGCATTGAGTTCTTTTTGAATGGCTCCCTTATTGATAAAAGTGACCTCTTCTGCCAAGGTCATTTTGTAGGTATCACCTCCTTGGTGATTCTCTTCCAAGTGCAAAAAATGGGAATTTTGATAACTCTTAATCAAAATAACCACCACACCGACCAGTAAACCAACACCAATACCGGTGAGCAGATCTGTAGCCAGGATAAATACAATGGTGGTTATAAAAGGCAAGAACTGCTTCCATCCAAGTTGGTACATCTTGATAAAGAGTTCGGGCTTAGCCAGTTTATAGCCAACCACAAGAAGAATCGCCGCTAAGACCGATAACGGAATGAGATTCAGCAAATTTGGTATCGTCAATACCGATATGACCAAGAAAAAACCGTGCATAATGGCAGAGAGTTTGGTTTTTCCACCAGACTGGATGTTGGCACTACTGCGCACAATTACCTGAGTTACTGGTAACCCCCCGATCATACCAGAAATTATATTACCCGCACCCTGTGCCAACAGTTCCCTATTGGTCGGGGTAACTCTTTTATCGGGATCCAAGCGATCGGTTGCCTCAACACACAATAAGGTCTCTAGACTGGCTACCAAAGCAATGGTCGCTGCAGTTATCCAAACATCAACACGCAAAAACGCGTCAAAATTTGGAAAAACAATGAGTGATTCAAATCCGCCACTCTCACCGATTACTGGAACGGATACAAGACTGTCTGCTTGAATAGACCATGGTCCATCACTCATGAAAACAACATAAATCACGCCAAATACAACAGCCAATAAGGGTGCCTGAACCCATTGAATGAATGCCGGTACTTTTGCCTGAATCTTTGGCCACGTAAGCAAGATAATCATCGATAAAATACCGGTTAGACCAGCACCCAACTCAAACGAAGACAGGGAAAAAAGATCAGAGACCTGCTGGTCACCCGAACCGACATAACCGAAAAAATAAGGAATCTGTTTGATGATGATAATCAAACCAATACCAGACAACATTCCCTTAATCACAGAGGACGGAAAGTAAAGTCCGATAATTCCGAGTTTCAAAACCCCCATGGCGATTTGAAAAAATCCTGCAATAACTACAGCGGCAATAAAATTTTCAAATCCACCCAGTGCAGTGATGGCTACCAAGACAATGGCCGCCAAACCAGCAGCTGGACCACTTACACCGATCTGTGAGCCACTCAAGGCTCCAACGACAATACCACCCACGATTCCCGCAATAAGACCGGAAAACAGCGGAGCGCCACTGGCCAAAGCAATACCCAAACACAAGGGTAATGCAACAAAAAACACGACGATACTCGCCGCAAAATCTTTTTTAAAACTAGAAAACATAATAATTATTAATGAACCGGAAAACCGGTAATGACACAAATTTAAACTCTGGATGTTGGCTTAAATATGTTCGGGAGGGTCTAACAAATCTCCTACGGAGGCCTGCTGAGCATTGAATTGGTAAGCTGCATTTAGGCCAATTACTGAGCTACCAGTGCTCGACTGGTCTATGACCCATCCACCGTGAATCCAATCCTTAGTCAAATCGTCGAGTAATTCTTTTGAAGACTCCTTCTCTGAGTCATCACCGGTGGACCATTCGACAGCATAGACCTCTGGAGACAGATAGTGCTGCGCCATGATTGGTGATACGATGACGGCCATAAAGAAAAGGGCGATAAAAACTCTAAAATTCATTTTTTCTATAGCAATGACAGCAAATATAATGACTGCAATTTGCATTGGCCAAGTATTTGGAAAATTTTTAGAAATATTTGAAGCAATGAACATTAAATGATACCACTTCATGTATCTTTATGAACCTAAAATATCTATGAAAAATCAATTTATCCCTTTAGTCCTTCTCCTTATTTTGTTCATACAACAGGGAAATGGTCAAACGCCGAACGATAAAAATATGGCCGAGGTTCGCCTTAGTGCAGCCAATACAATTACCGCAGAAGATTTGAGTGAATTGCTCTACACCTTTGCAGCGGACAGCATGCAAGGGAGGATGACCGCCACAAAAGGACAGAAAATGGCGGCGAATTATTTAAAATCGTATTATCAAAAAAATGGGATTAGCGGCGCACAAGCCGATGATGAATATTTTCAAAACATCCCGATGGACTATTTCAACAGAAAATTTATAAAACAGGATAGTGAAAATGTTGTGGCAGTTATTGAAGGTGCTCAGTGGCCGGATGAATACATTGTGCTCTCAGCGCATTACGATCACGTTGGAGCCAGAGGCGATACCATTTACAATGGCGCAGATGATGACGGCAGTGGCACCGTAGCATTGCTAGAAATCGCTCAAGCGTTTAAAACAGCCAAAGACAAGGGATATGGACCAAAGCGATCACTGGTGTTTTTACACGTCACTGGCGAGGAAATAGGGCTCTACGGTTCCAGGTATTATACCGAGAACCCTTTGTTTCCCTTAACCCAGACCGTTTGCAATCTAAACACGGATATGATCGGACGCATCGACCCGAATAAAGCGGGTAATGACAACTACATTTACCTCATTGGTAGTGATAAATTAAGCCAAGAATTACACGATGTATCCGAGCAAGTCAATGACCGATTCGTTGACTTGGAATTGGATTATACTTTTAATGACGAAAACGATCCAAATCGATTCTATTATCGCAGTGATCATTACAATTTTGCCCAAAAAAATATTCCGATTATATTTTACTTTAACGGCGTCCATGAAGATTATCATCAACCGACAGATACACCGGATAAAATTCATTATCCACTCATGGCAAAAAGAACCCAACTCATCTTTCATACCGCGTGGGAGGTGGCCAATCGCGAGAATCGCATACGTGCTGATAAATTAACCCAGGACACAGATAACCAAAAGCAATAAACCGCGAGGCCTTACGGCCAATTTTATCGTTTTACTCAGTGAAGTCCTTAACAAAAAAAACCGGCCAATGGCCGGTTTTCTGGGTGGAAGACCGGGTTCGAACCGGCGACCTCTGGAACCACAATCCAGCGCTCTAACCAACTGAGCTACAACCACCATTTGTCGCGATTAACGAGAATACAATCTCCATTAAAAAGCGGTGGCAAATATAAATTAAAATGCATCGCTCCGCAATATTTTCTAAAAATTATATGAGATCAAAAACACTGCGCGTAGCCACGTAGCGTTTGCTGTTGAACCCCTCTCCGAAATCAGTGCCGATTAATCGGCCGAGGTTACGATATCTGTAGGACAAACTGTCTCTGGTATTTTGTGTTGAAATCGGTGTTTCTGGCTCCTTGCTTTCTGGGTCGTAAAATTGGCTTTTATACGCAAAAACTGCTGCGAGTTTTTGATCCATGAATCCACTGACGTCCACCACAAAATCAGGAGTCAATTCATCCCATTGAATATAGTGATAGACCTGTTTAGGACGCCATGCCTCTTGAGGCACTCCGTTGTGAGTGGTTTCAACTTTTTTTAAGCCCGATAGAAAACAAGCCTCGAGGACCAAATCACTGCCTTTTGGATGATCGATATGTCGATCCGAAATGGCGTTGCACAAAACAATTTTTGGTCTAGCCGATCTCAATATTTCGATCACTTTAATTTGACTTTCACGATCATTTTTAAAAAAGCCATCGGCAAGCTCCAAATTTACACGAAATGAAGCGCCTAAAATTTTGGCCGCCTCTGCCGATTCTCGTCTGCGAATTTCAACACTGCCACGGGTTCCTAATTCGCCCCGAGTCAAGTCCACAATACCGGCACTATGCCCTGCGGCAATCTCTTTAGCTAAAGTTGCCCCAGCACTCATCTCAACGTCATCAGGATGGGCGCCAAAGGCCAAAATATCGACTTCTAATACTTCTTGTTTCATCTCTGTGTTATGCATTTAAGGCTTGTGTAATGTCTGCCTTCAGCGCTTGCGTTGATTCGATACCGACCGACAGACGAATTAACTGAGGGCTAATCCCTGCCTTTAAACGCTCTGAATCCGTCAACAAGGAATGTGATGTGGTAGCGGGGTCTAAAGCCGTTGATTCAACCCCCGCAAAACTCGATGCGCGTTTGATTAATTTCAAACGATTCAAAAATTCAGCTGAAGTAATTCGATCGTTCAGCTCAAAGCTGACCACACCGCCATATCCCGTCATTTGGTTTTTAGCCAACTCGTGATGCGGATGCGACGATAAGCCTGGATAATACACGTTTTTAACCTGGTTTTGATCAACTAACCAGTGTGCGAGTTCCAGGGCATTTTGATTTTGGGCCATAACCCGAAGTCCCATGGTTTTGATGCTGCGGTCCAATAACCATACCGTCATATCGCTCAAACTGCCCCCGAGCATTTTAGCCCGATTCAACAATTGTTTCTTAACCGCATGGGTACAAGCCACAGTTCCAGCCAAAATATCGCTGTGACCGGACATGTATTTGGTCGCACTGTGTATGATCACATCCACGCCGTAATCCGCTGGATTTTGATTGATCGGTGATCCCATGGTGCTGTCTATGACCACTAAAATGTTGTTTTTGTGCGCTAAATCTGCCACGGCTTTGAAATCGACAATTTCCAGAAGAGGATTGGACGGAGATTCAATGTAAATCAATCGGGTGTTCGATTTGATTTTTTTTAAAAAATCATCAGCAGCGAGTCCCTCAGAAAAATCGTATTCAATATTGAAATCTTTTAAATGATTGACCACAAAATTATAAGTACCGCCGTAAATGGATCTCTGAATCACTAAGTGATCTCCAGAAGACAGCAATCCCAAAAGGGTTGTGGTAATGGCCGCCATACCACTGGCAAACACCATTCCGGCCTCACAGGCGTCCAGGATGGCGATTTTGGCATTTAATCCCTTTTGATTTGGCGTATTTAAATAACGTGGATAAGGGGTATCCTTGAGCCCCAGATAGTCATAAGCCGTAGAAAAATGAATTGCGGGCACTGCACTCTTGTATTGATCCTCTGGCAGTTCACCCGCATGGACACAATTCGTATTGACATCAATCTTTTTACTCGCCATGAAGCAAAATTACGAATAAGCAGAGAGTATTGCTATATTTACACTAAATATTCAAATATTTCTTCGGCCATGATCCAACCAAGTCTAAAGGCATGAAAACCCTACTCATTAACATTCATCAATTACTGCAAATCAGAGATCAAGACGTCTCTAAAGTTTCCGGCGCAGAAATGTCAGAAATGCCCCTATGTTCAAAAGCTTGGTTACTGATTGACCATGGATTGATCGAAGATTTTGGTCCAATGGCTACCGTGCCCAAAGCAGACGAAAACAATATCATTGACTGTTCGGGCCGCATTGTTCTACCTACTTGGTGTGATTCACATACCCATTTGGTTTACGCTGGAAACAGGGTGGATGAATTTGTCATGCGACTCGAGGGGAAATCCTATCAGGACATTGCCAATTCAGGTGGCGGGATTCTCAACAGTGCTCAACGCTTGAACAACTGTTCTGAAGATCGTCTTTTTAAACAGGCTGAGCAGCGCCTTTTAAAATGTGCTAAAATGGGTACCGGAGCCATAGAAATTAAAAGTGGTTACGGCCTAACGCTCCAAGGGGAGAAGAAAATGCTTCGCGTGGCAAGACGACTACAGCAGGAGCATCCATTGGCCATTAAAACTACCTTTTTGGGAGCTCATGCCCTACCCGAACCCTTTGTAAACCGTAAAGAAGCTTATGTCGATTTAGTCTGTCAAGATATGATTCCTGAAATCGCTTCATCTGAGCTCGCCGATTATGTCGATGTATTCTGTGAAAAAGGCTATTTCGATTTGGAAGACACCAAGCGAATCTTAAGCGTGGCTCAGACCTATGGGTTGCGAGGAAAAATTCACGTCAACCAATTTAATGCTTTTGGTGGTGTAGCACTAGGAGTCGCTATGAATGCCCTTAGTGTAGATCACTTGGAGCAACTCAATGAATCAGACCTCAATGCCCTAATGGACTGTCAAACCATGCCTGTGGCACTTCCTGGCTGTTCTCTGTTTTTGGACATCCCTTTTACTCCAGCCCGAACCATAATCGATCACGGACTGCCTTTGGCTCTAGCCACAGACTTTAACCCAGGCTCTGCCCCATCGGGCAATATGAATTTAGTGGTTTCTTTGGCCTGTATGCGCATGAAAATGACTCCTGCGGAGGCGGTCAATGCCGCGACCATAAACGGTGCTTATGCCATGGGTCTGGACGCCACTCATGGATCGATTACTCGAGGTAAAGTAGCCAGTTTAATTATCACTCAGCCCATGGAAGATTATAGCCATATGGCCTATAATTTTGGCGAAAATATGGTGGATCAAGTCATCATTAAGGGGCAAGTAATATGAATGATTTACTTCATTTTGATGCTGAGTCCATTGCCAGCATGACTAAACTCAGAGATGGAGAACGCAAATTGGGGGAATCCCTTGAATTCATTTCGGACCAAAACAATTTCGAACGTAGCACATCAAAGTATGTCTTGCTCGGGATTCCTGAAGATATTGGTGTTCGCGCCAATGGCGGAAGATCAGGGACCCACAAGGCTTGGAAGGCTTTCTTGAACTATTTTTTGTCCTTACCCCTTCCTCATGATTTCGATTCAAATCAATTGGCCATTTTGGGAACAGTCCAGTGTGACGATCTCATGGAGAAAAGTCAACCTCTAAATTGGCAAAATAACAACGATCAAAAGCGATTTGATCAATTGATCAAAACCTTGGACCAACGCGTGCAATCGGTGATCCAGACCATTATTGACAAAGGGAAAATTCCAATAGTCATCGGGGGCGGACACAACAATGCCCTACCGCTAATCAAGGGCTGTGCCGAAGCTTTAAATCACCCGATAAACTGTTTGAATATCGATGCCCACACGGACCTTCGCCAAGATGCTTACCGGCACAGCGGTAATGGATTTTATAGAGCAATGCGTTGCGAGGCGCTGGATCGGTATGGAATATTTGGCCTGCATAAAAACACCCTATCTAAGGCCCTTGCCGATTTTATGCATGAAAACAATGCTAAAATCACCTGTTTAACCTTGGATCAATGGTGGTCTACCGCAACACAGCACATGGATGCAAGGCTAGAGTCGTGGTGTGCTGATTTAATCCAAAAGGATTTTGGGCTTGAGCTCGATATGGACGTCTTGGCCGATATGGGAAGCAGTGCCCAAAGCCCTGTCGGATTGGGTCTCATGGAAGTCATGAGTCTGATCAAAAAATTAAAGGGTAACCAAAACCTGCGATACGTTCACCTTTGCGAGGGAGCACCAGAACTGGGTCTTTATCCCGCTCAAGTCGTCAAGGCTCTAGGGGCAATTGTTTTAGCCGTTGTGGATTCATTTTTGTCAGCTAACAAGGGAACAAACTTGCATGGACCGTAGGTATGTTTGTCGAATTTCTTTTCAGAGACACGGACCAGAACAGTCATTATTTGCTCCTTTTCTCCAAGAGGAATGACCAATCGTCCACCGATTTTTAACTGAGCCATCAGGGGTTTAGGAACAAATGGAGCGCCCGCTGTCACAATAATTCCGTCATATGGCGCCCGTTCAGCATACCCATTATATCCATCGCCGAAAATCATTTTTTTGGGCTTTAATCCCATTTTTCCTAACAGTAAAGAAGACTTCTTAAAAAGTTCATTTTGGCGCTCAATGGTGTAAAGCTGAACTCCCAAAGCCACTAAGACTGCAGCTTGATAACCACTACCGGTGCCAATTTCGAGTATTCTTTGACCCGACAGCGCGTTGAGTAACTCTGTTTGCCTGGCCACAGTAAACGGCTGAGAAATGGTCTGATCCGCCCCTATTGGAAACGCTTTATCCGCATAGGCATGGTCTAAAAAACTGCTGTCCATAAAAAGATGTCTCGGCACTTTATCCATGGCCGAGAGTACACGCTCATCAGCAATGCCTTTTGATCTGAGTTGA
>Ga0213858_10000945_pt1 | contig 13629 bp, 7 predicted proteins | sample PICome_FD_160122 | JGI IMG/M metagenome (GOLD analysis project Ga0213858, IMG submission 160122) | Coastal seawater microbial communities near Pivers Island, North Carolina, United States - PICO245 | ecosystem: Environmental > Aquatic > Marine > Coastal | place: USA: North Carolina | collected... | reverse complement strand
CAGCAGGTCCATTCAGCACAGGGTCATAGCCGAACCCATCAAGAATGTCGGCTGTAATCTGCTTAGGGAATGACGTTCCAGGGTTGTCAGCACGAAGCTGACTGTCGGTGATGACGGCACCAGTGGAGCGGTTGCGGATTTCCATGATTAGGCGATGGCGAGGAAGATGTAGGTTTCGCCGCTTGAATTGATAGCGGCTGTATCTGCAACAGCGGTAAACCCGGCAGAATATGGATCAACTAAATCATAAACTGAAGTTTCTGCAGCATCACCATTAAGGTAGTGGGCAGGATCATTGCCAGCATTGATTCCGCGAGCAGTATCAAGAACCCACCAGTCTGTCGCGCCGCTTGTTCGTTTGATCAAAACAAACCTTGCACCATTAGTAAATCCACAGTCGATATTTAGATCACTGCCTGTTCCGGTGTAACTGCCGACTTTTGAAATTCCGTCAAGGCTGGCAAAAAGATAAGCTATTAGATTTTCGCCGTTTCCGTTTGTACCACCTGTATCTCCGACTCTAAATGTAGTTGCTGTTGGATGCGCGTGATCCCAACTACCACTTGCACTAAATTGAGCAGCATCAGTTTCATTTAAATAAAGCCTTACAGCGTTGCTTCCATAGCTGTCAGGATCAGATCCATAAACACTCAAATGAGTAATACCGCTTACATACGTGTGCCAATCATCGTTAGTAGTATCCCTATTTTTAACAATCATTAGGTCTGGCGCTACACCAAGGTTGTGCGAAATGTTGCGTCCTTGTACACCGTTTCCTGTGTAAGCAACTACATCAAAAAATCCAGGTTTGCGGGTAAAGTGATAGTTTACATAGTTGTTTGAAGTTAGATTCGTGCCAGCAACTCCACTTTGGAGTTCAGTGCCGCTCATTTGATCCCAAACGTTTACGGACGTGCCAAACTTGCTTGTTGATTCAGAAGCAGTACTGTTCGGAATAAGATTCTTTTGACCGAGCAACCTAGCTCCCAAAACCCAATCAAAATTATTGTCTACATTTTTAATAATTGCCATGTCTGTAACGCCTGAGCCAGACGTGCCAGGTCGCAGCTGCGTAGAACTAGATCCAGTTTGCTCAAATACGTCAAAGCATTCCGTTGCATCTTCAGGCGGCTTATGCGGACGGCGGATTGCGATGTAAATAAAGGTTCCACCACTGATCGGATAGTTATTTGTAAATCCCGTAGGTGTGGGGACTGTCCAGCCGGTAATTGTGCTTTCCGCCCCAGATCCATTTGGCTCTAAATACGCAGCGGCACTCCCGACTGGGTTGCCGCGCATTTCGTCAACAATAATCCAAGAATTACTAGCGTCTGACCTTTTTATCAATAACCATTGCGGCTCAAACCCTAGATTGATGTCAACAACACCGCCGGTTGAATTAAAACTCCCACATTTAATAATCGCTTCGTTGCCGCCGTCGCCAAACGATTGATCGTCGTGGGCAAAGATGTAGGCAACGTAAGAATCGCCGTTGCCATTGATCATTACATCGGCATCGACAATGTCAAAACTTGTAGACGTTACATTTGCAAACTTTTGGTTAGTAGTGTAGTTAGTGGTTTTGTTGAGCCTGACATGTCCGGCAGTCCCCACAGACCGATGATATACGCACCAATCTTCAGCAGCGCTTGTTCTTTTAATCCAAATTGAGCCTGGTGCGCTTCCTAGGTTATGAGAGATTGTTTGTCCGCTAGCACTACCATTTCCCGTATAAGTAACAACATCAAAAAATCCAGGGCACTTGCGGAATGTCCAGGCCGCATAGCCGTCGCCACTTCTGTTTGAGCTACCGCTAGTACCAACAGAAAATCCTGTTGACGAAAATGCAGTTACAATACTAGTGCTTGTTTGTTCTGCATTGGCCAGATTTGTCCGAATATATTTATCAACACCTCGCTCAGTATCAAAAGTGAAAAACCCGTCAATACTCCGTGGACGGTTTTTAATAATCACCATTCCCCCTTCACCACTTAAATCAATGCCGTTGGTGATCGTCTGAGCAGATCCATTGCCGTCATACAAAAACGTCGAAAATACGTCGTCAACGTAAACAGGATCAGCCGCCGCTCCAGCAGCGGACATCAGCTTTGCAGTTACCGGATCCATGCTTCCTCAGTTGACGTAATCGACGAGTGACGCACCGCGATACCGCGTGCCGCCATCATCAGTCACAAAGAAGAATAGATGAGTTTTACCCGTGGTCAAAGTCGGAGCGGTATCAGCAGGAAACTTGACGCTCGAAGGCCACGTCACCGTTCCAGACGTATGCGTCAGCTCAAGCACGAAGCTGCCAACCGTTCCAGACGACGGCGGATTGCTGAACGTGAACGTCGAGTTGGCGTTGATGGTCTTGGTGAAATAGTTGCCGTCATTCAGGTCGATGTCCAAAGCAGAGACTGCTTCAGCGACCTGTTCATAGGGGCCATCAAGCTTGACGCCACCGTTATGCACGCTCTGGGGCGTAAACGTCTGTGCAGCCGTAAATGTCTGCGCGGTGTCCAGCTTGGCAGTGTCAGCATCAAATGCCTGAACATCCGTGCCAATCACCAAGCCAAGTGTGGTGCGCTGTGCAGAAGCGTCTGCATCGTCAAGCAGTGCGCGACCAGCAGATGTGCAGCTAATCTCCTCGACTACACCAGCGCCAGAACTGCTGCGACCAAGGATTTTATCGGTGGCCGTTACGTTCTGAATCTTCGCGTAAGTGACCGCGTCATCAACAATTTTGGCTGTCGAGATCGAGTCATCCGCAATGGTGACTGACCCACTAGATGCAGCCGTAACGCGCCCTTGTGCATCAACGGTGATGCTGCTCAGCGTGTAACTACCGGCGGTAACACTGGTGTCCGCCAATTTATCTGCGGTGACCGCATCGTTAGCGATTTCGCTAGTTCCGATCGTTCCAGATGCAGCAGCAGTGATTCGGCCTTGTGCATCAACGGTGATGTCGGCTGCGGTGTAAGAACCTGCGGTGACAGCAGTGTCGGCCAACTTGGCTGCGGTGACAGCGTCGTTAGCGATGGTCAGTGCGCCTGTATTGCTAATGGTGGCGTCACCTGACAATGCAACAGCGGCTGCAACATTGCTGCTATTGCCAACAATCAACTGACCAGAAGTCAGGCTTGCAAGCTTGGTCAGTGCAATGCTGCCAGCCAGCATCGTGTTAGTGACTGTGCCCGTATCGCCTGAGGTGACCAGGGTGCCAGAAATATTGGGGAATGTGATCGTGCGATCGGCCGTAGGATTGACAAAGGCGAAGCTCAGTTCGTAGTCATCAGCCGAACTACCTTCAAATGAAAGAGTGGCAGAAGATCCAAGATGAATATTTCCGCTAAACGTTGTTGTTCCAGTGAACGTCGGGCCAGCCAATGACGCCTTTTCTGAATCAAGCTCTTCAATCGCAGCTTGAACGTTGGTCGCCGCAACATTGCCAGTAGGAGCAAAGCTGACGTTGCTTGCAGCCGTAGCAGCCAGCGCAGTTGAAAGGTCAAGAACCTGCCAGCTTGTGCCCGTAGACAGCAAAAAGTCAGGCGGTGCCAAGGCTTCTGCTGGCGCGTTACCAGAACCCGTACCAGAAACACTGACAGTCAGATAATGATTGAGGTTGCTAGCAGCAGGCGCAATCAACGCTTGACCGACAGTCAGACCGATTGCAGTGCCCTTAGCAGTTACTGAAGCAACGAGGTTTGTGCTGGCGTCATACGTTCCAGCAAAAACAATCTCGCCGCTAACAATATCAATAGACTTAAATGCTGTCCCCGTATAAATATACAAGTTTTCATTTGTGGCATCATAAAGAAACTGACCATCAAAATCTGCTGTTCCAAAATTAACAACGCCGTCAGTGTCAGGCGCCCCTGCAAATCTTGTGACAGAACTGCTTGCAAGTTTCGCGCCGGTCACAGCGTCGTTCGCGATCAGTGATGTTCCGATCGTGCCTGAAGTCAGCTTCGCTGCGCTGATGTCTGGAATGTCAGAAGCAGACAGCGTGGTGCCTGCAGTGACGTGACCGCGAGCATCAACAGTGACTTTCGGATAGGTGCCAGCGGTAACACCTGACGTGTCATGAGTCAGCGCACCAGCGCCACTGACTGACAACGCGCCAGAAGGAACAGATAGGCCGCCTTTTGCGGTTGTTGTGCCTGCAGGCAAATCGCCAGCAGCAAGCGCCGCAGTGGAGGTGATGTGGCCTTCGCTGTTAAAGGTGATCCCGCTGGTTGTTCCAGCAGTAATCGTGTCGGTGTGGTTTAGCTGGCCGCCTGCGGTGACACTCAAGCCGCTGCCGACAGAAACACCGCCTACGGCAGAGCTAGTGGCTTTGGGCAGGTCACCAGCAGCAATGCTGCCAACAGCAGTGATATGACCAGAAGCATTGACGGTAAAACCGTTCTTGGTCTGACCAGTGACGCTGGACTGGTGAGAGATGACACCGCTGCCATCAACACTCAGGCCAGAGGCAGACGGCACACTGATTGCACCACGGGCTGACGCCGTTGCAGCATCAACAGAAAACGTGCCAGATGTTGAAGTCAGGCCAGTGCCTGCGGCTGCACCACCAAGAGCTGAATCGGTCGCAACCGGCAAATCGCCAGAAGCAATAACCCGTGACGTGTAAGCGCCACCTGCGCCAGTCGGGCCAGCAATAAACTCTTTTGCCGTTGAGCTAGAGCCAAGTGAGCTTGGACTTATAGATGCAAGCTTGGCTGCCGGAATACTCGCGTCATCAATAAGATCAACACCCTGCTCAACCAGGCTCTTAACAGTGACCTTTTTGGTCTCGCTTGCGCTTATGTCGGCAATCGGCAGAACATCAGTTGAAGCTACGTCGGCTTCAGCCAACTCATTCAGGGCTGTAATCTTCTGATCGGCCATTGCCTAACCCCCCTGCGGGTCTAGTCAGTTTCAAGCTCTAGCTTACCGCTGCCAGGCTGCTCAAGCAGGATGCGGTCAGTGTCTTCCTTCAGGACGTAGCTGGTGACAAGACCAATCCCAAGCTTGGGTGTGATGGCTCCGGTAGTCACAAAATTGAAGTTAGAAACCGTCAGCTGGCCTGTCCCTAGGCCGATCGCAGCATTAGTGACGATGCCCTTGAACTCAAAATAAAACTGGTCCCCAGTGTTGTCGAGGTTCTTGCCTTTCTGCACAATGTGCAGCTCAGCGTCAAACTCAGCACCAAGTTTTTGCCGCAGGATCAACTCGTGCAGATAGCTGGGCACGTCTGAGTCAACCGCCAAGCCAGCAATGTCTGGGTCATAGTGGAACTGACATTCAATGCTGCCGCTGCCGCTGATCAGGCTGCTTTCGTTTTTGCGAAACTCATCGCCCAGGACAGTGATGTCTACAACCTCGCGGTCGTTGTTCAGCTCAAAAGAACGAACCAATCCCAGGATGTTGTAATCAGCTTGAACGCTTTTTACCTCGATAGGAATAGCCGTTGAGATGGCTGCCAAAGTGACTCTGCCTGTGCTTTGCCCGTTTAACGCATTAGCGAAGGTGTCATAAAGGTAGATGCCGCCAAGCTCGTCAACGTTGATATACCAGTTCCCGTCGGGCAACTGACTTCCGCCGTCCCAACCCGAAGCATCAATAAACGCAAGGTTTACACCGTTAGTGCTCTTGATCTGCAGCAGATCGCCTGTCAGCAGCATTTCCTGAGGAAAATCAAAGCTGAACCGCTTTTTCGTTACGTTGATGTCGCTAGGGTCAACCGTGCTAGAGAACGCAGTTGAAGGTGTGCTGCGCCGCAGCTTGACGACGCCTGAGTTGCCTACAAAGACGGTCATAGCTGCTTACTAGTGAAGTCACCGCTCATCGTGAAATTCACGTTCACCCGCATCACTTCACCGACAACACAGGCCAGTTCAGCACTGGTTAGCACGGCGTCAAACTCAAAAAAGTTATCGTCAAACTTCAGCTTTAATGTGGCGAGCTTAGTTACTGAAAGGTCTGCAGGTTCTTGATTGACTTGGTTCAGCAGCTTAACTGGCGCATCGTCGTAGTACAGAACCGTTAGAGCACCAGACGCTGTACGAACACCAGGAGTGAATTCGCGAACGTCTTGGCTTAAGGTCGTCACTTCAAGCGCATCGGTGTTAGCAGTCAGAGACCACTGCACAACCTTGGCGACGGCGACACCGCCCAGCTCGACACTGCCATCTTGACCCGCGTAATACTTAGCCATGATCAGACACCCTCAAGCTCGCCAATGAACTCACAAGTCACTGTAGACAGTCCTGGCTTAACGCTTGTAACTGATGGCGGCGATGCGTATTTCCACTTCAATGCGCTGTTTGTCTCGCGGATAAAAGGGATCAGACCCGTTTCCTCACCACCAACCACACTGCCCGCACCAGCGGCCACATTGTTAGTCGTGAACTGGGCGTAGTTATCCCCCTCCATCACTTGCACATAGTTCTGCAGCACCTCTGCCGCGTCTCCGTCTGTGATGTTTGAAAACGTCAGCGACAAGCGGCTGTTGGTCCGCTGGTTGCCGTAACGCACGCGGACCACAGCCCCGTTCTGCGCTTGGAACTGCGTCTCAGGGAAAACGCCAGGCGTGTAAGACCTTGCGCTAGGGACCAGTGCCGGAAAACTAATCGCGGTCATCTGAACCCGGCAAGAACTGATTGAGATCTAGGTTGATTGTAGCCAGTGAACCGCTGGACGTTAAGGGCTGGTGCGTGCCGGTCACGTCAACGTAGCCCTCATCATCAATGGTCAAGCTGTCGATGCGATAAACACGCTTCAACTCATTTTTCATTTTTAAGGTAAAAATTGAGTTAAAGAAAGTTTCATCGCCTGTCTTCATACCAGCAACAGGCATTTGTCCTTCAATAACGCTTTGCTCTCCTGAACCAGGCTTCCAATAAAAAATATCGTAATCGGGCGCATCAATTAGTTCAGCAGTTGCTGTAATGTTCCCTTCGCTGTCGATACTGCCGTTGTAAAAACGACTTGTATGCGATGCGTTTGAGATGACTTTGATGTAATCGCCAGCGTTCAAAGCCATAGCAGAACTCGGCGTAGTCTTGAAACTAATCGTGTGATCAATGTGCTTACGCGTAGTCAAAGTGTAAAGGGCAATCGTTTGGGCATGGAGCCGATTAGTGCAAAAGCTGGTCAAATCAATAGCGTTTTCTGGGTCTGTTTCTGAACCGCCAAATTGATCTTTAAAACGGAACCGCAATGTTTTTTGTTCTGAGAACCCGTTAGGCTCCTCTTCTCTATAAGCCACAACCGCCTGCGTAAGCTGCCGCTCTTCTGGCTTCAAAAAATTGACTTGCATGTCTTTCATATTGCCGTCAGTAAATAGTGCTTTGATCTGTTTGTTTATGTCTTGAGTGTGCTGTATTTTGTAAGTGGCGCTGTTGTAAGGGACAGAAGGCTCTAGGGAAAACTTGCCCCCAACAACTTTAAAGTCAAGCAAATTAAAAGCAGCGTTTTGGTGGATAAACTCGCGCAACGCGACTTTGTCTTCAACCACTCCGTCGTATGTAAAGCCGTTCGCATGGCAGAACTTGGCCGCAATAACCATTGCATCACGGTCTACAGTCTCTGCAGGAATCTTTTGGCCTGCGCCGATGCGCTTGTTGACAAGCAAGTTATAGGCAATCTCTGCAAAATTATTAGTTGGTGCGGGATCTGCGCTGAGGGATGCAGTTGCACCGCTATCAGTAATCAGCCTCTCTACCTTGATGCCTTGCTTGACATACGCAGTTAACTGGCCCATAGAAGTCCAGTCGCGCCCAGCCAACACACGCAAGCCAAGCAACGACAAATCATCGTATTGAACCTCATCTAATGTTATTTGGTCTGCCTTAGTGCCGGGTCGCACCAATTCATTTACGAAAGCCACAGTGTGTTCGGGGCCATCTTGGTGACTTGTCCGCTCTAGCTCGTACTTAGGAAAATCTGCAATCGCATCTAGTGGGTTGAGATGCTCTCGGCCCGGAACTTCAACAACCTGATCACGAACAGCTTGAATTTCAATGCTCACCTCGGTGCCATCCCCGAAGGTGTGAGTCAAGACTTCACCTTGCTTATATCCCGAGCCGCCGTCACTGATCAGCCATTGCCATTTCCCTGTGCCAAAGCTTGAAGCATTGATTTTTAGGCCAGTTCCACTTCCACCGGACAATGAATACTCAGCAGGTGCGCCGCCTGATGCATACGCTCTCTGCTCTACACGTTTATATCGTTCAATTTCAAACAGATCACGGGCGACTTCGTTTCCTGCACCATATTGACCGACTTCAACGCTTGCAAAATCTGTCAGCGTTGGCTCTTGGTACTGAACACGATAAATCGGGAACACATCGAACTTTTGCGTTTCATCCCTGTATACCCTGTCCGCACCTTGCCTGTACTGAATCGGGTTTGCCTCAGTTGCTTCTAGGCCGACGGTTACAGATTCACCGTTCCAGCGGGCGCTAAAACTGCCTCCGTCAAAAGCAATTACATAAAAAACAAATGCTTGGTAACGCTCACCGTTGTTGTTCGGAGCGTCCGCAACGACTCTGACTGGGTCGTTTGGAACTAATAGCTGCTTTGATTCTGATCCTTGCCGATACAGGGCATTTAGGTTTTGCTGTCCTGGTTGTTCAAACAAGCTAAGGCTCACTTCATTGCCGCCAACAATCAGTTGCGTTGCCTGAGACGTAGAACCAAATTTGACGTAATTGTGGTTCGACAGCGGCGTTCCTTCAGTAATAAAGGGCAATTCTTGTGTGGACTGCCATGTCCCTGCAGTTACAGGGATTGTCCGAATTTTTGTTGAACCTTTGCGGTAGATATATCCATCGGTCTCAATTATCTCTAAGCTCTTTTGCACTCCTCCCCAGGCGGCGTATGTCGCACCTTTGACAGTAGGATTGTCTACATTAACAAGTACGCCATAGTTTAAAAATGTAGCTTCGTTATCATAATCTACTGCTGTACTTTCAAGCTCAAAACTGGTGCCAATAGGGTCTTCACCAATTAGCTTATCTGTGCCTTCTTTAGTAAATTTATCGACAATGCCAGAGACCAAGACTGTTTGGCCTTCAATGCTTTGGAACTCAAATTGGACATTTGAAACGCTGGCTCTCGTAAGCGTTGTCCTTCTGCCTGTATAGCTAATAATAAAATCTCCCTCTTGCTGAACATCAGTCCTGCCCTTGCCGTCAAGGAGATTGACAGTAACTGTTTCATAGTCATAGAGATTGCCAAAAATTGTTCCGGGCACAGGCAACAGCCTGAATTCATACTCTCCAAAAGGATGCGTAATCCTTACGGTGTTAAATTGCGGCTGCGGGTTGCTGCCTTTAACGGCAAAGTATTGGCCGGGCATAACATCTGTAAACGCTGTGTCAGTGCTTGTATTGACACCCCTAAGTTCAAGCCGGAAAAAACTATAGCGAGTCTGATAGGCCGACACCCGCCCCAACGAAAAAGGCTGCTTTTCTTGCTCAAAATCTCGCAGCGTTGCCGCATTTGGCTCACTTTGTACGTTAGCAAAATTATCTATTCGCTTAAAAACTATGCTCTTAATTCCAATTTCTGTTTGATGGCATTTTCTGTTATTGGTTACAGTGCCGATGTTTACTTCCTGTAGGTGCGTGCTGTAATAGGGGATGCTTCCCGCTACTGCTGCATTTACATTCGCTAAGTTGCCAACCCCTCGCTCCAAACATTTAAATACAAATTGCTTTGTAGGGCGATCTTCGCCGCTGACTTCCCACGGTATATCGGAGCGGATGTGCTGGCACTTTAATAATGCAGTGCCGAACAAGAACAAGTCTCCTATCGCAATTTTTGTATCTGCATCAATGGCACGCTGGTCTATCGCTGAATTAACGTCACTCAGGCCAAAAGGCTCAAAGCCGTCCGGGTCTTCGCGATCTTGTCCGATAGTAAACACCAACTCATCATCTTTAAAAATATCAACGGGAACAGCCGCCTCAGGATCTGACGCAAATACAGAAGAACCACCGCTCGCACGATGAAGTTCATTCATCGCCATGCGGCCAGAGTAAGGAGTAACTAGCTTCTGTCGTTTCTCAAAAAGCGCACCTTTAGTGCCCTTCATTATTTGCACAATGTCGTAGGGGAGGTGATACAAAGCCCCGTTAGGGATTGGGTTATGGCAACCAAAAGTAGTTTGAGAAGATGGCGTCCGTGCTCCACAGAACAATCCTGTAAACGTGTCTGCTATGCGGTCATAAGCATGAAAAACGTCGTCATGCTCTAGTGGCGGCAAGCTACCCGCATTGTCGATTGCATTTGACTCGTTTATTCGACCGCCTTTTTTAGGGTCGCTATAAAGCTCAGGGTTGTTTTTGAAATACACCTTATAGCGAGAGTCGTGGTAGCTACGCAAAAGCTGGTCGCCAATCGCAAACCCTTCAGGGTCAGGCGTTGTCAAAGAAGCCAATCCCAAGGTCGTTAGCATTTTCAACTCTTGGTGGGTGCCTCTACTAAGTAACTGCGACCAAAGCAGCATTGCTTTGACGCGAACACCTCCAAAAAAACCTTCAGGGTCAGCGGGATCGACGATCTGCTTTGTGAACACCAGGGGGATAATGCTTCCTAACGCTGCGATGTCCTGCAAGCTTTCAAAGCTAAACAACTCAGCAAACTTTGTTTGCCCACGGACATCAGCGGTGCGAATAGCTGCCGGGTCTGGTCCTGGAAGCTCCGGCTGCAGCAACACAGAAGCTGCTGTAAACAACACACCAACTGCAAGTTGGATGATTGCAAGCGTGGTGGCAGGTTCGCCTGTAGCAACAACTTCAGGGATCAAGTCGTATTCCGGCCCGCGCTCTTTGGCCTTGCAATCAGCAAGACGGCAGAAGTGCCAATACTCTTCGAGCGTAAGCCCTAGGGCATCAATAATCTGCTGCTCTACCGGCAGTAGAGAGCGGCGGGAGTAAGACCGCTTAAGGGGATCCATATCACTCGACGGTCTTTGAATTGCAGCCATCCGTCGTCATAGAAAGAAGCCAGTCCATAGCTGCTATCAGCGCAATGGACTAACCCGAGTGTGCCCACTTTAGCTGCATCTGTTTGCCTGCCCCATAGCCCTAGTTGCTCAGGGAACACTGAATAATCCTTGCGGCGCAGCCTGCGATACCAAGAACGCTGCGGCAACGGCATGTCGATTCCGTGCCATGCCTGCACTGCTGTAGCCAAACTCAGGCAATCAGCAGCGCCATGCTTTTGCGGCACAGCGCCAAGCCGATAGGGCAGCCCAATCAGCTCGCAAGGTTCAATCAAACGTTGCTGATGCGAGAGCTTACAGGCAACGCGCCAACGTTTTTGGACAGCAGCACTTTGTTAGGCACAAACGAAGAAATAGCATCAATGGATGAGCTGAGGTTTAACTGCACCGCTTCGACGTTGTAGTTCAGGCCAGACGCAATCCAATACTCAGTTGTCAAAGTGCGATTGGGCGCAAATGTCGTCGGGTTCATCAACACCGTGTTGACTTCGACTAAGTAGCCGTTTTCTCTGGCCTCTTGGGCGTAACCAATGCTGATTGGATTGGCAGCAAATGTCAGGCTGCTTTCAATATTGTCCCCAGAAATAGCCTTTGTCGCACCGCTATAGATAAACGGCAAAAAATCAAAGGACTTTGAATCGTATGTGATCGCACTGGTCGTTGTGCTGTTTTGGAACGCAAAATGCTCGATGCTTGTGTCTTCGCTATCGGTGAAGCGAATGAACGTTGTGATGGCTTCTAGTGTCATACGCCAACCCTGCTACGTACACTGCGCTTATTGACAAGGTCACTGTAGACACCGCGACGGCCCATCTCTGCACCGCGTTTTGCAGCCTGTGCCATGCCGCGTTCAAACTCAGCAGCAGTGACGTAGTTAACGTTATTGATCCGCTCAACGCTGTAGCTCACGTCGATAGAACCACCGCCACCAGCCATGCCGCCTGAAGCATCACCACCTGGGCCGTCAGGGATAACAGCACCACCGCGAGCACCACGGGCATAACGCCCCATGGCTTCGTTCATCTTGCTGGAAGGGATGACGTATTCAGGCTCGCCACCTTCACCGATTTGAGCAAATTCAGGGCTAGTGACGTAACCACCTGCAGCTCTTTTCTTGAAAATAGCCCCAAGTAGCCCAGTGCCTGCTTCGCCACCACTGCCAAAGCTGCCGATGCCTTGCTTGAGGAACATTCCGCCAAGCTGCTTAAGGATGCCAGAGAACGATTCCTTGAGTGACTTAGCACCTGTGATGGCGTCTTGGATGCCTTGAACCAAGCCAGCCTGAATGGTCTCACCGATTTGTTTATGAAACTCTTCCAGTCTTTTGGCGTCTTCAGCCGCCTTGTCGTCTAGTTCTTTCTGCTTTTTCTTCTCTTCTGTGATGTTGTAATTTTCTTGCAGGAGATCTTGGATTGCCTTTACTTCTTTTTCCGTTAGCTCCGGGAACCTTTGTTTGATGTCGAGCTTGTCAAACTCAAGCTGCTTCAGCTTGCGGGCTTCTTCAGTGCCTAAAGCGTCAAGCTCGTTTTGACGTTCAAGCTGTTGAGTCAACTTTGCTGCGGCCTGTAACTGCTTCTCCCGCTCTGTGAGTTTTTTCTTGCCTTCGTCATTGTCTTTGCTGTCCTTGGTTGCGCTACTCAAGGCATTATTGGTCTGCTGAATTGCGTTTGCAGCTGCAGGCTGAGCGCCAGGTTGTTGCTGCTGCACTCCTCCACCAATCACAGCCAGCTCTACAGCCGCACCAGACACTTGCTGAGCAACGCCTGAAACTGCTTGACCTAAAAAGCTTTTGACAGCCTGAAAACCTTTTGCTGCCTGCTCAATAATAAATTTAATTGGGCCTGGCAGTTGATCGTAAAGATTGGCCAGCGTGGACTTAATCGTTTCCCCAAGCCCTGTAAACACGCCGATCACGCCTTGCCTAATGTTCGCAGCCATGTTCAAAACATTGCCAATGGCGTTGGCAGTGCTCTCGCCGATGACCGTGAACAGGCCCTTAACCACATCAGTGGCAAAGCTCACACCTTGCATCACTGCCTGAAAACCTTTTTCAAGCTCATAGGCCAAGTTGATGTTTTCCCCAAACGGGGCAAGCTCTTTGAAAAACGCTTGAACACCAGAGACCAGCCCACGGATAGGAGCCAGCACTAATTTCAACGCCGCCCCAAACACTTCAACAGTGACAGCAGCAACCTTGAACGTGCTCTTGAGAAGCAAACCAAGTTCAGACCCATCAGCAAAGATATTTGTAAACGCTGTCTGCAGTCGCTTCAGGGCACCGTTGATGGTATCGCTGGCCTCAAAGGCTGCCGCAGCCGCTGCGCCCTGAGCGTTCTTTTGATTCTCCAATAGCTTGTTGAACTTCTCGGTGTCGTTAAGGAGGGCCAAGATTGAAGGCCCAGCCTCTGTGCCAAATGCCTTGATAACTGTTCCAGCGTCTGCCCCTGAGTCTTTGATTTTTTGCAATGTTCCCGCCAAACCTTCAGAGGCCAGCGTCGAACTGTTGATTGTTATTCCTAAGTCTTTGAACTCATCGCCCACCTTGCCAGCCGCCACCTGGGCGAAGGCTGTCTTAAGTGCAGTGAACGTGACCTCTGCGCCTTGGCCACCAGCCGTGATCTGAGCCACGGCAG
>Ga0213858_10000944_pt1 | contig 13634 bp, 17 predicted proteins | sample PICome_FD_160122 | JGI IMG/M metagenome (GOLD analysis project Ga0213858, IMG submission 160122) | Coastal seawater microbial communities near Pivers Island, North Carolina, United States - PICO245 | ecosystem: Environmental > Aquatic > Marine > Coastal | place: USA: North Carolina | collected... | reverse complement strand
GCAACAACAGCATCATCCGCTTGAATGGTCAGACCATCTCTGCTGACATCACAATCGACAGCGACGAGAACGGTGTGTCGGCAGGGCCGATTACGCAGGACAATGCCACCGTCACTGTTAATGGATATTGGAGCATCGTATGACCAGCGTATTGAATGTAGACACGATTGCTGACAAGGCGGGTACGGGGCCGGTAGGGCTGACGAAGCAAGAAGCCGCAAAAACCTTTGTTTGTTTTACGGGCGTCACTACAACTGCTGTTCTTAACAGTCAAAGTTTTAACACTTCTAGCCTGACTGATATAGGAACAGGCACAACGACTGTAAATTTAACGAACAATATGTCTGCTGTAAATTCAGGTTTTAGTTTTGGTAACTCGTTCATAAGTGGCGCATCTGAAGCTAGTATAATTGTTAATTACAATGATTCTCCCTACACACAAACAGCGGGAACACTTACGACTAAAACCTTCAACGGTTCAAATGCTGCGGCAGATATGAATGTAGCATCTGTTACAATGCACGGAGACCTCGCATAATGGCAAGCATACTCAAAGTCGATGAGATTCAGGATATCTCCGGCAAGAAGATTCTCCAAAACACTGGTGGTGTGTTGCAAGTAAAAAACACATCTGCTGCTCATACCGCCACTACAACTTCCAGCAGCTATGCTGATACTGGATTGACAATGGATATTACTCCCACTTCATCCAGCAGTAAGATTTTAATTTTTGTAAATCATCAGATTGCTTACGATTCTTCGCAGGGAACTGCTGCGGCATTCCAGATGTTGCGAAACGGCACAGGAATCGGTGTGTGGACAACGGCATTGGGCTACAGCAGTTTCGCAACTATGTATGGGATTTATGCTCCGTGGACGTATTTAGACAGCCCAGCAACAACATCGACAGTAACATATAAAACACAATTTAGAAGAACTAACGGAAGCGGGACTGTGTACGCTGGAATAAATAACGTACCTACTTCATTTACACTGATAGAGATTTCTGCCTAAAGGAGCAAGCAATGGCAAACGTAGCAAAAGCCCTCTCCGATTTGGGCATTACAGAATGGGTTCTTCGTGGCGAACCGACTACGGAAGATGAATTTAATAGCATGTTTCGTAAGATTATTGGCGAGGATGCTAATGGTTCTGCTATTGAATCTGCCAACCCAGACAATTTTGGCGTAACATGGACACAGGTTTCGGCTAAAATGGCTGCACTTGACAATGCAGCACCAATGAAGGAACTGCGCCGTCAGCGTGATGCTAAACTGGCAGAGACAGATTTCTATGCGCTGTCTGACGTAACTATGTCGGCAGCTATGACAACGTATCGTCAAGCCCTTCGTGACATTACAACACAGACACCGGCTCTGGATAGTGACGATAATCTGACGGGCATTACTTGGCCGGAGAAACCATAATGGCTAGCGAACTGAGAGTAAACACCCTGAAGGATGCCAGCGGGAACAACAGCGTGGGCATGGCGTATGTTGCTGGGGGAAGTGCGAAAGCGTGGGTTAACTTTAACGGCACAGGTACGATTGCGGCTCGTGATAGCCACAATGTCAGCAGCCTCACAGACAATGCAACAGGAGACCACACCATCAATGTCTCAAGCAGTCTAGGCAACATTAACTACGCCGTTACTGCTGGTGGTGGATTTGCATATGGGAATAATGGCGCACAGGATACAACGGTACAGTGCTACGACATGACCACAAGTGCGTTTGACCTTGCTGTTGGGTATAATCTTAGCGGCACCACAACAAAAAGAGACCACTCTTTGAACGTCGCACATGCTTTAGGAGACCTCGCATGAGTAAGGCAGCAGAACTCGCCGCACTGATTGGTTCGCAGTCGGCGTTGTCGAACAGGAACCTGATTATCAACGGTGCGATGCAGGTGGCGCAGCGGGGTACGTCTAGCAATAACATTAATAGCTTCGCTTCAGTAGACAGGTTTAATTCAAGCAAGGCTAATGATGATGAGTTAGCTGGTACACAGGCGCAGTCTACTACAGCACCTGACGGCTTTTCAAACAGCTACAAGATTGATTGTACAACAGCGGAGTCAGCGGTAGCAGCAGACGAGTATTGGAGAGTGCGTCACCATATTGAGGCACAAAATCTTCAACAACTTAAATACGGAACTTCTGGCGCACAATCGGTAACTTTATCGTTTTATGTGCGTTCTAACGTAACCGGTACATACTCCTGTGCGTTATATCAAGAGGACGGCGACAGCGGTTCTGGACGTATTATCGGCTCTACCTACACCATTAGCAGTGCGGACACTTGGGAATACAAGACAATCACGTTTGCAGGTGATACTGGCGGCACAATTAACAACGACAATGGTGAAGGTTTGACAATACTCTGGGCCTTGATGGCTGGTTCAAACTACACAGCAACTGACAATACAAGCTGGGGAACCTATGCTGCTGGTAAACTGTCTTATGGTCACGCTGTAAATATGGGGTCTAGCACCAGCAACGAATGGTACATCACAGGCGTCCAGCTTGAGGTCGGCGAACAGGCCACGCCGTTTGAGCATCGGTCGTTTGGCGATGAGTTCCAGAGGTGTCAGAGGTATTATCAAAATCTGTTTCCTGTTACTGCAAGTGCAAGAGTGCTTTTCCCTGTAGGTCACTATGCAGATGGCGACTATTTGAGATTTATTGCAGAGTTTTCTGCTATGAGGGCTGCTCCTTCCGTTACCTATACCGGCACAGGAAACACTCATTATGGTGTCGCAAGTAACGCTACTATTATAACTGGATTTACTTTTGGGTCTGAGCAAATCAGTGAAAGAAGTTGCGTTCTTAAAGCTGATAAAACAAGTCATGGAGTGTCCGGAACCAATAATTCAGTGAACTTTTTCACGACTAATAACGGTGGCCCCAAACTAGATGCGGAGTTGTAAGAATGGAAGATATGAACATTACAAGCGCACAATGGGCCGATAGCGAACAAAGTGCTATTGAGGCAATTATTGACAGCGAAACTGTGTTTGTCGCAGCTAGTGCTGGCAACCGCCACTACGACGAAATCATGCGTCAGGTCGAGGCCGGTGACTTGACAATCGCAGATGCCGACGACTGATGAAGATGGCGATGGAACCCGTACTCAAAACCCAGATGGAACTTGAAGCACACGAGAAGGAGTGCGCCATCCGGTATGCTGCTGTGCAAGAGAAACTCGACTCGTTGGACAAGCGCATGTGGCGGCTTGAGGCGATGATTATGGGTAGCACTGTTCTCGTGGTAGCAATGGTGGTATCAGTATTTATGGGACTTAACTAATGGCTGTATTCAAGGCATTCAAACCAGAAGCGATGAACAAAATCGCCAAGAGCATGGGCTATACAGGCAACATGGCAGAGTTTCAAGACTTCATTGAGCAAGACCCTGCACGTAAAGCCCGTATGCAACAGTTTACTAACGCTGCTGTGCAGATGGCAAAGGGCGGTGTAGTGAAGATGCAGACTGGTGGTACGCCTAAGAATGTGCAAGAGGCAAGTGTACAGCGTATGCTTACACCCGGTATTCCTGAAGGCGGTGTTACACAAGCAGCGGCTACACCCTCAGAAGCTGGTCAATATATCGCCCCTACAACTGGCACCGTAACTGGTGCAGTACAAGTGCCTACAGCTATGGCTACCACTGCCGTTGCTGCACCCGCACAGGAAAGTGCCGCTGCGCAGGTAGAGGCTGCACAAGCTGCACCAGCGGTCGATGCTGCAGTTCAGGCTACCCAAGCAGCACAGGCTACTGTAGACCCCCGTGCAGAGGTTACAGCGGCCCAGCAAACGGCATCTAGCGTTGGAGACTTGACAGCAGCGCAAGGAAATGCTACACTAATTGATAATCCTGTACAACGTGAGATTCAAGAGGGTGAACTTATCTCAGGTGCTGCTGCAGATGCCACAAAGGCTGCGCAGTTTACTGAACAGGTACAAGCTGCAGAAGCAACACCGTCAGCACAAGCTACTGTACAAGGACAGCTTGCACAGCTTACTGCTAACTTTGACGCTGCCAATCCTCCTGCTTGGGCTGCAGGTGCTATGCGCAATGCCACACAGGCAATGGCAGCACGTGGTCTTGGGGCATCTAGTCTCGCTGGACAGGCCATTGTACAGGCCACTATTGAATCTGCACTGCCGATTGCACAAGCTGATGCTGCCACTATGGCGCAGTTTGAGGCGCAGAACCTGTCCAACAGGCAACAACGTGCTATGCTTGCTGCACAGCAACGTGCGCAGTTTATTGGTCAGGAGTTTGACCAAGCCTTCCAAGCACGTGTGCAGAATGCAAGTCGCATTGCTGATGTAGCTAATCAGAACTTTACTGCAGAACAGCAGGTGCAGCTTGAGAACAGCCGCGCTGCTAACACCATGAACCTGAACAACCTGTCCAACCGACAGGCACTTGTAATGTCAGAGGCTGCGGCACTTGCACAGCTTGACAGTGCAAACCTTAATAATCGTCAGCAAGCTGCGGTACAAAACGCACAGGCATTCTTGCAGACTGATATGGCTAACCTGTCCAATCAGCAGCAGACAGAACTGTTTAAGGCACAGCAGACTACACAGGCACTGTTCACTGACCAAGCGGCAACCAATGCTGCAAGTCAGTTCAACGCCACTAGCCAGAATCAGGTAGATCAGTTCTTCGCTAATCTTGCAAACCAGACTTCACAGTTCAATGCTGCACAGCAGAATGCACAGGCACAGTTCAATGCAGGTCAGGCAAATACCATTGAACGCTTCAATGCTGAAATGAACAACCAGCGTGACCAGTTCAATGCACAGAACCAAGTCGTTATTGCACAGAGCAATGCGCAGTGGCGTCGTCAGATTGCTACCGCTGACACTGCTGCAGTCAACCGCGTCAACGAACTCAATGCTTCTGCGGTACTGGACATCAGCAAGACTGCTTACAACAACCTGTGGCAATATTATGCCGATAGCATGGAACATGCTTGGGAAGCTGCGGACAGCGAACTTGACCGCTTGAACAATCTGGCTGTAGCCCAGCTTAGTGCTGATGCAACTAAAGAGGCGCAGAAGATGGCAAGCAGTTCTGCTGCTGGTTCTGCCCTTGGCGGTCTGCTTGGCACCCTTGGTAGTGCTTTCATCGAGTTTGGATAAGAGATAATGCTTACTAATCCCACACCAATGATACATCAAAATATTCGACGGGCTATGGAAAAGCTAGTTGATGAAAAGCCTATGGAAGAAAAGGGCGGTCTGCTTGGCCCTAAAAAACAGATGATGCAAAAGCAAGACGACAATGATATGCTTAGTCCTACAAAACGTGTAGCCATGTACATGAAAACAATCCAACAAAAACGTGAGGAAGTGAAGAATGGCTGAACTTGATGCTGTACCATTCGATGCCGCTATTCCGGGGCAGTCTCTTACGGCTGAACTTGGCTCTCGCCCGTGGCAGCAGCCAGCACAGTACACTACTGTAGAAGAGGCACTTGATTACTACTTGCCTCGTCTGCAATCAGATGAAGTATCTGCACAGCTTCTGGATGTTATGGAGATGGGGATTCCTGTCACCACCATTGCAAACACTATGCAGCTTGGTAGCGTTATGGAGGGCAAGCACAGCGTTGACGTGGGTATGCTTATCTTGCCAGTGCTTGTCGAACTAATTATGATGATCGGAGATACTGCCGGTATCAAGTACACTACTGGTCTTGAAAAGGACAAAGTGACGCGCAGTTCTCTTGTTGATCTTGCTGTAGAAAAATTCAAAGAAAAAGATGCAGAGGAAGAAGTTTCTGATCCTTCTAAAGCCCAACCTGTTATTGATAACATGAAAAAAGCTGCTGAAGAACGTGTCGGCGGTCTGATGTCCAGAGGTTCTTAACATGTCGTTTCTCAATCTAGGATCATTTGGCGAAGGTTTTGTAACAGGTTTTGCTACAGAGGCAAACAAGGCTCTGAAAGAAAGCATCAACCGTATCAACACCCGCGTAGATAAGCTGAAAGATTTTCAGGTACAACGCGCAATCAAAGATCAAGATAAGCGTCGTGCTGAAATCGAAGAAAACAGAGAAGCACTGGAACGTGCCTATGCCGTGTTGGGTGGTGATGCCAACGCGGAAAGGGCCATTGCTTATGCGGGTGGTCTGCTCAAAGAACGTGGTAGCGTAGAAGCGTTTAACCAACGAATTGACGAACTACAAGCTGCCAAAGATAGTGGTTACGATATTATGTCGTACTTTGATCGGGCTAGTTTTGATGCTCCTGCGGGTACGCTGGATGACTACGCTATTGCCGCTGCCGGTGCGCCACAAACATTTGCTACAGACTATCGTATTCCCGAAGGGATGGACACAGGCACAGGCCGCACCCTTGTTGGCACTATACTGGGTAAAGATATTGACATTACTGGCCGTGCTATGCAAGAGGCGGGTGAAGAAATTCGTGCATTGTACGGCGCGGATGTAACTACGCTTGCCCAGCTTCCGACAATTACATTCAAGGCTGAAGAGTTTTCTTTGCGTGATAAGTCGCCGTCAGAACGACTGCAGTATGCAATCGAAAAACTAGCATTGCCTAATGTTCAAAAAGATGCCGCACTTACGGAAAAGTATACCAAGATGCGGAACGATCAAGAGCAAGCCGTATTAAATACTAAAGTAGAAGAAGATATGAAACGGGTGCTGGAGGATAGACTTGCGCGTACCCCCGCAGGTTCAGACGCTGCAAGGGACATACAGGATCAACTAAAAGCTGTAAATCGTAGTATAAAAATAAAAGCTGCAGAAACCTCTGATGATGCTTTTGCTGGTATCGACCTAGAAATAGAGTTTGCCCTCAACGATATGATGGATGCGTATGAGGAAACTGGAACTATTGATAGAACAGAAGTAGATAGACTAGAAAATCGTAAGCTAGAATTGACAGGTAAGCCGGGTAAAACAGTCGGAGAAGAAATTGCTGAAGAGAGGGAAGAATTAAATCGTCAAGTAGACAGGAAACTTATTACACCGGAACAGTTTGCTGCAAAGGTAGCTATTCTTAATCAAAGAGCAGCAATTATAGAAAAGAACAAACCTAAAGGTGCTACTTCAGCAGCAAAGATGAACTCTTGGTCTAGTATTTTTGTACGAGCCATAGAAACAGAAGAAAAAAATGTCTTGCAGGGGTTCGACCAAACAGAAAGAGACGCCCATGCCCGTATTGCTGACCTAATCAAAGGCGGTGGTGCAGGACAAGAAGCCCGACTTCGTAGTTCAGAAGAAGAAGCTGATGCGATGGCTATATATGACCGCATTGAAGCAGCAAAAAGAAACGTATCGAAAAAGGTAGTAGAAGATCAACTTTCTGTTCTTGATCCTGCGTTGGATGTTGAAGCATTTTTGGCTGCTGTGCCATTCGGTGTCGCCCCCGTTGCCTCCACAGACAGCCCTGCCCCTGCTGCCTCTGCGCAGACTGCTGCTGCATTGGGGGATGAGACACCTGCTGCAGCAGAGGCGGATACCACAGTAGATCGAACACCGGAGGTTCGTGCTGCATACTCCGACGATGCAGTCGGTGCAACTAAAATGGTCAATGATCTACTCCGTAACGGAATTTCTATTCAGGCTGCGCTAGATGATGCAAAAGCAAAAGGATATAAAAATCCTGAATTTATCTCTGTACTTGAAGCTGAATTAGGCACGGATTCTGCCGTAGCGAAAATGGCTATTGAAGATACTGCCATAGAAGGTGAACCAGATCGCCAAACTAAATACGCTAATCCTCAACAAGTGGCTGCACTTGAAGCCATTAGAAATATGCCAATTTTGCAAAAGGGTTCACAGAGATTAAAAATTCGTGAGGTAAGTTCAAAACTTGATATTTCCGAAGACGAAGCCAAAACTCTTATCGAAAGTTTAGACACTGTTGCTTACTCTCCGCAGGATGAAATTAAGATAGCTAAAGATATTGTAGAATCTGTTATGGGTACGAACTATAGAGAAATAAAAGAAATATCTAAACAACTTAATATTCCTATGGACGCGGCACGACGCTTGCACAAACGAGTAACGGATAATAGTAAGGCTACTGGCGGCTTGATGTCGAGGAAATAATTATGGGTGTACTAGATCAACTTGTTGCAGATGACGAGGACGAAAAGACCGTATCTGCTACAGCGGCACCTGAAGCTATATCAGCAGCACCGCCAAAATCTATGAGTGTTCTTGACCAGCTTGTTACAGCCCAAGAAGAACAGGAAGAAGAGCCGGAAGAGATTAACGAAGCTGCAGCTATCACTGCGCAGAAAAATATCGAAGATAATTCTGCTGTACGTGAGGCCGCAGTACGTTTTGTTCAAGACCGCTTGGGGATGACCAACATCACAGACCCCGACGTGGCTATGGAAGAGTATATTGAACACTTCCGTTCTTTCAACGTCAACGAGATTACAGCAGGTGGTGACTATCGGTATGTGTCCGCTGCAGCAGCAGATGCAACAGAAACACCAGAACTAACACAAGAAACTCGTGAGAAAGCTGCACAGCGTCTTAGTGACTATCGTCTTCTGTATCAGACATTTAACGAGATGCCAGCGTTTGCTGATGGATTCCTTACTGCTACTGCAGACTATGCAGAGGGTATTCTCACAGCCCCCTCAACATATATTGGTCTTCTGTTACCGGGTGCCGGTAAGGCTGGCGGTATCGCCGCACAGACAGGTGCAAAGGTTGCTGTAAATCGCACACTGATGCAATCCCTCAAAAATCCAATCACTACGCTGGCTACAAAAGCAGCCGCAAATCCTGTAAAAACTACCGTTATTGCCGAAGGCATTGGTGGGTCATTACAAAATGTTGCAGCGCAGAACACAGAGATTACTGCAGACCTGCGCGATGACTACAATCCCGGTGAAACCGCCTTGGCCTTCGGGCTGAGTGCGGCTCTTCCTGCTGCTGGTGTAGTTTATGCTGGTAAGGGCGGCGTTAAAAAGTACATCGAAAAAGACACACCCGACCTCGTGGCTAAAGTTCTTGAGCAGGAAGAAGAAGCCACCATTGAAGCCGCGAAGACACTCACAAAAAATAAGAAAAACAAAAAACTTGCAAAGCAGGTTAAAGACAGCTTGCCTAGCCTTCGTGCGCTTGACGAGAACGAAGTGGCTAAAGGCAAGATTGTACGGGATACAATGCAAGAGGGTAAGGACTTAGAGCCAGACTTCAATATGTCCATGACACCAGAGAAAACGCTACGTGTCTATGCTGGCATGGTGGAACTTGCTGCAGAGGCGGGACTGGAAAAGGCACCAGAGGAACGTATTACAGAGTTTGTAGCACGTGCTTTTGAAGAGGTAGCCAAGAAAGACCCTGAAAAAGCAGAGAAGCTGTATGGCAGTATTCTGGAGAAGTACAAGCTAACACACGGAGACTTTGGTGCGTTTGTAATGGCGGATGCATCTGATTGGGGTAGACGTGGTGCGGCGATGGCGCAAGCCAAGCGACTGCAAGTGCGATTGAATAATGCTGCTGCCAATAAAATATTTGGTCTTGACGAAGAAGCGCTGAAGAAAATTAAGGAACTGGAAGAGGCTGTAAATGACGGTGATGTCCGCCTTGCACTGACTAAATCAGACGCTGTTGACAATAAAGCAGAAGTAGACGGTCTGTTCAGAAAACTGGATACAGTTCGTCTGGCTGCAATGACATCACAAACGGCAACAACAATTCGTAACGGCGTCGGCGGATTTGGCCGTGCTGGTATTGATGGCGTAACAAAGCTAGTTGATCGCGGCATTGCATCGGGCCTCAAAACAGTAGGCTTTGGTAAAGGCAAAAAAGGTTTTAACTTTGATGATCCTAATTCAGATTCTATGTCAATAATTTATGGCATGATGAATACTAAAGAATCCAGTGCTATTAAAGAAATCTTTCAAATGGGTTTCGATCAAAAAGCAGAAGCATTGTATCGTCAGCTTCGGGATATTGATGGTAAAACAGGCAAGAAAAAGGGCATGAATGCGTCTAGAGCAATCGCAATGGAACTCAATGCCCTAAACCAGCTTACGGATAACTTTTTTAAGCAAGCAGCGTTCTCTGGTTCTTTGAAACGACAACTAAATGAAGCATTCCAAAAACAACTGTCTGAAGGTAAAGATGTAGCAGCCAAAGACTTCAATCTTCTTAATATTATTGAGGATGGAAAGTTTCAAACCATTTTTGGTGATAAACGTGGGCAAGATATGCTGGACAAAGCAATCAAGGATTCGCTGTACTTCACATATCAGGCAACACCAAATACTACAGCAGGTAAAGCCTTTGTCAGTGCCATTCACTCTGCTCCATTCTTGACTACATCACTGGTGCCTTTTCCGCGCTTTATTATGAATGCTCTGCGATTTACTTACGAGTATTCACCTGCATATGTTTTTCAGGGGGCAGCACGTTCTTTTTCTAAAGATGCTGATAACTATGAGGAATTAGCAAAGTCACTTATAGGTACAGGCATACTTGCTGGTGCTGTCGCATTTAGAGGAAGTGAAAACGCAGGAGAGAATTGGTACGAGTATAAAATGGATGATGGTCGTACCTTCGACATGCGTCCTTTCTTTCCGGCTGCACCCTACCTGTTTTTCGCAGACCTGTATGTAAAAGCGAAGAATGGCGATCCTGTTATCGGTGATAGACGATTTATTGCTGATGCAATCCAAGCACTAACAGGTACACAAATGAGGGCAGGTTTTGGTGCCTACGCTATTGACGGTGCTATTCGTGACTTGTTGCGGGACGATCAAGATGCTTTTCAAAAAGCAGGTAAGATTACAGGAAATTATATTTCTAATCTGTTTAGTACGTATACAATACCACTGACTGCAGGACAGGATATTGCAAATACGTGGTTGTCTCCTGACGACGAAGTGATTGCGCGGCAAACTGACTCGTCTAATTTATTTGACTTGATTGTAACCAAGTCTACTGCACGTATTCCTATGAACTACGCGCTACAAAAAAACATTCAGGAGTTTACCAGTCAAAGTTCGTGGCTTCCTCAGTATACTGCCCCGGAAGCGTATCAACCCGGCACAAGAGACGCACCTATTCGTAGGCAGATTCCTATCACACGTCAAGTAGCTGGTATTCTCTTGCGGGATAGGCGTAATTTTCTTGAAAACGAGATGGCTAGGTTAAAAATATCGCCTAGAAGACTTGTATCAAAAACTGGTGTACCAGAGGCGGATACACTTATAGGTAATCTTATAGGTGAATATGCTGTGGAGTACATAGTGCCTATCTTGCAGAATAGCGAAGAGTACAAAAGTCTCGACGGAGTTAGGCAAGCTGAATTTGTGATTGATCTAATTGATGACTATAAATCTCAAATTATGAAACTTGCTAGACATCGTTCTAGATATGCTGGCGTCGAGAAATACGGCTTTGATGCGATGGGCAAAAGCGAGTTTAATAAAATTAAATCCACGTATCAGAATAAGGCATACGAGGAATATCATAAGGTATATGGAAAACCCGAAGAAGGTGAACACTACAACTATTCTATATTAACTGATATGGCAAAGGGCTGGGAAAAAATAGGAGTCAGATAACAAAAAGGGGGCCGCAAAGCCCCCTCTTTTATTTGAGGCAGTCACACACTGTATGAACTGCCGCTGTACCTATGATATAGGCAATGTATGCGAAGACAATACTAATGTAAACTCGCATGAACCATTTAGACATACTCCAAGATTCCCACCGCAAGGATGGCAGCGGAGATAGCGTTCAGCACGATGATTGACCTGTCGTGCCACATGAATCCTACCCATGCCCACAATCCCATTCCAATGACACCAAGCACCATGTCCATGAGATGTGAGTAGTCCGCTGCTCGTATCACGATTGCCGACAGGATGAAGAAGCTGGCAGTCCACTTGACGTACCACGTGACATCCTTGTACGGTGTAACCTTATTAACGGTTATCGCCTGACCCACTGATTTTCCCGCGCTTGTGTCTGTCTGCAAGTTTTTCAAGGTTCTTCTCCATGATGTGTCCAAGGTTCATCTCAAGTTCTTCGGCCAGTACAGCACAGTACCACAGTACGTCACCAATCTCGTACCCAATCTCAATACGCTTGGCAAGGTACTCGTCCTTAGTTGCACCGTCACGAATGAACTTCTTCACTTTGTTTGCAATCTCACCTGCCTCACCTGTCAGGCCCAGAGTAAGATACTCTGTGGCCCGGTGCTTGGGGAAGATTGCAGTCTCACAGGCTCTTGCCTGATAGTCTCCTGCAGTAATGCTACTCATTTGCCTCTCCTTCATCCAGTTTTTAGCTTCCAGTTCCAAGTCCATTTAGTTTCTCCAAATTAGCGAAGTACGCGGCCTCCCATCCGCGCTGCCACTCCCGGTAAGGAGTGGTGTTCTTTTTCATGGGGTTTGCTACCTGATGCCAGCGCATACCGTACTTGACGGTATCACGCTTATCGGCACGAGAGAACGCTTTGTAGCCAGCGTTAAAGTTGTCAGTCAGACTCTTGTTCATTTTCCAACTCCTTACTCAGTTCATTCATTGCGTGTACGTTGAAGATGTTGATTGCTTTGACGCGATCAATCTTGAACCACTCACCACGGCGTTCAGTAGCAAAGTGTTCAAAGGCACGATGCATCTCACGTTCTTTGGCGTGGCGGTCTTCTGCTGCCAAGGTAGCAATCACCGTGTAGTCACGGAAGGGTGACGACGTTTGGTAGCCGTTCAAGCGGTCATCCGCCGACACAGCCTTGCCTACCTTTACCCACTCAGGCCACGCATCATTCGTGATGATGTAGACCTCACCCAGCTTGGTGCTTTCAATCTTCTCATGTGACCAAGCATCATCAAGAGACTTGAAACGACCCGGCTTGTGAAGCGGGTGTGTCTTCGGCACATATTTGCCGTTGACAAACATGCGGGTGACATTCTTACGAGCATGTGATTCAACACGTTCTCGTTTGCCGTTAGGACGAATGTACCACCATTCGCCATCTTCAAACTTGGGTTCTTGTCGAGTGTAGGTTTGTGTATCCATGTCACTTCTCCTCTGTTTGTTTTTCCATCCATTTGCGAAGGCTTCGCACTTCGTACCATGACCCAAAGGCCATCACCCAAACTGCAAATAGCACCAGTAGTTCACCTGTCATTTTACTCTCCTTCAGGCCAGTTGTTGAGGATTGCTAGTCGGTCTTCGTGGACAGCCATCTTGTCCATCTCTCCCTGAATGGCTTCCATGATATCGGAATGTTCACCAATACCTGCAGGGTTAGTGAAATATGCCTCAATGTTCATCATATGTAAATGAACATTTGCTCTTGCATGATTTCTCAAAACTTCAATCATTTTTTGCTTCATCTTGCTTCTCCTTCTCTTTCATCTTCATCCATTCTTCATATTGCGGATGGTGGCGGGGAGGGTTGTATTGCACCCATCCCTCACCACGTTTCCAGACCCTACCACTATGCTGCGGCAATGTCAACTATTTCACAGACACCGGCAGTACAGGCCAACTCTCGTCCACCTGATGTAGTGTCTTCCTTCTCATACTCACGAAGCAAGTCCCAATTTACTTTCTTGGGCATCTGTTCCAGCATTGCGCCATACTCTTCGACGGTGCAGTCCTGATATGGT
>Ga0213858_10000943_pt1 | contig 13653 bp, 17 predicted proteins | sample PICome_FD_160122 | JGI IMG/M metagenome (GOLD analysis project Ga0213858, IMG submission 160122) | Coastal seawater microbial communities near Pivers Island, North Carolina, United States - PICO245 | ecosystem: Environmental > Aquatic > Marine > Coastal | place: USA: North Carolina | collected... | reverse complement strand
AACCATGGGTGCTTTGATCTGTAAAGTTACGGAGAACCATTCAAGATACTCATCCCACTTTCTGCCATCCATATTGTGGCGTCTGATATCTTGCAATGACGTAACAATCGTTATGTCTTTCATTAAATCCTCTCCCAACTTTCAGGTAATTGATCTTTCAAATCTAGGTGTTGCAACTCTGGACCATACCACCGTTTCGGGGCAATAACTTTCTTATCTTTGTTATCAGACAACCAGGCACCCCACCAAGCGAAAGTGCTGTTTGCAATAATAAAGTCTGAACACATAGACAGGAGACAAAGATCAAAGTGTCCTTTGAACATACCCTCACTGCTATCTACAAAGATTGCATTCTTAAACATCGACTGCTTCCGACACCAAGGAATATCATCAGAGAATACCATGATAGTCCTTCCCTTGAACTTTCTCAATGCCTCTTTGTAGTAATCCACGCTACAGAGACAATGCCTGTTCTTATTGTGTTCTGCAAGAAAGTCTCCTCTGCGAACAACAATACCAACAGGTGCATCCTTGAGATATTCCTTACCGTAATTATAACACTTCTCTTTAATAAAGTCCAGGAACTCATAGTTTTCCCTGACTTTATCCTCTACATGTTTGAAATATTTCTCTGATTCAAAGTAACCAATTAAAGTAATATTGTCAGGACACTCGTCCATAAGTTCTTGACAATAATGATACTGATCCAATTGAACCAAGTCGCCTGCAACAAAACCATAGTTGTTAGAGTCAAAGTGTTTCATCTTGAAACATCCTTGAAGTTCATGATGTTCAAATCCACCATAGTCACTGTATGCTGAGTGATCAGGAATACAATAATCGTATCCACGATATGCAGCGATACCCATTAGACCTGCAACTTGGAACATTTGATTTCCAAGTCTACCAATTCTACCTAGATGATTAAATCCAATCATTGTTTCTCAAAATAAAAAATCCATTGCCATGTGGGTGAGGTTCAATCCACTTTTCTTTGATCGATCCAAGAGAATAAGAGAACTGGACTAACTGCATGTCCTGTGACTCAAACATCTTGATCCACCACTCCTCATCTTTCTTAGTAACGTGAGTTACATCTACTTCATACTCTCTGATTCTGAAGCGATCATTGTCACCAAGAGGAATCACAAAGAAAAATTGATCTGCTTTCTTCTTGAACTTCTGAAGAACTGAAGGAATGTCTTCCTCTTCAATATGTTCAAGAACATCTTTGCAGATGAGAAGATCATATGTATTATCATTCGGAAGAGACACATAGTCTTTGACACCTGGGTGACAGTTCTCTACTGCATATTCACTAATGTCCTCACCCCATGCATTAGACCCAAGGAGACGCAAAGCATGTACTAGAAAACCTTTGGCACATCCATAATCAACACATGTATTGAAACTGAAATGATTTTGGATGTCTAGTGCTTCAGGAATAGAACGAGTGGGCATCCACTTGTAATCTTCATATCCAGAAATGTGTTTACGAACACCGTCTTCATAATAATCTCTAGTAAACATAATCAAGCAAAATCGTTGTGAATCGTATCAGTCAGTATGTCATCTACTAGTTCATTCTGCATCGCATACTTACAGTAGTGGCAAGCATGGTGTCTAAGAGTTGGTCCTTGATTGTAGAAATCTTCGATACCATCAATGTCGCAAACAGCAAACTGTGATTCAGGAACATAGTTGTAGTTATTCTCGATGGACAATTCTGCAGATGGACAAGCATAAACATAACCATCTGTAAACAGGAAAGGTTTGACCATGTGCATATAGCAGTGATCATTTCTACGTTCACCCTTGAAGTTGAAGTCAGACAGGAAAGCAGACTTCAGTTTTCTGCCACGGTCTTTCTCATATTCTTCAATGATGCCACGAATGGTTTCAATGTCCTTTGCTGTCTCCTTTACGTCTTTGATGGCATTAAAGGCAATGCGACATGGAATACCTTTTTCCTCAACCCAGTCTAGCATACGAATGAAGTTTTCGGTAGTCTGAAATTTCTTGGAAAGAACACGCTTATTCTTTACATCACTCCACTCACCAGTAATGTTGGGATTCTTAGAAGTCTCCAAGTTTTCATCCCAGACATAAGCAGCAGATGGTTTGCAGTTGGTTCCCTCAAATACACTCAGGTCGTAATCATAACCTTCATAGAAACCATACATTCCCAAACGAACCCAATCAAACAGTTCTACAATATCTTTCTTGATGGGGCGATCAGCGCCGAAGCGTGCTCCATTCGTACAGATACCAAGACTGAATCCCAAGTCCTTGGCATACTGAACAATCTCTTTGAAGTGTGGGTGAATACTAGGTTCACCACCACCAGTGAACTCAACACCAGTCACACCAATTGCTTTGAAACTTTCCAATGCTTGGAACACTTTTTCTGTAGGCATCTTCTCTGAGATGTCTCTGTTCGCAAAGCAGCAGAAAGAGCAAGTCAGGTTGCAAGCATTCGTCAGTGAGATGTGTGCCATCACTGGAGATGCTGGTTTTCCCTCTTGTAAGTTTTGAAGTTTAGGTAGTTGCTTCAGAAGTTTAGTCAGATTACTGCTATAACTTCTACCCTGAACTTTGTCATCTTCTTTTCTGAATGTCCCGTCATCATTAAAGATGGGCGATCCTTTATATGGTACTGTAGTCATTAGTAATGTTCCTTCCACTGGTGGACAACTGGGAGATGTGTATTCCCTTCGCACACCTGTCCCAACCAGGGTGCTGCTTCATATTTATGGCCTCTTTTATTATAATGATAAGTAATATTTGCATCTACTGCTGTCAACAAATACCACTCATCATAGTTATCAATCAAACGTCTGTCCATGTTTTCTTTGATATCTTCAATGACATCATCATAAATTTCAAGGAAGATGTTTGCATTGTAGATTGATCCACCACACATTCCATAGTTAGTTCCATCTAATCCAGAACTATTCTTAATATCCTCCAACAGTCTAAACTGAAGTGGATCTCCTGACTGAACACCTCTCAATGCAAAAGGTGCTTGAATGTCAAATGGTTCACGTACATATACGTCATCCTCCATAATCATAACATAGTCCATCTTGGTCACTTCACAGACCATCTTCTGTCTGTTCCACCATTCTATCATTCTAATTGAATTGAATGCTCCAGGATAGTTGTGATACCCTAGGGATGGTCCAAAGATATTATTCTCACGCATATCAAAGATGCAGTTAAATTCTTCAGCATAATCGCTAAAGTCATCACCTGCATCTGAAATAAGAACAATTGGATTCTCTGGGAAATGCTTTCTAAAATTTTCTAACGCAAAATATACTGCTTTATTTTTGCGAAAGACTTGATAAAATACACCAAACTGTGGTTCCATAATCATTTACTAAACAAATAATCTTCAATCACGACATAATCCATCTGTGTATTATGTAGCGCATACAGAGCATCCTCAATTGTAGAAAGAATTGGATATCCTCTAATATTAAAAGATGTATTCAGTAACACATTTGTTTCTGAGATCTTACCGAACTCAGTCAACAACTCATAGAAATGAGAGTGTGAATCTTCAGTGACTACTTGCAATCTGGCAGTATTATCTACGTGTGTGATAGAAGGAAGTTTCTCGATATACTCTTCTTTGACTCTAGGAGCGAAACTCATATATTCATAGTGATCAAATGTATTAGATTCAAAGTAAGTAGAAGCATCTTCTTTTTTACAGAAAGGAGCAAAGGGACGATACCACTCACGGAACTTGACCTTAGCGTTGAGAATATCCTTCATCTCCTTGATGTTAGGATCACAGACAATAGAACGATTACCGAGTGCTCGTGGTCCTACTTCAGAATCACCATAGACAAGTCCAATGATGTTGCCATCCTTAATAAGTTGTGCTAGTTCTTTCTTATCAATCTTTCTAGCATTATGTTGTTCAATATAATCATCTAATTTGTCACCATCCAACAAAGGTAATCCTGAATAGACAACCTTAACTTGTTCTTTTGGTTTTAGATATTGGAAGAGGTGACCAAGTGACAGTCCACAATCATTTGGATTTGGTGATACAAAAACTTCTCTATCACATTCATTGATCACTCTCTGATTTACAAGAACATTGAGTGCTGCGCCTCCAGTCAAGCACAACGGAAGATTCTTATCATACTTCTCAAGCACACCAAAGAACGCTCTCTCAAACGCTTCCTGTGCTGTTGCAGCAACATCAAATCCTTTCTGACCCTCAAACACCCAGTTCTTCATTGGATCTTCCCAAGGATCATTGAGATTCTTAAGTGGTAGTCCAGTCAGTTGTGCGAGTTTCTTATAATCTTTATCAAAAAAGAACATGCCGAAAGGAGCAACATGTTCTTCAACTACCTTACCATATCCACACAGTCCCATCATCTTACCAGCAAGAGCAAGTTGATGCTTACTCTTTTCAGCAACTTCACGAATCAGAGAAGCACTTAGGCAGTATCCACCACCGAAGTCTGATTTAATAGTGCCGATTAATTTTACCTCATCTCTAGTAGCATGATACACTTTGAAGAATCCATCATCACCACCACCATCATAAGAAATAACCAGAGACTCTTCAAAAGGAGACTGATAGAATACATTACATGCATGACAGTGATGATGTGAGATCAGTGTCCCAATCTGATTACAATCGAATACATCTACCAGTAGTTGCTGTGGATTAATCCATCCAGAACCATCAATCTTCCAGACACGATCATCAGATCCGAGCAGTATTGCATCATAATGATCAATACCCCAGTGTTTAGATGCAATGTCTTTACACTGAATCAGAATATCACGAATGGTGTCATAATCATTTTCAAAGTGTAGTCGAAAATATCTTTTCTTAACTAACCTTTCAAGTTCAATGATATGATATGTTCCCCTCTCACCATTGTAAAAGGTAATATTACCATCATGACCACCATATATTGCAACTAAATTATTTTTCATTTCAGAACACTAAGGATACTATCGATTCGATTTACATATGTGTGATTCTCTTTGACTATTTTCATACCCTCTTCAATTAATTTTGCATTCTCTCTGTCTGCCATTGCATCATGGAACAGTTGAGCAGTGTCTTCATTGAAGATACATTTACCCTCCATCTCTTCATACATCGCTTTGGAGTTTGTTACACCCAGATGACCATAACTAACATTCTTGAACAGTCTGCATGTCACAACACCTTGCTTAGCAGCCTGAGGTCCTCTGATGTCCGGTGCAAGAATAGACTCATGAGTTCTTCGGATCACTTCTTCATTTGAGAGTGGATTCTGCCAAGGATTGTTGTAGATAAATCCATATCCTGCTTTCTCTGCCTCAGTTACAAAAGGTCTCCAGGTAGAAATAGTTTCTGTAACTCCATGAGTGGTGATTGTACCACAGAAGTAAATGTTTGGTTCTCTAGGAATATACATGTCATCATAATCGATTTCATGCGGGAGAGCATTTGTTGCCCAACTGATATAGAACCTATCAAAGTCATCAATCTCATAGTCATGATAATCATTCTTGATTCTGACTTTACCATCGGTAGCAGGTTCAAGATAACAACCCGGTCCAACCTTAGTTGCTTTCTCTTTATCTAAAGAGTATTCAAAGATATGATCTTTGATTCCTACACCAACAGTTCTGACATCAATATATTGTTTTACCTTACCATAATACTTTTTGGGAGATGGACAGTACATAATAAAGTATGCACTAGTATCATTGATTGGCAGATTCTTATCCGCAAATCCTTCACCAATGAAGAATGAATTTGTATAGTCAAAGTCTTTTGGATCAGGATAATCATCGTCATGAAACCAATAGGTTTCATATCCAAGATACTTAAAGGTCTTTACATAAGCATCATGCACATATGAGTGTGTATGAGAGTGCAGAGGATATCCCCAAACAATTACTTTGGAATATGGGAAATCTTTTTTCATGAATTGATGTTGCGAAGTTGTAAAATAATATTTCCTGGGTGAGCACCGTCAGACTGAATTGTGTCTAGTAGTTCAGTATCAAACTCATCGGGATGTACCCACCAATCCTCGAACGGACAGAGGGACTTTCCATCATATCCCTCATGATTTGGTTTAGGGACAAGCACGTTAGCACAAACCAATCGATATCCCTTTTCCTCTAGGACTTCACGTTGAGCAGCACGATAGGTATCACCAAAGAGATATGCATCATGCTCAATGGTAATTACCTTGAAACGATACTTATCTAATGGGAGAACCTTAAGAACATCTAGAGAAATCTCATCAACATCAAGTGAAAGATAATCAATGGTTGTTGGAAAATCATTCTCTTCAAACGCCTGTACGTAATCAATCGTAAGTGCATCCTCATTATAGTGAGTGCCTTTTGATCGATTAGAGTAACTGTCATTCCACTTACTATCAAGTTCCACACTTACAGATGTCCATCCAAGTTCTTGGAAAACAAAAGTATTATTACAAATTGCAGAATGACAACTACCGATGTCTACACAATATCCATCTTTCTTAAATTTCAAAAGATTTCCTACAAACTGATCTTGACCAGCATCAGCATAAAAATTCATTCGTGCATCCTCAAATAATTTGAATGTATGGAAGTGGGAAGATGAACTTGCCTCCGTTCCTCATGTATTCTTTCTCTCTCTGAATTATACCATTTTTAAAATGCCATGGCAATACAATCATGTAATCAGGATTAGCATCCTTTACTTCTTGCTCAGCGATGATTGGAATATTAGTTCCAGGAGTTACACAACCAAACTTATCGGTGTTGACTTCACCAATAGCAGTAATGTCATCAGAAGTAAATCCACACCACTGAAGTAGAACATTACCTTTCGTAGATGCACCATATCCATAAATGGTTTTACCATCTGCACGAAGTGACTTTACAAGATTTATAAGAGAATTACGATGTTCATAGGTACGTTGTGCAAAATCAAAGTAGGGTTTAACCGTATTCAAACCCATAACATATTCTTCTTCAACCAACCAATCAATAACAGAGTGATTGACTTCAATAGAAGTGTTGGTGTCTTTGCAAGCAGTCACAGCAAAACTACCACCATTGATATCATTCAATGTAACATCAACAATCTTCATTCCTGCACGATCAAGAATGTTCTGCACCGAAAGCATTGAATAGTATTCAATATGCTCATGACAAACAGTGTCATAAGAAAGAGACCTGAGTGTAGAAGGTAAGTATGCCTGTTCAAAATGCCATACCCCATCATCTGCAAGAACAGATCGAATGTCCCTTACAAAAGAAACAGGATCATCAAGATCATAGAAACATGAAATTGACATTACCAGTTTTGCATTCTTATCTTTCTCTACAGATCGATATGCATCCTCAGAGAAAAAGTCTTCTACCTTTGTGATTTCTTCTGGATAATACTTTGCAAACTTTTTACTCGTAGGGTCAATACCAATTCTCTTCGTGTATTCTGGGAATGCTTTGAGAGTTGTACAATCATTAGATCCAATATCTACAACAACATCTCCTGGTTGTAGATTAGCAAGTTCAATAAGATATTCTGCTTTGCTAGTAAGATGCTGAACCATAGAACCATTCAGACCAGAACGATAACCATAGTTATCACCATACATCATGGTAGGTTCAAACGTGTGCTTGATCTGCACGAGATGACTTGATGGACTCCAGACCAACTCAAGAGGTCCACGTTCAAGAGCAGGTTCTTCCTCAGGTGTAGGGAAGACTCCTGTCAGTTTTTGATTTCCAAGATCAAGTATAGAAACTAGATCTTTCTCTTTGCTCACTCGGCAAGATTCGATCTCAGTGTAAAAACTCATTTTATTTTCTCCATTGCTATTTCAAGATCAGAATGACACATTTCTGCAATCAATTGTTCAAATGTATATTCAGGTTTCCAACCAAGTTCTGTTCTAATTTTGGTCGAATCACCCATCAGTGATTGTGTGTCTCCTGGACGATAAAAGGCAGGATCAATCTCAACAATTACCTTGCCTGTATTCTTATCTATACCAATTTCATCAGTGCCTTCTCCAGACCATTCAAGATCAAATCCTAGGGTCTCACAGGAAATCCTTACAAGGTCACGAACAGAATGTTGTTGCTCCATACACAAGATATAATCATCAGGTTTCTCTGCTTGCAACATCATCCACATTGCCCTGACATAATCCTTAGCATGTCCCCAATCTCTTTTCGCATCGAGGAATCCAAGTGCTAGGGGTTTCGTTCTGACACATGCCCTGATCTCAGCAAGAGTCTTTGTAATCTTCTTAGTCACAAACATGTCACCCCTACGAGGAGATTCATGATTGTACAGGATACCATTACATGCAAACATCTTAGATGTTTCTCTGACATTCCTGGTTATCCAATATCCGTAGACTTTAGCAACACCATATGGAGATCTAGGATTGAATTCAGTTTGCTCTGTCTGAGGACTTTCTTTTGCATTGCCAAACATTTCTGATGTGGATGCTTGATAGAATTTAATCCTCTGCTCCATTCCCAGAACACGAATTGCATCGAGCAATCTTGAAACACCAACTGCATTAATATCTGTAGTATACAAATGGTTGGCAAAAGAAAATCCTACCTGACTTTGAGCGGCAAGATTATAAAGTTCATCTGGTTGAATTTGTCGAATCAATGCAATCAGTTTAGAAAAATCTGAGAGATCTCCATAGTGTAGATGAACGTTTGGATTATCTTCAAGATGCTTGATACGATCTGCAAGACCACCTGCAGAGTTACTACGGATTATACCGTGAACACTGTATCCTTTTTCAAGAAGTAGATCTGCAAGATAAGATCCATCCTGTCCAGTAATTCCAGTAATTAAAGCAGTTTTCATAGTTCAATCCAACGTTCATTTGCAAGAGTCCATTCAACAACCTCAGCGATACGTCCTCGGATATCCTGAGGTTCCCAACCCATCTTCTTCATCTTCTCTCCAGAAAGTGCATAACGTAAGTCATGCCCAGGACGTGCAGAGTGGAAGTCAACCATTTTGTGTATCAATGGTTTACCTTGAACTTCAGCAATAATTTCTGCAAGTTCTAAATTGTTGAGTTCTTCTGCACCAACAATATTGAACTTAGGACACTTGGCACCTCCCCAATTGGTTTCAACCACAGGTGGTTGGTTGAGAAGGAACAGGAGCGCATCAGAAACATCCTCAGCATGAATGTAGTGACGTGATCCAGGGATTGTTTTAGTTGGATCACTATGAATGGTAATGGGAATACCATCACGAACACTCTTGATACATTTAGGGATAAACTTTTCTGGGTGCTGACGCTGACCAAAGACGTTCATCGTGTGAGTGATGTAGACAGGCAGTCCATAAGTATTTTCAAATGCTACTGCCAGTTCTTCACCACCTGCCTTGGATGCACTGTAAGGATTGGTAGAGTTGTAACGATCATTCTCCTTATAGTCAATACCTTTGGGAGCAGGACCAAAGACTTCATCAGTACCAAAGTAGACAAACCTTTCAAGATGATCCAGACCACGGGCATAGTCGAGGATGTTGCAAGTCGCTACAACATTATCCATGACAAATTCCATGGGATACTCAATGCTTCGATCCACATGAGAACCAGCAGCAAGGTGAAGAATATAATCTACCTTACCAATGTTAGCAGCAATCAAAGGATTCACTGCTGCTTTCAAATCATGATACACTACGTTTACACGAGCACGATCGGCAGGAGAAAAATCTTGCAGAATATCATGAAGACGATTCAGGTTCCCACTGAAGTCAAGTCGGTCGAGTGTAACTACTTCCCAATCAGTATTTTTTAAAATCTGAGACACGAGATGGTGGGCAATGAATCCTGCCCCTCCTGTAATCAATGCTCTTTTCATATAGTTTGTGATTTATCAATATCAGTATACAGCAAAAAAGGGGTATTGTAAACCCCTTTGACTCATGCTTTTACAGAATCTTTTCGATATGCAGGAACACCATCTGGATCTAACCAACAGGTGTAATCATGATCTTCCATGGCAGTCATCAACTGCATTTCATTATCACAAAGATACATGTCACGGTAGCGTCCAGTATAGGAGTCTACCTTTTGAATACGACAGTCTGGCATACCATTCATTTCTAGTTTGCCACACTGAATATAACGATAAGGAAACCGCTCAAGAAGAACGGTTGGTTTTTTCACTACGTTCAAGATGCAACCTCCACAGACTCAAGATCCTGAATCAAACAATCTACAAGAATTTCGTAATCATCAAGTGGTTCACCAGAAAATACTACGCCAGCATTTTCATAAAACCTACGAACCTTTTTGAACAACTTTGGACTTTTGACATCGAGTAGAATTTCACCATTTGCAGCGGAACGAAGGGTTTGAATATCCTTCTTGAACTTAGCAGTGACAGACATTGTACTGTGGGGTTGACTTAAACATTATAGGAGACAGAGGTGAATCTGTCAAGTGCTCCTTGCGTGGATCGAACACGCCTTAGGCGAATTATGAGTTCGCTGCATTCACCAGATTGCTAAAGGAGCAATAGGACTACTGGGAATTGAACCCAGTTCACACCGTTATAAGCAGTGGGCATTAACCAATATGCGATAGTCCCTTGCATCAAGAACCTTCGTTGTGTTCTGTATATAAGCGTATGAGTTCATCATCCGCTGGTAACATTACTGCTCTATTTCCGTTCTCATTTTCAATTCCTATATGTTCTCCATTTTCTACTCTCTCAATCAATTCTTCCCAATTCTTTTCCCAATGTTCCACAGTGTAAAATTCCATTTAATTACCTTTATGTATAAGTTGTTCACTAATGTTATTAAGATAAGTACGCAAGGGATCAAACTCAAATTTATCAGAGCGATCCATTTTTAATGATAGATCAAACTTGTCAGACTTCATCAATCTCTGTAGAAGAAATGTTTGGTAAAAAGAATTAAAATGATGAACAAGAATATTCAGATCAACGTATTTAAAAAAATCATTTCTAAGTTGTGAATAATTTTTTCTGCTGGGATGGTCTATGTGTATCTTGTAGTAGTCATGAGCAAACCACTTCATTTGTTTTGTTATAATATCGGATGCTTCATCGATATTAATCTCTTTACCATGAAAGTAATACTCAGCAAAATATCCCAATAAGTTCTCAACAAAAACTGCATTAAATTCAGCAATGTGATTTGGCATTGGAATATAATCCCACGTTAAATTTTCATGAAAGGCACAAATGAAATGGGCAATGTCATGCATTGCATGTGTTGGTGGGGGTTCATCATTTTGTCTGGGATCAATTCGATCATCATCATAAATTACTTTGGTAAAAGTCTTGCCATGATTCCATACCCATTCAATAGATTTTACTTGATTCATAATAATTATGAATTATCGGGGTACAAGGATTTGAACCTTGGGCATCCGCCTCCCAAAGACGGCGCTCTACCAAACTGAGCTACACCCCGGAGTGGTAGTTCCTATCGCCGCTAACCCTGAACTACCAAGGGGGTTACCGCAGTTGATCTCTCAACTTCCACATTATAATCCTACTTGTGTCCTTTGTCAAATGGTTCCCAGTGCTGCCAATTATTTTTGTGAACCAGATCCATACCTATGATTGGGACGGTAACTAACATGAGTCCTAGTGCGCCAATTCCAAATGGATTGTTAAGTGTTGAGGCAGCGAAGTGTGCTACTTGATGCATTTGTCTTTACTTTTTAATTGGCCAGGTGCCTTCCATCGCAACAACAAGTAGTGTTATGAATACGAAGACATATATGACAGAGATCATGAATCAAAATACTTTTGCATAACTTCAATACGCTCTTCTTCATGAGCGATGATATCAAGTTGTTCCTGAATTGCAGCAAGAACATCAGGATGTTCTCCGATACCTACAGGATTCTTGAGATAGATCTCAATATTCAATCTTGCTTTCTCAATATTACCTGTTGCTTCTGCCTTCAGTGCCTGTAAAATTTCTCTTCTCATGCTGGATAATCCCAATTTGTTATTAGTTGCGTTTTGTGCCAGGGGCCCCATCCACCAGGCATATAGACATAAGGAGTAGTGCGTATGGGACAATTATTCCCAGTGCAAAGTAAATCATCAACGATTCTCCAAGATTCTAATACTTCTTCGGAATGGACAAAGTTAGACTGGTCATTATGTAAAGCATCATAAAATAATTTTTCATATCCGTCAACACCTAACCAGTCAGGATAACGATGCGTGAGAGTTGCAGTCTCAACATCATTCTTAAACCCAGGCGCTTTCATATCTATACGAATATCGAAGTGTGGGTGTGGTTGAAGTCTCATCACAATACGATCATTATATTCATGACCATCAAACAATTGTTGTGGTGGTGCCTTGAGTTTGATTACAACTTCAACACAGGAATATGGCATCTTCTTTCCACTCATGAAGTGAAAAGGAACTCCCTCCCAACGCCAGTTATCGATGTAAAGATCGCCAGCAATATAGGTAGCAGTGGCACTGTCAGGATCAACGCCCTCTTCATTTTTGTACCCATCGTATTGTCCAAAGATAGTTTTGTGTCCGAGTCTTGTTGCAGCGAGAACTTTTGTTTTCTCTCTGCGAATTTCTGTAGCAGTCATCTTGCATGGTGCTTCCATTGCAATCAATGCTAGAACCTGAAGCATATGGTTCTGTAGCATGTCTCTAACGACGCCTGAACCATCATAGTATTGCGAACGACCTTCACACCCGATAGTCTCAGTAGCGAAGATCTGAACCTCTTCTATGTACTGCCGGTTCCAAAGTGGTTCCAGTAGAGTATTGCTAAAACGGGTGGCAAGGATATTATTAACAGTATCTTTGCCGAGATAATGATCAATGCGATAGACTTGTTTCTCGCGTAAATGTCGCTCCACCACATGCTGTAAATTATCAGCAGATTTATAATCGTACCCAAAGGGTTTTTCAATAACCACACGCGATCTTTCTGGGTCATCTAAGAATCCTGCTGACTTAAGGTGAGTGATTGCACTGGCATAAGTGTTTGGTGGTACAGATAAAAAGTAAGTTGTATCTGCACTTTCATCATGCAACTTATTCAAACTCTCTTCACATTCTAAATCACAAGATACGAAATCCAACCAGTGACAAAAATCTTCTGGGTAATTACCCAATTGACGTAACCATTCATCTCTAGAAATTTCTCTACGAGAAGAACCAACGATCAATAATCCTTCAGGAAGAAGATTTTTTTTCCACAACTCAAAGAGCGCAGGAATCAGTTTTCTTTTACAAAGATCTCCGGCAGCACCGAAGATCACTATGCGTTTACTAATGTGCTGTTCCGTTTCCATCATAGTCCTCCGACTCGTAATAAACCGTTTCACCTTTAAATCGTCCAAATGCGAGGGTGGCACATACAAAGGGTAGTGCAGCCCATAGTAAGAATTGTCCAAATGTCATCTAACGTTATGTCCCCCAAACATGTATCGCATACCGTTCAGGATTTTATTTCCAAACTCTCCAAGTCTCCTTGAGTTGAATCTCTCAAATAGTGCCGCAGATATGACAGGTGTGGGTACACCAAGATCCACAGCAGCGTGAAGTGTCCAACGACCTTCACCAGAGTCTGATACTCCTCCATCGAATTTGCTAAGTTCATGATCA
>Ga0213858_10000942_pt1 | contig 13659 bp, 19 predicted proteins | sample PICome_FD_160122 | JGI IMG/M metagenome (GOLD analysis project Ga0213858, IMG submission 160122) | Coastal seawater microbial communities near Pivers Island, North Carolina, United States - PICO245 | ecosystem: Environmental > Aquatic > Marine > Coastal | place: USA: North Carolina | collected... | reverse complement strand
GCATCATGTTCCTACCAATAAAAAAGTTTTGAAAACGGAAGTCAGCGCTGCCGTCAACCACAATCTGCAAAGCATGTCCAAAAGCAAACTGCGTCACATTCCGACCCTCTTACGAGTGCTGCTGCTCATCTGCAACCGCTTCAACGTTTGCTGCTCACCCTGTTTAGCACCCTCATTAGCAGCCTGCCTCATGCCAGCCTGGAACTGATCAGCGGTTACATAATCAACGTTGTTAATACGCTCCACGGTGTAGCGAACGTCGATTGGTGCGGCAACTGCTGTTCCGCCGCCTTCACTCATAGCTCCACTGCCACCACCGTTTTCAGGAATAACGGCAGAACCGCGAGCACCACGCGAGTACCGCGCCATGCTTTCACGCATCTTGCTCTCGGGAATAACGTACTCTGATTCACCACCTTCGCCAACAACAGCACGAGTTGGCCCAGAAACATAGCCGCCCTCGTTGAAAAACTTTATTCCGCTTGTTTTTGGCGCTGCCGCTTCAGGGATTCTGTAACCGCCAGGCCCTGCACCTCCGCCTAATCGAGGCCCCGCAGCAGCACTAAAGAAATTAAGCGCAATACCTAAAACTTGCATCTGAATTTGCTTGGCAATCATTTGCGCTGCCATGTCCGCAAAGTGATCTGCAGTGCGGCTAAACAGATTTGCCAACGCCTCCTGAGCAGACATGCTGCCGGTGATCAACCCCTTAAACGACTCGCTAAACGCATCTCCAATCGCCTGCGCGGCAAGAATGACCTGATTTGCAGGGTCAATTAACTCGTTGAGAGCGGCTTGAACGCGATCCCTCTCTGCTTCAATCTTGTCGCGCCCTGTCTCAGGAGCCAGATCTTTTGTGATCGCACCCTTAGCCTTACCTTTTTTGCCCTCAAGTTCTTCCTTTCTCTTTTTAAGTAGATCTAATTGTTTTTCGTATTCAGCAGTAATACCCCCTGCTATTTCTAGCTCTAAAATACTTTCCTGTACCCCAAGAATTTTAGCGTTTACAACTTCTAATTGTTTGTCGTAAATTCTGTCTAATTCAAGAAGCTGTTTCTGAAGCTCGACCGCTTGTTTGGCCGCAGCAGGCGTGCTGCCCTCTTGGATTAAGCGAGAATACTCCCGCTCAAAAGCCATCTTGTCTTCGTGCTTATTAGTAATGTCGTCCAGTTGACGGCTAGCTTTATCAAAGGCTGCGTCAGCGCGTTCCATCTCTCTTTCAACAGCTTTCGTAGCCCGCTCGATTGCTCTTTGCTTTTTCCTCTCTTCCCGATCGTTTAATCTTGCGCTCTTTTCGTTGGCCCGAGCTGTAAGATCAGCCCGTTTATTTTCTAGCTCTTTTAGTTGCCGGGTTCTTTCAAGCTCAATAAGGGCTAAATCAGCACCTTTTTTCTGGGCTTTAGCTCTAGCTTCTTGGAATATATTTGCTTTTTCTAGATTAAAAATACGATCGTTTGTTAAATCTCCGTTTAACTGGGCGATTGCTAAATCGTTCTTAGCGATTACGTGTTCGGCAGAACCAACTCTTGCTGCTTCTACTTTTGCTTGTAAACGTTTCTCCTCCTCTTGTCTAATTTTCTTCTGTAGCTCTACCATTTGTGTTTCTATTTTAACCCGCTCCAGGGATGGCATACCCTTGGCTCCTGCTTGCACAGGTTGCGCTGCGAGTTTCTCTTGCAGTGCTACTTGCCTGGGATCTTTAGATGCTTGGGCTGCACTTAAAAGCGCGCCGATCTCCATGCTTGTTGCTATTTCTTTTACAATCGGCCCCGTTAAACGGGCAATTTGAGCCAAGATTTGCGTAGTTACTTGAGTAAGTGCATTGCTAAAGCGTGTTGAAGCGTCGCCAAAAGCTGCAAGAGCTTCGACGCCTTCGTCACCCACAACTAAAGAAAGCTGTTTAGTCGCTTCTTCAAGCGCTACTTGTTCCCCTGCTAATTCTTCCAAACTCTGGATTGCGTCCTGTGCCGGACTGCCGACCATCCCTAAAGAGTCAACAATCGCATTAATATCCGCAGTAGCAGGATTTAATGCAGCGCCTAAAGAAGCTGCTTGAGCAGCAAGTTGGTCAAATACTCCGCCTAAAACTTGCAGAGCAATGGAAGCAGGACCAAAAGTTGACCCTGAAATGGCCCCGCCCAAAGCACCACCAAGCGCCATGCCTGGCCCGCCGCCAAACAATAAAGGAAAGGCACCCGCACTAACGGCGGATCCAAACCTTGCCCTACTTTTTGCTTGTCTGGCTAAAGGGGAACCGGGGATGTTCGCTCCTCCCCCTATTGGCATAAAATCAATACCAGAAATTCCAAAGGTTTGTGTTCCAGGTCTGCGCGCTTTAGGGGTTTTCGGTGCTTTAGGGACAGGCTGGTTTACGCCTTGCAACCTTTCTTCTTCTTTAAGAAGTTTGTTTTGACGATCTAGTTGCTGGTTAAATTCTTTTTGAGCAGTGACGAGCGCTTTTACGGCTCTTTCTTCTGCCTGTGTTCCAAAAGCAGCATTACGAAGAGCCCGCTCAGCTTTTGCTACGGCTTTAGAATAGTTATTGACGTTTCCAATGTCTTTGGCAGAAAAAGTGCCCTTTAGTGTTTTTCCTGCTTTTATTGTTGCGGCGTTGAGCCTACCTACTTCTTTGTTTACGCCTTTTAAGCTGTCTTTTAGTACCTTAAGCTCTCGGGCTCCACGAAGCGCAACCTCAATATCTACCTGATAGTTGGCCACAGCGAAACACGCAGAACCTTACGCTCCAGTCTACCGCCTGCTCATTGTTTGCGCCCTGGAGCCGGTTTTGGCGTTTTGAACTGCTTTTTCCTGCTGCTCGTTGTGCAGCTCGTAGTAAGCGGCCCAGCCAATTAGCTCTTCTTGGGTTAGGTGCTGGGCAAGCTGGGCGACTGTGGTTCCTAGTTCCTTGGCGAGGAAATAGATGAAATACCAGTCGCTGTTAGCTTTTGAGGTCTGCTTTCGCTTCCTCCACCTTGTTTTCAGCTCCGGAAGAAAGCATGGCAAGCTGGATTTCTTGCAGGATTGAGGCTTCGACAGCGTTTTTTAGGGCTGCTTTTTCGCCGTCCTGGAACAGGCGTTTGCCGTCGGCGTCCAGTGATTTTTCGATCATCATGCCCAGAGCAAAGTCGTTGGCATCGTCAGAACCGACTTTTTTCTGGATTGACTCACGCTCAGCGATGGTAAGAGGGTGCCAATAAATTTCGAGCACCACCTCGTCGCCATCTTTGACTTCGTGCTTATACAGCTGGCTAACGCCGAACTTGTTACGAAGCAGTTCGGTAGCGCGCATAAAGTAGTAGCGTTTGTCTCAATATACTACACAACTGCTGTGAACTGACAAGAAACAATCCCGATGAAGTGAGAGCGATCTTCTAGCTCAAGCGGTGTCGGACCAGAAATGTCGGATACGCGAGGCGCGACACTAAAAGTGTCGGTGTAGTCCGAAGCGTTGACTGACGTAAGGCCGTCAATAACTGCTTCGCTTACGGCAGAAAGCACAGACGTGCCAGCAGATTTAGGCACGTAGACGTTGCACTGAATGACGCCGGAGTAATAATCCTGGGCTGCGCCTTGGTTTTGGATGGTGGAACGGTTGAAGTTGACCGTCATCAGTATGTATTTCTTGTCTTTGCCGGGGGTGGTGTACTGAACGTTGTCGTAGACCATGAGCACCGTGTTGTCGGCAGCTGCAACAGCGTCGGTTACTGCTTTTTCGAAGGCCGCGCGGGCGTTTACGAGGGTCATGGCTTAAAGCTTGGTGTAAAGACCAAATACGCTGCTATTAGACCCGGTTCTTACAAAAATGCGGCCAGGCCGTTTGTCGCCGAAGGTCTGCTGAACCAGTGAGCGCATTTCACCCTGAACAAAGTTTGCCACTTTTGGGGATTCAAGAGCAAACCCCGCATACTCAGCCATGTTGCTGATATAAACCGTGGGTTGGCGCTTGTAATTGAATTCTGGAATACCAAAGCGCGGCTTTATCTGGCTGCCGACAGGTTTTTTACTTGTATGAACCCGCTGGTTTCTGTTGGAGTCTCTGGTCTTATAAATATTTGACCATGGAGCAAAGTCTTGGCGTTTGTCCTGGGCACGAATCTTTTGCGTTGATGCTTTCCAGCTAGACGCGAAAAATCCCGTATCGACCGGGCTATGTTCCTCAGTGCTTAGCCCTTCGACGGTTCGCTTAATAAGAGCGTTGTAATCGCGATTGATTTGACGTTCCACGTCGGTAACGATCTGGCCGATCCCTTTCTTCTTTTTGGCCATTAGAACCTCACCTGAATAGTGAAAAAGTATTCTTGGTCGCCTTTGAAGGTGCGGATGTCTGTGATTTGGGCAATGCGGTTAGAGCCCGCGTATTTAAGAGTGATGGTGTCTTCGAACGTGGGCTGGTTGTCCCCGATCAGATCTGGGGTGATGTAGAGCTTGGCTTTGCGTTCTTCGCGACCTTCCTCTTCTTCGGAGTCAACAAACTCGATTGGTGCGTCAAACGAGTAAGCCGTATCCGTTGTGGTCAGCGCCCCGGTGCTGGTGTTGTAAACCGGAGATGCTTTGCGGGTGTATGTGATCGTGTGGTCAAGCGACTTGCCCAAGTCGGCAACAACCGATTTGGCAACGCTTTTGAACAGACTGTCGAGTGCGCCTGCCATTTCAACCCCTCACAGTACGGACCTGATAGCTCCCACTACCGCCAAGGCAGTAAGCACCAAGGTAAGACTGCAGCCAAGGATAAACATCAAACACGTTATTAACTGTTCCCGTAGCCTGGCTCGAAGTGTTGTACTTGACTTCCATCTCACCGAGCTTGACTGACTCGTACAAGCCCGTGTCGCCTGTCGTCCCAGTGATCGAGTCCGTATCGTTCGCCAACGCATTGGCCAGCTCATACGTTGCGTATTTAATGTCGTTTGGAATCGCGGAGCAAGCAAGCTCAACACGATCCACGTGATAATTGTTGCGAGGCCAGCTTAATGCTTGACTCTGATCGCAGCGATCACCGTAAAAATTCAACGTGTCGATCCAGCGCGTTGCAGAGATCAGCGCTCGATTCTTCGCGTCGTCAGTCTTGTTGTCCCACTGTGTGCTGCTAGGGACAGTCTCAAAATACGTGTTGGCTTCAGCCAACGTCACATAGCTGTTGGCTGTCTCGCTCTGGAGTGTGGCGTTGATCGTGGCAGCCATATCAGCAAAAAGGGAAGGCCCCACCTAATGGTAGGGCCATTTGTCTCGTCAGGATCAGGACTTGAGGCCGTTATCCAGAGGAGTGTTGACGAAGATCTCAACCATAGGGATGAGGTCGATGTCGTAGGTAGCAGACCAGTTGCTGCCAGTACGCAGGTTTGCGTTGGTCGGGTTGTCAGAAGCAGAACCCCACTTGGTGCCCATCACGTGATAAGCGGAGTGGTAGTCCACAGACAGCACGTCCTGCTTCGACAGCACGTTGCGGTCAGCTTCAATCCGAAGATCCTGCTGCACACCCTCAAGGATGGTGCCGGACTTCATCATGTAGCAACGGAACTCCTGACGGTTGCCAGTAGAGGTCGGGTCGTTGATGTTGACCTGAGAGTCAACGATGACGCGACAGCCAGCAAACTCACCAACCTCGCGAGCACCGACGCCAACACCGCCGCCACCCCAGGTCACCGCGCCAGAAGCAGCAAGTGCAGAGGTAGAGAAAGTCAGCAGGCCCACCTGATACAGGTAGTAAGCCACGGAGGGGTGAACGATCAGAAGATCCATCTCCTCACCGCGCTCACCCAGCTTGGAGCGGGCTTCTGCAACAGTTGCAGCGGTCAGGTAGTTGGCTTCGCCGGTAGAACCGGAACCGCCCAGTTGCTTCTCAAGGCGGTGGCCGTTGAGGGCAGTGTGGAACAGGCCGGTCAGCTGCTCAAACAAGCGAGTGCTGTTCAGCTTGTTGATGGCGTCGGCCAGCTGGTTGCGGATGTGAAGCATCGGGTCTTCACCAGCGGCCAGGACTGCGATGTCATCCACGGCGTAGGCAAAGCCACGGTGAACGATGGATGCAATCTGGGTTCCGGTGCCGATCTTCTGAGGAGTCAGATAGCCAGCGCCACTGGTGCCCCAGGTGGCGGTGCCGTCGAAGATCTCTTCCGTGGGAGACACAGGGTTGAACTCAGGAACCTGAATTCGAGTGCCACCTTCACGAGCGTCGAGCAGTGCATTACGCACCACAGCGCCAGACTTGATGAACTGGCTACGTTCTTTGATTGCCTCAGCCACATAGGTGCTGAGATTATTCCTTTTTACGATGTCCGCCAGAAGGACACCGCCGGAATAATTCTGAAATGGAGCGGCCATTTCTTATTCAGGAGTTAGGTGTGCGGGGTTTCAAGTCACAGACTTGAAGTGGTGTCCCACGGGGACTATTTACCGGCCTCTCTCTTGAGCACAGCTGCAAGATCAGGGTCGGTAGCTTCCAAGGCCATTTGCCTGGTTAAGTTAATACTACCTTCCAACCAAGGATTAGCGATACCTGCGGCACCCGCAGTTCCAGTAGTTGGCTTAGCCCCCATGCCAGCTTGAGCACTTGGTTTGAAGTGATGCTCAAAACCAGAGCCAGGGTTTTTAAGTTTGGCAAGGTAGACATTGATGTCTTCCTCAACACCCCCGTTTAGGACTTTGACGCTGCCGTCATCTGCCTTTTTCAGATTGCTTTGAACAAGTTGCAGCATTTGGTCAGCGTTGATCGCACCAGATTGGCTGATTGCTGACAACGCAGACGTTTTCATTGCTGCTGTCTCGTTAGAGGCGCGAAGCTCTTCCAACTGACGCTGCAAGTCAGCAATTTCTTGCTGCTTGTCCTGTGCAGTCTTGTTTGCTTCTTCCCAAAGGTCTTTCCACTGCCCTTGGTCCTCTAACGTCTTGCGACGTTGTTCATCTTGTTTTTTGTAAACGTCGTCAAGCTTGCCTTTGATGCCTTGAAACTTTTCCTCGGCTTCAGTGGCGCGCTGTTGGAGCGTTTGAATTTGCTGCTCGTAGGCAGAAACATCAACAGTAGGAGTTTCAGTCGCAGCCACGGGCTGTTCAGGCGACGCCACGGGCGTCTCCTGGATGACTTGTTCTTCCATTATTAGGAGTGAATTTACTCCTCTACCTTACTAGCTTTTGCTTTTTTAGTAGTTTTGGCTTTAGCAGCGGGTTTTTCAGCAGCTTCTGCCTTCTTCTCAGAAGCAGGATCCCAGGAATCAACAAGTTCCCACTTGTAAGAACCGTCAGCCTGCAATACCTTGTCGAGAGACTTGGCCATGAGTAAGTAGCAGCAATAGCTCTACTGTAACTCTGGTGCAGAATCTGGCGACTCGGCAGCGTTTGGCAGAATCTCCCCTTGGACCAGCATGTCGCGGAACTCTTCGCGATCGATAATCTGGTTCTCAAACAGCTGAGCCATCGCTGCAATGTCTTGGCCAATCAGACGCTGCAGGTCGAAGTCACGGCTAATCTTCACCTCAGGCGGCTCAAGACCCAAGTAATCAGCAGCCATGTTGTAGGCCTTTTGCAAACCAGACTCCAGATCCATCGACACCATTGACAACATCGAGTTGGTGTCAATCCGATCCAGTCGCCGTGCGTCAGCAGATTCAGCAACAAACTTTTGCTGGCTTAGCGTGCTGATGCCGAGTGTCGCCATCTGTTGCTGCAACTCCTGGATCTCAGCCGATTGCGCCTCAAACGCACTTGCCGCAGGCTCCACGTAATAGACCTTGTTACCCGGCTGGGTCGCCATCGCGTAATTAACGCTGATAGCCATGTCTTTCGTTTGGTCGTCCCACCCTTCGAGGACGAGCATCGGTTGCGAAGCGATGTGGAGACTGTGGATAAGATCCGCTTGCCGCTGATAGTGGGCCAGATTGAGATGAGCAATGTCCAGTAGCGGTGGCTTACTGGTCAACGTATCGGTTTTGTTGGCGTAAATCGTCACCAAGGGAATCTCCCCAAGCGAGAAATCGCCTGACTCAACCAGCTCGTACTGCGCCGTAGCGTCGGATTGATCGAACGAAGAGGGATATGGGAAGTTCCCTTGCATCTCTTTCTTTTGCTCTTCTTGCCGAAAGATGCGATAACGACCTGGCTCGATGACACGGACTTGGTCATAAACCTTTTCTCCAAACTCACCGTCAGCAATTACGGCCTTTTCTCCGATTCGTACTTGAGTAAGACTTCCGTAATTGGTTTCGCGGTCCAGTCGCCAACCGTACACCTGAGTCGGATCCACCTCAATCCAATAGGGCCGACGATTAAGAGCACGCTCCTCTGCAAGACTTCTTGCGTCCGTAGGCGCAGGAAAATCAACCAGCGTGTGGCAGTGCCCATACGTCAGGGCACAGATCAAGAGTCGTCGAGCGTACTCATCTAAATCTGAGCCACACCCGTCAACGTCCTTGTTGAAAACATCTGTCCAATAGGGATCACCTTGGACGCTAATTGGTTTTCGCAGGATTAACCCAGCTGCTGCACGAAGCAAGCGCTGCGTATAAGGCGTAAAAACAGAACGATTGACCCGTGCTAGGTATGCGCTGTAGTCCTCACGGGGTTCTAGAGGCAGAAATGCTTCGCAGTTGTCACGTAGATACTCCGTACCGTTTGTAACGGCCTTCATAATCTCCCAGCCCTTCATCTGGTCGATCACAGCCCGTGTCCGCACGAACGGACTGTCAACACTCCCCATGTAGGAAGAGCTGACAAGATGCGTTCTAACGAGACCAGGAACGGAGTAAGTCATGACACCTCAGAGTTGAGTTATTAACAGCCCCATCGACGACGGGCTGCTTTACCCCGTTCACCTGTCCAATTACGGCTTCGAGCGCAGAAAGAGCGCTTACGGGCAGCCTCTTCCTTTGTCTTTGGCTTGCCAGTAACCGGCGGCTTCAAATTAGAACCCGTTTGCCGGTTGTACTTAGCCCGACCTTTTGCGGTCAGGCCAGCACCTTTACTAGCAGGCAGTTTTTCGCCACGGCCAACACTAAGATTGGGACCACGCTTACGCTTTTTGCGCTCTGCCATTGTCCTAACCCTTATTCAAGGTTGAGGGCAATCGTGCCGCTGGTTACGAAGTTGCAGGTAGCAACAACCAGATCACCAACATTAGACGTGATGTCCATGCTGGTAATGATTCCGGTAAAGACCGCAGAATCAGTGCCGCTTGAAGTGCCTTTGGTAAACAGCTCAAAAGATGCGTCTGCAGGATCGTCTGCAGTGATTACATCTTCAAGGAACGCTGCTTGACCCGTTGCATCAGGGTCATAAACAAGCTCAACAGTGCCAGAACCGCTGACAAGGCTGCCAACGAAAGAACGGAAGTTGTCTCCGTGCTTAGTGGTGTCAAGCGTGTCTTTGGTGATGTTCAGCGTCCAGCTGCGAGTACCAACGATGGTTGCGTTGGTTCCACCAGCCGCTTCAAACTGAACGGCACCCTCTTCTCCGCGAATAACGGCCATGGGTAGACATAGGAAGGGTCTATAACCCCGAGTCTAACTCTTTATGGCTGTCAAGCCACGCAATCAACCGTTGTAGTGAACGATGATATGCGGCTCAACGTCGGGCGTACCAGATGAAATGGATGCAATACGGCAGCGAATGCGGCTTGCAGGCTTGCCTGAATAGAAATACTCGTAATTTCCGGCAGAGTTGATAGTTTTTGTCGTGTCAATCTCAAACCAAGTGTCGGTCGAAGAACTGTGATTAAGCTCTAGCGCGACCGTAAAGTTGGCACTGCCAGTGGCAACAAGCGCAAAAGTAAAGGTGTCAGTATGGCAAGCCACCTCAAAAGCATCGTTTACCGCCGCCAAGGCGGTCGATTCATGATGCTCAACCGTGTTTGTGTAGCGCTCAACGGTGGTGGCCATTACTTTTTACCCTTGGGTTTGCGTTTTTTAGCCGTTTTGGCGGCTTGTTTGAAGTTTTTTGCCGTTGGAGCGCCCGGATCACCCGGTTTACGCATTTTTTCGCCCGAACCTGCCTTAATTCGACGCCGTTTGGCCGCGATATTGGCGTACAAACCACGTTTTTTGGCAGGCATGGCTCAAAACCTCTGTATTTACAGTGTAGCTCTCACATCTTCTTGCTGCCCTTCTTTTTGCCTTTGGGTTTTTTCTTGCCACCGTGTCCGTAATGCCCAGGCATGGCCAATAGGTGATGAGGTGTTTTTAGTTTAACCAGCCTTGGATGCGTATTCCAGAGTTACGCGGCGCTTGCTGCCCTTCGGCGTGTTCCACCGAGAGAATTTGACGCGGATCGATGGGTCAAGCGGCTCCTCAGGCGATTGCAGCGTTTTCCAGCGGTAGTCACAGTCCAAACAACGACGTTCGCGGACACAATCGTTCTCTTGTGATGTGTAGCGTCCCAGCACTTTTGACTCTTCTGATCCGCACTTCGGACAACAAGGCGCGTTGAGTGGACGAAACATCCTCAATACAGGCGGTATGAAGTCGCCCCCAGCGTTTCAGGCTTCGCCAGGTTGAACTGTTGAAGCACAAGATACCCGAAGGCGTCGAAAGCGTGGTCTACTCCAAGATTTTTGTTAGGTAGGCCCGTTCCAGGGGCGTAGGTGAGGGTGCGGAGGGATTTGATCAGTTCTTTGCAGCGAGGGTGGATTTTTACGCGGCGGGCGCCGGATGCGTCCATAAGGCCGGTGTTTACGGCGGTGATTTTGTCGCGGATTTTCCAGGGGGAGCGGGGGGATTGGACGGTGAAGCCGCTGCGGCGAAGGATTGCGTGGTCGGTGACGCCGACGCCGCTGGTTTTGCGCGCTCCACCCGTGGGGTCGGGGCAGGCGATGACGCGGCGGTCGATGCCGTAGCGGCGGGTGACTTCTTCTGCGAAGTCCCAGGTGGTTGCGCCGCCTGTGAGCATGATTTCGTCGAAGACGTAGAGAGTGTCTTTGTCTTTGACGGCGCAGATGCCGGACATGGGGTCCACGTTGAAGTCAACGCCCAGGAGGAGGGGTTGGATGGAGATGTCTTTGGCGTCGGTGGAGATGTTGTCGTCGGAGAAACTGATGGCGACGAGGCCGGTTAGGTTCTCGAAGGACGCTTCGAATTCCTGGCGGAACGTGCGCGGATCAAGTTGAGCGCGGGCTGCTTCAACTTCGTCGGCTGGGACGTTTCCGCCTTCGATGGTGGTGTAGCACCAGCGCTTCCATTCGTTGGTTGGGTCATCTTCGCAGTAGCACCAAAGGTCGTAGAACCAACTGGCCGTTCCATCCGGGGTGGAAATGAACAGTGCCCAGCCTTGTTTGTCGGCCAAAGCGGGTCGAATGACTTCGAACCAGACCTCGGCGTCCATGAATGCGGCTTCGTCAAGCACGACGCCGGACAAACTGCGGCCACGCAGGGCCATTGCGTTCTCTGTGCCTTTTAATTCGATGGTGGAGCCGTTGACTAGTTCTAATTTCAGGTCGGTTTCGTTCTTAGTTTTGATCCAAGCTTTGGGGACGAGTTTCTTAAGGACTTTCCAGGCAATGTCCTTCGCCATCCGGTAGGTGGGGGCGCAGTAGAAGAAGGTTTCGCCGGGGTTATTAATCGCTCCACGCAAAAGTTCGACGCAGGAAAGGTATGACTTTCCGAAGCGGCGGCCTGCAACGAGGACGCGGAATCTGTGTTCGTCGGTGAATACTTGCCCCTGTGCCCAGCGGAGACTAAGCGGGGGTGCATTTTGTACGGCCATGGGTATTACATTAACTGTTTTTTCAACCCCTACCCCCGGGTGGGTGTAGTACAATCAAATAATCTTGGATGTATCAGTAAGTTCCCCGCGCCTTGTTGAGAATGCGTCGCAATTGCAACTGTACCCCCCTGTGACAGTTGCACCGACTGGCACACAGTACAGATTTACTAAAAAATTTTGCCAAAAATCAGAATTTTCTGAGCGTGTGACAGCTGACACAGTGGCACAGTAAACTGTAGCACTGCAGATTTGCTGCTAAAATATATTTAGTAACACACAGTTACTAACACTTACTCCACCCAAGAGTTCCTAACAACAATGCCTAACAATTCTTCGCCAGTTTCTGACACTTTAGTTGTCGTAACTGTCTGCTCTGTTTTACTCTCAGCCTGCGCAAGTTTTGCCCTAGTTTTTGCTATCGAAGACGCAGAAACTTTCCGGGAATGTGTACAGCGAGAGCAAACATCTGCTGACGAATGTGCACTAATTATCTACGGCCGCTAAGTAACACAAACCCCTTGCTGAGTTAGCCACACTTGGCAGGGGTATTTTTGTACCCTAAATTTTATAGTACATTAGTATTGTAAAATTGAACCTTGACAATTTAATTCTTTATTTTAATTACTTTGCAAATAAAATTGTAAAGTAATTGTTAGACCTGCTAATCCTTTTTGTCTTCTATTTGTATTGACAGCTCGGGAACTTGCAGTGCCAGCTGCTCCGGTGCAGCCTCGCCTATTACGCGGCCCATGTCGCCCAGCAATGTCGCCACGGTTTGGAAGTGCCCGCGCTTCAGTGCCTTCTGTACCGTTGCGAGGCGCAGTGCCTGCAGTTGGTTCAGTAATTCTTCACGTGTTCCGGTTTGTTCCTCCTTAAGAAGCTCCATTGCGCGGCGATAGTCTTCGTGTCCGGTACGTATAGAGACACCGAAGCGAGCCGCCAATTTTTCGCAGATCTGAATTCTCGTTCCACCTTCCAAGATGTAGGCATAGGCAGCCTGGGCTCTTTCCTCTACGCGATGGGCTGCACCCTTGCCCTTGCGCCACCGCTTCGACTCATCATCAGCGACGCTGGTCTTCTTTTCTTCGGTGTTGTTATCAGCCACGGGCTGGCATTCGTAGACCTTCACTAATACTAACCGGCCCACGGAGACTCGCTAGACGCTCCAGGCTTGACACATGTCTCCCAATATGTGCTACACTGTGGGAGTCCAACCAAAGGTCCACCCATGACCCTCTCCGACACAGCCCACGAACTTGAGTTGTACGCGACCAACGTTGAGGTCTGGTATGCGCCAACCATCAAGAACCTTTCTAAGCATTGGAAGCGCGGCAACTTCTCACTCGATCTCGCGATCCACTCAATCGAACGGTATTGCCTGACCCCTGCGGCTAAGCAGTACCACCGCGAGAACGGCAGCATGGCCGACGCTTGGCACGACATCTTCCCTAAAGCCGTCCGCCTTGAAGCTGCGGAATCAATCGCACGCTCCTGGGTTGAAGAATTCAAGCTCGGCAACTTCTGGGATTGATGTATTACAACAGTTTCGACATCTGCGAAGCCCATTACATGTTCGCCATGCTCTGGCATGGCGGCACGGGCTGCCCCATCTATTGGAAGTTCGCACAACTGGAGCGGCTGCGGTTTCGTCCCAGTCCTTCCCTGTGTGATCCCCGCGACTTGGAAGAAAATGCCCGCGAGATTTATCGCCAACTTGTGGTGAATCACTGCGGCCTTCACAGCACAGCGCCTAAGCGCTGATTCGTCCAACTTTCCAAAAAATCCAGTTTCGTTCCACCCATGAACTACGCCACACAAACCGAACAGCTCCACACCTTCACCGACGTGCCACGGATCACCATCAACCGGTGGCACATCACGGGACACAGTGACTGGGACAGCACCGAAAAAACCACGGTTCAGGTTGCTTGCGATAACGGCGCAATCTCTGACGCCATCGTGGACTTCCTGCGGAAA
>Ga0213858_10000940_pt1 | contig 13666 bp, 14 predicted proteins | sample PICome_FD_160122 | JGI IMG/M metagenome (GOLD analysis project Ga0213858, IMG submission 160122) | Coastal seawater microbial communities near Pivers Island, North Carolina, United States - PICO245 | ecosystem: Environmental > Aquatic > Marine > Coastal | place: USA: North Carolina | collected... | reverse complement strand
TTTCAGTGCTGCAATTTCTTTATCTTCACGATACTTGATAAGAGCAGCAAGAAACTCTTTGTTGTTGACGTAGTGTTCAGACCTTTTACGCTTTGCCATAGTCCCTGGTCTTATCATAAGTTTATCTCATAATATGTATGAATTATATCATCTTACGAAAGACTTGACAAGTTCTCAAATACAAGTAGAATAACTTTGTGGAGTTTGATAGGAAGGCTTTAGGAACTTTGATTCTTCTTATATAACTTCTCTAGCAATTCTTTAGTATCACTAACTTTACCAAGATATCCCATCTTTCTACTTATTGGTGATCCATTCGTTTTTCTATCTTCTGAACTACGACAAAACTGTTGATACATCATTATCATTTCTATATCAGAAGACTCACTCATTGTCAAAACATCATCTAGTTTGATAATAAACATATCTTCTGTAGTTGTCTTCAACCAAGGTTCTAGTTTATATCCAACAATACCCATTCTACCTTTCACTTCAGAAATGATAACTGGATTAGATACCAGAAGCATTGTTCTATCTGATTCTTCAGATGCAGCAACCTTAGCAAATATTTCTTCACCTGATTTTAGTTTTAGTGTTGCGTAAAAATCGTCTTCTATCATTTTTTTAATTGAATAGTGATTATTTCATAATTAAAATTCTCTTCATTGTAAATCTTGATTCTTTCTATAAAATGATTTAGCGTATAGTTTCTTCTAGATTTTGTTGAACAGTCATCAGCAATATCATATAAAGTTGCTTTTACTTTGTCTTTTCCTTTTCTAAGAACTCGTCCAATGCTTTGAAGATTTCTAATTCTTGATTTACTAGGTGAGGCGAAGATAACGTTATGGAGATTCTTAATGTTGATACCAGTAGAAAAAGTTCCATAAGAGGCAACGATGATAGCATTGTTTTCTCTTTCTGTGATTTCTCTTACCCTCTCTCTTTGTTCTGCGTCTATACCACCATGTATAAAAAATACCTTGCGGTTATCACCCTTGTTGTTATTTATCTGATCATAGAGAACCTGTCCATGTGCTTCGACTCTGCTGAAAAGCACAAGTGTGTTACCTTTAAGATCTAAGGTTAGATTCTTGATAAAATTATTTCTTTGAGCATGTGATATCAGATATTCAATTTCATCATTGTATACTTCAAAAGTTTGTGGCGGATGTTTTAGGACAAGACACTGAATATCAAGTTGTGATAAGTGCCCTTGCCTCATCAACTCATCAGTTCTTGTCACCTTGTATGATGGACCAAAGAGACCCTCTAACACCCACTTATGCGTCTGTGTGCCGTCAAGTGTACCTGTGAAACCAAAACGATACTTGGCATGATGAAGTTTGGTCATGATCTGAATAAGAGACTTGGACTTGAATAGGTGAGCCTCATCACCGATTACAACATCAAATCTTTCAAACCAACTTCTTTCTAACTTATAGATAGATTGCCATGTGGTAATGACAATTGGACGATCATCATACTTCTCCCTCCCACTATAGATCTTATGACAATAATTCTCAGCGTCTAACCCATATTCCGCAAAGTCCTTATACATCTGCTCTACCAGACTGGTCGTGGGAACAACTACCAGAATATTTTTCCCTTGCCCAACGTAATATCTTGCTAATGAATAAATCATCAGAGATTTTCCTGACGCAGTGGGAGATATCAGCAGTCTTCGGTTGTGTTTTAGAGCATCGTATACTCCCTCGACTTGGTATTGTCGTGGCGCGTAAGCCGAGATCGATTTAATATAATCTTTTACACCTGATAAAGAAATATATTCGTTCTCCTCATAAGGAGTGCCGTAGAATTTATTATCTTCAAACTTATAACTATATCCGTAGTTCTTACAAAACTGAACAATCTTATCTAACAGTCCGACGTAGATTTGTTTGGAACGCATATCAAAGAGATGAATCTCTCCGTTCCAGTTTCTACCACGATACTGTGGCATAAATTTTGCATTAGGAACCTCGAACTTAAAGTGATCTCTAAGTTCATATTCTATGTGAGGTTCAGTATCTATTTTTAGAAATACTTCGTTGGATTTGGAAATAACAAGATTCGCTGTCGTGTCAATCACAAATGTCCATACATCTGTGAATATTTATCACTCCATCTTAAACTTATATTCTAATATAATTCTATACACAAAGTCTCTCAGGTAGAACAATCTTTCTTGTTCTTGTGGGTGACCACCAGGCCAAGTTTCCAACATTTTATCCATCGAACGATATATCAAATGAACATCGTTGATGTCAAGTTGCAACTCTACATACGGTAGGTTTTCATCAAAGTCTTCTGACTCTAGTGTAAAGTCATCCATCATCCCAATCCAGAATTGAATCTCATGAACTCTATTGCGTTTTTGATTTGATAAGTTCTATTAGTTATCTGTTTAAGTATACTCTCAATGTAAACTAACATTGTATCGTAGTAATCAATTTTCAAACACACTGTAGACAATTTTTCGTCAGCGTCAAGATACTTTGTCATTGTATCTTTATCTCTAACTTTTTTAGGAAAGGGATTTTGAATATACACATCAGGATCTGCTTTACCTGAATAGTATTCGTACCTTTCGTGTCTAATATTTTTTCTCTGTTGTTCTGCTTTCTTTCTTAGTAGAAATATGGTATTATATAATTCAAAGTATTTTGCGTGAAGAGATGGAATATTCAAAGACTCTTCGTGTAAATTGTCTCTGTCAATTTTTGAATCCTTTTCCCACATACCTTGAATTGCTTCAAGATCAAGGCTCATAGTTTTTTGCCAGACAAATCAGTGATATTGTAGATAGTATACTTGAAAGACACCTCTGCTGTAAAGTACTGTATATCAGCATTGGTAGCATCGAAATTTAGAGTTGTCAAGTTGTATGGCCAAAGATCGCTAAACTTGACTAGAAAATTTGGATTTTGTGAACTCGTTAATACAGTCAGTGTTCCATCTGAAAAGATGTTTCTAAACGTTCCTGGATCTGCATCGACAAATTCTTTTTTCTTTTGTAGATCTTGTATTTCTTTCAGACTCTCTGGAAATCCAATACCTCTCAACCAGTTTTGAATCTCCAAATAATTTTTTAGATCTTCGTCTACGATAAATCGTAAAGTAAAATCATCAAATAAAATTTTATCTCCAGGTAAATCAATATCCTTGAGATAAGTTGGTTGTACAGCAGTGCCAAGCGTCATCCCAGGGATCATCGCAAAGTTGCTGAAAAATGCAACCTTCGGCGCTTTATTCAATACAAACTTAAATCCAGTTGGAGATAAAAAATTTCTATTCTCTATCTGCCTTTGAAATATATTTGAAGTTGACATTATTCAGATACTACGCTTGCTCCTGACCATCCGCCATTCTTTCCATCAGGATTGACCATCAGACCAGTTGCATCTGACTCTTTAGCAAATTGCTGTCTCTCAGAAAAATCATCACACCAACGTCTGTTTCCAGCATAGTATAATGTAACTGAAGAGTCTAAAATGCTTTGTTTCTTAATATGATAAGGCATTTTTTTATTAGAACTTTTTACTATTTATTGGCATAAAAAAAGGAGACCCGAAGGTCTCCCAGAAGTTTGTGAATATGAATCACATGAGGTTCTTGACTTGAACTCTTCTGTAGTAGCGGTTCTCGTTGACCTTGAGACGACCCAGACCTTGGGTGGTTCCTTCTGCGAATGGGTTGGCAACCAGACCATAGCGGGTCTTGAAGCCAATCTTGGGCTGGAAGGAGTTCTCTCCAACGGCACGAACCATCTGGAGGGGAACATAAGGGCAATAGAACAGACCAGCGTCATAAGGATTGGTTCCCTTATAACCAACAACGTAGTATTGTTGTGCTGCCTGGTTTGCAGAATAAGGATCGATGTATACACGATACTTACCTTGCAGAACACCAGCGAAGGTGTTACCGGTGTCATCAACGTTAAGGTTAGCGTTGAGGGCAGGGGTGTAATCAAGTACACCTGCCATGGTGAGGGCGGAAGCAACGTCTGCGGAGCAGAGGATGATGTTGCCCTTTCCTCTACGAGTTCTTTGTGCGATAGCGTTCGCATCTCTCTCGATCTGGAACAGAAGTCCTTTGAACTTCTCAACAGACCAGCGACCGTTGGAGTCAACGTCAAGGTCGAATACACCAGCGGTAGCGGTGTTAGCAACAGCACCCTGTTCAGCAACCTTATAGATGGTTCTGATGACTTCACGGTTGATCTCAGCCAGAATCTCAGTAGAGAGAATGTTGGCGAGTTCCGCTTCAGCGTTCAGACCATGGATTGCCTTAAGGTCCTGTGCCAGTTCCAGGGAGTACTCAGCTTTGAGTGCTCTGGACTTAGCGGTTACAGTGACTTTCTCGATAGAGAATGCCATCTGGTTGAAGGCATGTTCGCCAGTGCCCTTGAGGTTCTCAGCGGCACCAGTTGGCATACCCTGACCAACATCATATCCTGTGGAGGATGCAGTGCCGGTTGGGTTCAGGAGTGCAGGGTTGCTACCAGTCTGTGAGGTAGTACCAACACCAGCAACAGGATCAGCGAAGTCGCGTTCGATGTTGGTGTCGAATCCAGCATCCTGACCAGAGAATGCGGAGTTTGCTTCGTCGTAGAATGCCTCGTCGCCAGACTGATTAGTGTAGCGGGAGCGCATTGCGAAGATGAGTCCAGTAGGACCGGACATTGGCTGCACACCAGCGAGGTCATAAGCGACCAGGTTAGGCATGGAGCGTCTGATCAGGGAGATCAGAACAGGGTCGAAACCAGCGGTAGGACCTGCAGCAGCAGAGTCAGCACCAAAACCACCCTGAGCGCCATTGGCGTTACCAGAGTTGGTTGGGGTTTCGGAGAGGAGTGTTCCACCTTGCTCGAAGGCAGATTGCTCTCTCAGGAATTTTTCTTGGTTTTCGAGCAGGACAGCGGTTACAGCTCTACGATGGGGATCTGAGATCTTCTCGCAACCCTCGTGATTGAGGAGAGGTGCCCACTTTTCCTGCAGATGCTCGGATTGGAACATTTGCGTTTACCTATAAAGTTAGTGTTTGTTAAAATGTTGAATTCAGTTATTTGCCAAAAGAACCCATGGTTCTGAGATAGGCACTCATTGAATCAGTATATGATTCAGGAGCTACATCTACACCCTCAGAAAGGGTTTCAGTTTTAGCAACTGGTGCCTTGCCGGAGAAATATGACTCCTTCAGGGTTTCCAGTTTTTCACGATATTCTTCTTCACTTTCAAACTCTACACTTTCGGAAAGTGAGGCGAGCTTCTCTTTCTGAGTGGCAGCGAGCCCTTCAGAAACTTGATCTAAGATTCCATCAGCAACCGACTCTGCGAGACGCTTGTTAAGGGAGATATTCTTTTCGATCTGCTCGTTGAGTTTTGTCTCCATATCATCAAGTTTGTCTACCATGCTCTCAAGCACATCATACTTCTCTTCAGGGATTGATACATAATGTTCTTCAAAAAGACCCTTCATTCCTTCAAGGAATGATTCGGTCATTTCGGTCTTCAGACCGTGCTCAATGGCGAGTGCGTTTTCTTCAAACCACTCGTCAGCAACATACTCAAGGTAAGAATCAACACGCTCAGCGAGTGATTCTTTTGCGGTCTCGACCTCTTCAGCGAGTTGAGCAGCATATGCTTGCTCTAACTCTTCTTTGACAGCGGCGACCTTAGCATTGATCGCTGCTTCAAAGATGGTTTTTGCTTTTGCTTTAAACTCTTCGGAAAGTTCTTCACCGCCGAGGAGGGCATTTACGTCCTCTTCGACATCGTACTCAGCAACAGTTTCAGTGGTCTCTTCTTCAGCAACTACATCTTCAGTGGAAGTTTCTTCCTCTTCGATGGTAGCCTCTGTATCGAGCTCCTCTTCTTCTTTCTTCATTGCTGGTGCTGCCATTGCGGGTTTTGCTCCTTTATTAACTACATCTCTTACTTGCTTAAGAGTTTTACCTGGTGTGTTCAGCTTTGCTGAATCATCATCAGGTCTATAGTTTTCGGGAGTAGGACCACCGAGATCTTCATAAGACCCGGTTTGACCAGGGGTTACATTATCAGAAGACTGCATTGACATTCCGGCTACTGCCTTAGAATTAACAGCATCACGGACTTGCTTTGTGCCTACTTCCATTTCTTGTAAATTTTTTCCACTAGACATTTGAACTCTCCGATTTAAACCGTATTAAAACTAATATTATTTATAAAATTAAAGATTCGCCAGGAAGTCATTGAACAAACTCAATTTTTTCTCATCGAGTTGTTTTTGATCAACCAAGGTATTAATCTGTCTGTATGTTTTTTCTGCATACTTCTCACGAAGAATGCCTCCATCCCATACCCACTCTTTTCCTTCCATAATACCTTCAACGAAAGCATCAGGGGCAGAAGGATCAGCAACGATATCAGCAGCCGTTGCTAACATGAAGTCGTCACCGACAACATTGATTCCCTCTTTTGTCATTTTGAGGGAACCAATACCACGAGATGAGACTCCGAGTTTTACACCCTCTTCAATAAGTGAAGATGCAATCTTACCCATGGGGGTATTCAAAATCTTTGCTTTACCAATAAAGTTTGCACCACTTTCTCTAAGAGAGACAATCTTATGAGAAACTCTATCGAGATTTACGGTAGGACCATCTGGGTGTCCAAGTTCTCCAAGTGCTCTACCTGATTGAACATGATTTTCGTTATATCTGCCAACCTCACGGCGCAGGGTCTCCATGGGATACATACGACCATTGCGGTTCTTAATGTTTCCTTGGAGGAATACTCCTTCGATATACAGAGACTTCTTGCCGTTTTTTGATTCAACGACAAATTCTACTGATTCGATTTCTTCTCTAATAAGTTTCATTGTACGCCGCTAATTTGTACTTGTTGAGCATAAAGTATGCCAGCACCAGTATCAGTTCTAGAGGAAACTTTGAAAGAACCTCTAAGTTCTGCTGCTTTTCCTGATGTAGCACTAAATGATGTTGTGATTCCAGAAGAATCATGAGTCACTGTAATTCTTGAACTGAAATATCCACCAACATCAGCAGATGTATCAACAGATGCAACGGATTTGTGTGTAAAGTCCAGATAAGACTGTCCAGAAACAGTCAATGACACACGGTCTCCAACTTCAAATGGAGATGTTGTTCCCTGTAAGAAATCAATAGTTGTCGTCGTTCCTGTCGTCACTCCAACAACAGCTGCAGAAGAGGGTCTTCCAGTGCTCAACACAGCGGATGTATCTGCTGGGATATAATAATCTGTGTGAGAGGCAGGCGAGGTTCCATCTCCAATTTTCACATGAACTGGTTTGGTAACCGCAACAATTCTGATAGAATCAGTTTGATGAGCGAATGCACTGGTTGTAGTGCCAGCTCCACTGGTAGCTATTGATTGTCCCGCGCCTACTGGATTGTGTGCCATTATTTTCTAAAATTCATTTACTGATTATTTATAATTTACTCTGCCCCTTCAACTGAATCCTCAGATTCAATTTCAACTTCGTCTTCTACTTCAACTTCATCATTACCAAATAATGAGTTGACAGCAACTGGACGATATGCATCAACCCGTTCGCCGGATTTTGCATACAAAAATTCCTTAATTTTATCGCTGATTTGGGACGGCGACTCATCACTCACCATCATATCTAAGAGTTCTTCCATTTACTTAATAATTTACTACTGGTATTTATATCTCACCACCCTTAGGCATTTCAGGTGCCTCAGTTGATGATCCATCAACCTCAGGTTCCATTACAGGTTTTCCAAGATCCATGCTTGCTGTTGAATCAATAGGCATACCAGTTTGAGGATCTACTGGAGCATTTGGATCGGGAATAATACCTGCTTTGATTTCCTTATCAATAAGTTGATCCTGCTCAAGAATCTCCACATCTGTTTGACGCAGAATCTTACGTCTAACATAATCTTGAGAGTAGTATTTGCCAATATAAGGTTCTGCTGCTTGTAGACTATTCAGTCTTTCATTCAACAATTCAGATTCCTTGAGTTCCGCAAAATGATTATCATATAAGAAATCATATTGAATGTGCTCACTCATCGAATCCCAATCTTCTGGGGTGACAATGTTCTTTAGAATAAGTTGCGTCTTCAACATGTCAGAGAACATCGCTGAGAATCTTTTTCTCAAACGTCCTACAAACTTGCTAAACTTTACCTCATCTCTTAGGATCTCAGAAGATCTCCCCAAGTTAAACCCACCATCTCCTTCAATTCTTGAGATAGGAACATTGAGGGACTTGTACAGTTTTTTCTTAAAATATTCAATATCAGTGATTTCTCCAAGGTTTTGACCTCCTGGCAGAGTTGAGATTTCTGTTCCCCTTCCACCTTCTCTACGGGGCAACCAAAAATCTTCAAGCATTGACATGAATTTTTTGTCATCACGTATTTCTCCTGTGCTTGCGTCATACACCAACTTATTACGATAGCGCATCATTACATCGCGCAGGTATTGCTCTGCTTTTACTTTTGGCAGATTACCAACATCAATATAAAAAATTCTGCGCTCAGGTGCTCTTGATAATCTGTAGATTACCAATGAGTCTTCAATCATTCTAAGTTGATTGAGTGCTTTGATTGCTTTGTGTAGGTAAGAAAGTGTGTTACCTTTATTGCGATCTACAAGACCTGATGTGCAATAAGTGATAGAATCTTTGGTCATCTTGATTCCACCATGACCACCCATTGATGATGGGTTAGTTGTTGGATAAGATGTTTTAGGATTATAGATGAAGTATTCCTCTACCTCAGGAAACTCATAATCCATTGGATTGTCATTATTCAGATTACCAAGTCTGAGGTTAGTTTCCTCTCTTGATTTCTTTTTAGTTTGTCTCACATAACGCATTTTCATTGCGTCAATATAACGCAACTCTTGAATCCCCTCTTGGGGATTTTTCATATCAATTACTTTATGGTAGTATAATCTTCCGTCAATATACCAATTTCTATAAATCTCGTGTGCTTTTCTATCAAAGTCGAGAAGTTCTAAAATATATTTGAATTCTTCACGTATTTTTTTCTTGATACCATCACTGGCATTCAAGTTTGATAGTTCAATTTCTACAGGAGAATCATTTGTATCAACAACAATCGCTTCATTGACTACATCTTCAATGGCACTGTCACACTCTGGGTGCAGTGACATCTCTCTATATCTTTTTAATAGATCAAACTCAGTTCTGTAAACACCTTCAATATCTACGTAAGATCCAAAAAATCCACTACTTAAATAGTGATCAACCCCGTCCTCATTATTAGGAGGTACGGGGGAGACAACTGAAGGGGGTTGCTTCTCATTATCTTCAATAGAGAAACCAAATAACTTTGCCATGATTTATGTTACTAGATCTGCCTTTTTTATTATTTAGGCAGGATCTTTAGTGTATGCTCCGGGCTCCCAGTATTGAACTTGGAAGTCAACTGTAAATTCTTCAATAGCATCTGTGTTTTCGTATGACAGAGCAATCTCAGAAATGTTAGTTGGGAAGATATCAAAGAAAGTGTAAGTTTTCAGTGGAGTTACTGGTGTTCCACTTACGGAACCAGATGCACCCTCTGCAGATGCACCTCTATCAGCACCTCTTCCAAGTTGATGAACAAGTGCATATGTCATGTAGTCGCTAGGATTAGTAGCACCAGTGTTATTACTGTTCTTGCTAATTCCTTGCATCCATGCTTCAAATGCAGTTCTCAGTAAGAAGTTTTCATCGTTGATAACGGTGACACTCCATACATCAAATGTTCTCTCACCAGCAACCTTCAATTCTCTTCCTCTAAATGGAATTGAAATGGGGTTGATATTAGATGCAGGGAGGTTTGCTCCCTTACACATAAATTTGAATAAATCAGATTCTTGACTGTCGCCAGTTCTCCAAACATTTGCACCAGCGGCAACTGGGAATGATGGGATCTCAACCTCAAATAAATTAGGTCTTGCACCACCACCACTCAGTTTTGATTTGAATGCTGTAATTGTTCTAAGCGTAGACATTTAATGTTCCTCCTATGTGACTTTGTGATAAATGGTTAATTAAACTCTACCAGCCACTTCTTCAAAACTTACGCCAGATCTGGTGGCGACGAATGTCAAAGTAATGTAGTTGATTGATTTGGTTGGTTTGATGAAGATGTCAGCTCTAAACTCATTGTTATCAACAACGTCAGGTGTGTTATTTGTTTCATCACAAATAACCGTGAAGTCAATAATACCTCTCTTCGCCTGAACATCACGAAGGAAGGGTTCAACGATGTTGACGAAGTTTGCTCTCGTTGTCTGATCATTTAGTTCAAACAGTTGAGCTTGTGCTGATCTTTCAAGTGCTTGTTCGATTGTGAGGAACAATCTACGAACATTGATACGATCAAAGGCAGATGGGAATGAAAGACCCGTCTTGTCTCCAAAGAGCAGAACTCCTGTTCCTGGTTGTGCCAGGATTGGATTTACTCTCGCAGTGTAAAGTAAATCTCTTTGTGCCTTTGTTGGATTATATGAGAGTTTGACAGCGTTATTAAGAATACCTCTTTGCTGTCCCGCTGGAGAGAACCATGGGAAAGAAGTCAAGGTAGTTCTTGTCATCAGTCCAGCAACGTCAGCGTTACATGGAATATAGCGGAACTTATTATTGAATCTATCATACATGTACTTGTAACCACTATCAAAGATTCCATAAGACGAAGAACTCAATGCACTGAAGAATCTGATAACGTTATCAGTTTGAGTGGTTGTATTTGTCAGATCGACAACGTTCGCTCTATGAGGAGAGATGACAGCAACACAATCCTTTCTCTCATTTGCAATTGAGATAAGTTTGTTTGCCTTTGCTTGAGAATCAGTTTCTACGCTGCAACCTGGACCTTGAATGAGGTAGTCAACAGCAACTTCATCTTTATTGGCGAATAACTCGTAACCGGTAATGATTGGTCCAAGTTCTGCCTTCATTCCTCCAGCAGCAGAGTAATCTACTCCACCCTTCAGAGTATATGTGCTGTTTCCAATAGCACCGTATGTAGTACTCTGTGCCTTTTGTCCCCAAAGTCCTTGAGAAGTTGTGAAAGGAGTATATGCTGTTGAGAATCCAGTGGCAGTTGGTGTTGTTCCGTTATAAGAATCAGATGCCTGAGAAGGATTGTAACCAGCGTAAATGTACTCTGAGAAGTTTGCCAGGAAATCTTTGTAGTAAATTCTTTGTGGAGAATTGACTTGTGATACAGCATCAGATGCCTTGGAAATTCCGTTGAATTTCTCAAGGATGTTACCTTGAATTCCTGTTACTGTTCCTGTGTCATCTACGATAGCGATATTAATCGCATCGTTCCTACCATTTCTATCTTGAACGAAAGTATTCGTTCTAGGTTTAGGTGCAAGTGACTTCCAATAAACAATAGAATTTTGTAATCCTAAAGTTTGATTATCATACCAATCTGCCACACTTGTAGCATTTGTGGTGACTGCCGTTGATAGTCCTGAATTTACTCCAGAATTATTGACAAAGAACAATCGATCACCTGATTCAAAAGATGAAACGCTGTTTCCTTGTGCATAATCAATCTTTGTTTCTGTTCCTGCTGAGGAAACTCTTGAAACAACTTTGACATCAATTGAACTATTACCACTTGTAGCGTCAGTGACGATACCTGTAACGATACCCTTCAAATATCCAGTAAACAGTGATGTGGAACCAATACCTGCAAGAACCGTGCTAGTAATTGCTGTCGTAACACCGAATCCGATGGTAGCACCAATATTTGCTGGGTTGGTGGTAGCGATACCGACTGTTTGGTCTGCAATATCATCAATAAAACAGACTTTCAATTCATTGAGATATGATCCAGGTGTTTTACCTGCATATACATATTCAACACTCTCACCAGAGTGAGTGTTTTCGTAATTATCAAAGTTCTTGATCTTCAGACTGGTAGTGCTAGCATAACCAACAGCAGCATTTGATGTATTCAAAGTTGCGCCATCTGCTCTGCCAACTTTCAGTATTCCACCATATGAAAGGAATGATGATGCTGACATCCAATACTCATATTGAGCATCAGTTGAAATTGGTTTTCCAAAGGTGTTGATGAGTTCTTGCTCTGTTGTAATATCAACAAGTTCCTCAACAGGACCGATAGAAAAAGGACCTACGATGCCTCCAATATTATCTAATACATTCTCAGCTCTTCCTACTGTAAGGTCAACCTCCCTTACCAGTACTCCGGGAGATAATTGAGGAGTCGCCATGTTTTTCTCCGTGTTCTCAGTTTATCTGAAAGTATTTAGAATTAAGAGCACTTTCAGTGGGGAAACACGGAGTGAACTACCAATCTGGATATGACCAGTCAACAAATGGTGTCTCTTTCTTTCTTGTATCTATAATTCTTTTTATTGTACACTCCTTACATTCGTATGAATATGATGAGGCAACTGCACCTCTATTCTTTCTAGTTCTATAAAATGATTCAACTAAATTCTTAACTTCACCACAGGTTCTACACTTTCTATCTTGCAATAGAAGGTGACCTAATTTTATTTGACCATCAATGTCCACTACCTATATTCCCACATAAATGATCTATCACCATATTCATCTGCTTTGAACCATCTATCACCCTCATCATCAGTAAAACTAGCTTCGCCTAATCCATCATCCATAAAACCAAAAGGTGCCATGTCTTGTTCAATTTGATTTTTTTGTTCTTCGTATAATCTTTTTCTTACGTCTTGATCAGTCAACTCTTTGAAATAGTCCATTTGGACTAACCAAGCATAGATGACAAGGCACATTGCTAAGTCATCATTACATCCTTCTTCTGCTTCAAAAGAATTGTGTTTAGATATAAATGTTGTCAATTCTGAAATGATATCATAATCACAGAATGTAAGTTTGTTTTCCTCAATCAATGTTTTTAGATTAAGTGATCCAACTTTTTTTACAGTTTTAGACATCTTGACACCAAGTTGAGTTTTCTTTCCAGAAAATCCTTGACCAACAATCTGTCCTGCTCTACCTCTCATGGAGCACATAAGAAGATTTTGATATTCAAGATCATACTGAAGAATACTTGCTACTTGATCTCCAATATCATTTACCTCACAAAGAACGAAAGCACTATTATAATTTTTTGCAACTTCCCAAATTATGTTTGGGAACAACATTGGTTTGATATCATTATTCTTATATTTTGCAACAACTTGATGTGGAAATTCAGTTATGTCCACAACAACAAATGCAGAGTAATCTTCACCAACTCCTCTAGCAACGTCAACAGTAATTACATAATCATGATTGTTTACCGGTTCATTATAAACATCTAATCCTGCGTTTGATTTTCTAGGATTATCATAAACAAAACTTCTTAGTTTACTGGGTGCAATCAGCGTATCAATAGATCCTAAGAACTCACACTCAAACTCAATCTTGAATTGTTGTTCAGATGTATTTGCAATCGTTTGTTCTTTCCATATATCATCTCTACCAGGAACTTCTGACCAGTGAACATCTGTAGGAATATATTCATTTTTACTTTTTTCAGCATCATGCCACATACGGTAGAAATGATTCATACCGTGTGGAGTTGAAACGATGATTACTTTGGTGCTTTTACCAGAAGTAATAGTAGGATAAACAGATGCAAAGAACGAGTCAG
>Ga0213858_10000935_pt1 | contig 13682 bp, 11 predicted proteins | sample PICome_FD_160122 | JGI IMG/M metagenome (GOLD analysis project Ga0213858, IMG submission 160122) | Coastal seawater microbial communities near Pivers Island, North Carolina, United States - PICO245 | ecosystem: Environmental > Aquatic > Marine > Coastal | place: USA: North Carolina | collected... | reverse complement strand
GACTGAGCGAGGAGGAAGAGCTGACGATAAGCGTTCGGAAACATCTATGGAGGACAGAAAAAAACAAGGATACTTTTAATTATTTAGAATAGCATGACAATCGTAAGATTGTAAGATCATAAATTATGAGTGAATTAAATCAGGATACAGAATTACTTAGGTTTTCTACAGCAGGTAGTGTTGATGATGGCAAGAGTACACTAATTGGTAGACTTCTATATGATAGTAAATCAATTTTTGAAGATCAGTATGAGCAAATAAAAGCAACCTCAGAACGAAGAGGAGAGGAAGGTGTAAATCTAGCCTTATTAACAGATGGACTTAAATCTGAAAGAGAACAAGGTATCACCATTGATGTAGCTTATAGATATTTTTCAACACCAAAGAGAAAATTCATAATTGCAGATACACCTGGCCATATCCAATATACAAGGAACATGGTAACTGGTGCTTCGACAGCAAATGTAGCTCTAATACTTATTGATGCAAGAAATGGAATTGTTGAGCAAACAAGAAGACACTCATTCATTTCTTCTTTATTGCAAATTCCTCACATCGTTGTTTGCATTAATAAGATGGATCTTGTAGACTATAGTGAAGAAGTCTTTAATAATATAAAGGATGAGTTCACACAATTTGCTGGAAAGCTTGATGTTGTTGATATTCATTTTATTCCTATCTCAGCTTTAAAAGGAGATAATGTTGTTGAAAGATCTGAGAATACACCATGGTACGGTGGACAAACATTAATGCATTATCTGGAAAACGTACACATCGCCAGTGATCACAATTTTATTGATGCAAGGTTTCCAGTGCAGTTTGTGATCAGACCATACAAAGATGAATATCATGATTATAGAGGGTATGCAGGCAGAGTAGCTGGGGGTATTTTTAAGAAAGGAGATGAGGTCATGTTATTGCCTTCAGGATTTACTACTAAAGTGGCTCATATAGATACTTACGATGGTGAGATAAATGAAGCATTTCCACCTATGTCGGTTACAATGAGGCTAGAAGATGATTATGACTTGAGTAGGGGTGATATGATTGTTAGGGTGAATAACCAACCAGATGTTAATCAAGATGTAGAAGCAATGATCTGTTGGTTTAATGAGCAAGATTTAAGACCTCGTGGAAAATATATTTTAAAGCATACGACTCAAGAAGTAAAATGTTTAGTGAAGCAGGTTAGATATACTTTAGACATAAATACCCTGCATAGAAATCTAGATAATTTGGAGGTTAAGATGAATGACATTGCTAGAGTTGTCATTAGAACAACTAAGCCCATCTTTACTGATGAGTACAGAAAAAATAGGATTACTGGTAGTTTTGTATTAATAGATGAAGGATCTAATAATACAGTAGCAGCCGGTATGATTATTTAATCTTTCAAAGCTAATATTAACTGATGCATGCATGATTTGATTCTTTTTGATGAAGGTCCAGATGATATAATCATCACTTTTAATAGACCAGAGAAAAGAAACGCACTGAATTACCGGATGCGTCAAGAATTATTTGATCGATTGTCATCATTGAAAGAATCAAGAAAGACTATTCGATTTAAATCAATAGGTCCTTGCTTCTGTGCAGGATTGGATATTAAAGAAGACTTGACTGAATCTGATCTTCAAATGTTTAGAGATATTATCAGTCTTATTAGAAATCATACGGCTAATACATCCTCTTTTATTGATGGTACCGTCAGAGGTGGCGGAGTGATTTTAGCTAGAAGTTGTGATGAAATGTATGCAACTATAAACTCAAATTTTTCAATCCCCAATTTATCATTTAGCAATAACCAATTTGTTAAGCAAACGCTGAGAAGTTTCATTGAAGAGCACCACTTATTAGCAGCTTTAAGTGAAGATGATTTACCTTGGAGCGCAGATATGGCCTTGGAGAGTGGCTTGATTAATGCTATTTCTTATTAAAACCTGAGGGTTTACCCGACACATATTTTTCAAAACTAATTGTATGTTTATTTGAAGTGAAACGATTTTTTAAATATCCTCTAACCCTTTGTTTTCTGTGTTTTCACTATGTGATCTTTGCTTTTAACACGCCACAGGATACAATAAGGCCTCTGTCATTCTCCGGGGTGCCTGGGATATCTTCAAGTCCAGAAACAGGTTTTCGATATGGTTTGGTCGGACAAGCTTCATTTGATCTTTTTAAGAATAACCTATCCGCGCGTAAATCACAAATTAGGATAGGAACCGCTGGATCTTCAAAAGGTCAATTTCAAATCGTCAGTAGCATCAACTTATTTGGTAGGAATGAATCATACTTTTCTAAAATTTGGATAGAGTATCAAAACTGGGTTGACAGGCATTATGGATTAGGAAATGATGCCAATATGAGTGTGGTCGAATTCTATGATGATGAACAAAGATCTGACACACTTAATCACTTAAATTATAGCATTAGTACGTTTAGAATTAAAGGAAGTTCTAATCGTCGGATAAGCAAGACTTCATTTGTTGGTTTATATGCAGAGTATTTTAGATCCACAAATTATAATCCTTTGGCAAGCGGGGCATCAATAGATCCATTTGAAATACAGGAAGATTTAATGAATGCTAATTATTTTGGTTTAGGAGTAAACTACTTTTATGATACAAGAGATGATATTAATGCGCCGTCTAAAGGAAAATATCTAAGGCTTAGTTTAATCAACTTTAATGACCGAATAACAGGAGATTATAATTTGACTAAGCTAAATATGGAATACAGGCATTATCATAACATGACTGACAGAAGTATTTTTGCTTTTAGGTTAAGGAATCGTTATACCTTTTCTGATAGTCCTGTTCCATTTGATGCGTTGAATAGAATAGGCGGTTCTCAACTATCGAGGGGATATTTCAGCGGCACATTTTTAGACAGACATATTTTTGCTTTCACGTCGGAGTACAGGTTCAAACCATTTGAAGATTCTTCAGAATCACTATGGAAATTTTGGAAACACATCCATGCAGCAGTTTTCTTTACTGGTGCGCAAAGTTTTGGTGACAGTTCTTCTTTTGATATAGGAGATTTTAATTATTCTCTAGGTGCTGGTGTTCGAATTCCATTGACCGATCGTCAAAGGTTTAGTTTAAGACTTGATTATGCTGTGGGCTTGACCAAAACAAACGCAGCTCCCGAAAGGCCTTCTGGATTTTACGTTGATATAAACGAAGCTTTTTAGCGCCACTCTGGTTACAAACTTATCTTAATAAGATATATTCTCTTACTTTTAGGTTCTTGTAAATATATTCATCTTGTTATATGAATTTTGACTACACCGAAAGATCTATCCAATACCAGGAAAAGCTTAGACACTTTATGGATACTTATATTTATCCTCTGGAGCAAGAGTATCTAGAATTTACAACTGCCAATCCTTGGAAACATTTTCCGAAACTTGAAGAATTGAAATCCTTGGCACGTCAGAATGAATTATGGAATCTATTTTTACCAACTGCCTATGGTGATTTAAGCCCTGGATTAACAAATCTGGAGTATGCGCCATTGGCAGAAATAATGGGCAGAGTATTGTGGTCATCAGAAGTGTTTAATTGCTCAGCACCCGATACAGGAAATATGGAAGTGCTCGCAAAATATGGTTCTGAATACCAAAAAGAGACTTGGTTGAAACCATTGATGAACGGAACAATAAGGTCTGCCTTCTTAATGACAGAACCAAGAGTAGCATCTTCAGATGCAACCAACATTGAAACAGATATTAAATTAGAAGGTGACGAGTATGTCATTAATGGATTGAAGTGGTGGTCTTCTGGTGCTATGAATCCTTCTTGTGAGGTTTTTATTGTAATGGGAAAAACAGATCCAAATGCCAGCAGAAGTGAGCAGCAAAGTATGATCATCGTACCCAAGAATACAGAAGGCATAAATGTAAAAAGAGCTTTGACAGTATTTGGAAATTTAGACTCTCCAGAGGGTCATGCAGAAGTTGAGTTAAATAATGTCCGAGTCCCTAAAGAAAATTTAATTCTCGGAGAAGGCAGAGGATTTGAAATAGCGCAAGGTCGATTAGGACCTGGTAGGATTCATCACTGTATGCGATTAATTGGTGCAGCACAAAGATCCATGGAGTTAATGAGTCAACGCGTAGCACAAAGGCATACATTTGGGAAGCGAGTGGCAGATTATAGTAGTATTAGACAGGACATAGCAAGCTCAAGGTGTGATATCGAACAAGCCAGATTATTAACTCTAGCAGCTGCAGATAAAATTGATAAATCTGGAGCTAAAGGAGCTAAAGATTTGATTGCTATGATCAAGATTGTTTGTCCACAGATGTGTTGTAATGTAGTTGACCGGGCCATACAAGGGCATGGTGGCATGGGTGTTAGCCAGGATACACCATTAGCAGGTTTTTGGATCTATGCAAGATCTATCAGGTTGGCGGATGGTCCAGATGAAGTTCATATGTACCAACTAGGACGTAATACGATTAAAAAATATTTAAGCTAAAGAAATTGTTGTGACTGATCATGCTCAAAATATTAGGCAAGGTGAAGAGTTAAATTGGGATTCCTTAGGGTCTTACTTAAGTAATAAACTGGATAATATCGAGGATCTGCCTTTAGAAGTGTTGCAGTTTCACGGTGGTCATGCAAACCTGACTTATTTATTAAAATATGGAGATCAGGAATTTGTATTAAGGAGACCACCATTTGGTAAGATAGCTCCAGGAGCTCATGATATGAAGAGAGAATATCGAGTATTATCCAAACTAAATACGCATTATCCGAGAGCGCCAAAAGCATTTCATTTTTGTGATGATGTAGATATTATCGGGGCACCTTTTGTTGTGATGGAAAGAAGAGAAGGCGTGGTAGTTAGGAAAGAGATTCCAATAGAATTTAAATCGATACCAGATATAGAGCAAAGTTTAACCAAAGCCTTGATAGATGCTATATCAGATTTACACAATGTAGATTATGTTGATGCAAACTTACAAGACTTAGGTAAATCAGAGGGTTACTTAGATCGACAAGTTGCAGGTTGGACTAAGCGTTGGAACTTATCTAAAACAGAGGAAGCTCCTGAGATGGAAAAAGTACTAAAGTGGCTAGGAGAACGCATTCCGACACCACAGAAGATATCTGTAGTCCATAATGACTTTAAATTAGATAATTGTCAATTTAAAGTAGATGATCCAAATAAAGTTAGCTCTGTGTTTGATTGGGATATGTGTACGATAGGGGATCCATTATTAGACTTTGGGACAAGTTTAAGTTATTGGCCAGATAAAGCTTTTGCTGGAATGCAGATTCCAATCATTTTAGATGGTGATTTCCCGACTAAACAAGATTTAAAACAAATGTATGCAGACCGAACAGGTTTAAATCTTGATGAAATGTCTTGGTATGAAGCAATGGGATTTGTAAGACTAGTCGTAATTGCACAGCAATTATATGCAAGGTTTGTACAAGGAGCTACTAAAGATAAAAGGATGGTACAACTAGGTATGTTTGCTAAATTACTAGCAAAAGTTGCCTGGAAAACCGTGCAATAGATTTAAGGATTGAACAAAAAAAGTTAAATGTTTGAAAGAAATAGAAATGTCGGAAGACTTATAGTAACATGCTTTCTATGTAGTTTTTTTCTAATTGGATTTAATCAAAAAGTAAATGCCCAATTAGAAGATAATATCATGTGGGCCACTTTTAATTTTAAGACTAAGTTAGACGAAGGTACCAGTATGTCTTTTAAACCAATTATCAGATATAATGAGGATATTAGCTCTTATCAAAACTGGTCTATTGATATTTCTCTAAGGCAACAAATTTCTAAGCATTGGTCTTTCCAGTTTTTAGCAAGAACATGGTTTTTACCTGATCAGAAAGATCGGCAATTTGCATGGATTGATATTGCGTACAAAACGAAGTTTGATAAGCTTGGTTTTTCCAGTCAAATAAGATGGCATTATGCCTTAGATATTAATGGTAGAGAAGACCCTGATTTTATGAGATGGATGACAGTATTATCTATGCCTTTATTTTCAAATTTTCAGTTTCAAATTGGTATTGAACCTTGGTTTAGACCAGAAGACAATTTTGAGCTTCAACGTTATAGAGTAGAGCCTGCCATTAAATATACTTTTAACAAGGACATGAGTTTTATGTTAATGTATCGACGTGAAGAATCAGTAAATATTGATCCGTATTTTGATATTAATATGATCGTACCTGTATTTGTTTATAATATTGGTGCTCTCTAAAAACTATCCGTAATCTGACATTAATATCACTTAGGTGAATTAAGTAGTTAAGTCAATTAAAATGATTAGGAAGTAAAAAATTAATTGTGCTAAGTTTGCACTTCTAAAATGAATCTATGAGTTATTTAGAAACCACTAAAGATGTATATAAAGAAGCAGCGCTAACACCTGATGTTGGTCTTTGTTGTACGACTAACCCTATTTGGGAGTTACCAGGTTTAAAGATTCCTTTAATCATGCAGCAGATGAATTATGGCTGCGGGAGTACGGTTCATGCTCGAGATTTAATGAATAATCCAAGAATACTATATGTTGGTGTGGGGGGAGGTATGGAGTTACTTCAGTTTGCTTATTTCTCAAGACAAAAACATGGCGTGATAGGCATTGATGTTGTTGATGAAATGTTAGATGCGTCTGCCAAAAACTTTAGTGAGGCAGAAGATCAAAATGAATGGTTTAGTTCAGAGTTTGTAGACCTTAGAAAAGGAGATGCATTGAATTTGCCAGTAGAGGATAATAGCATAGACGTAGCCGCTCAAAATTGCTTGTTCAATATATTCAAAATGGAAGAATTGAAGCAAGCGATTGCGGAAATGTATAGGGTCTTAAAACCTCATGGTAGATTAGTAATGAGTGATCCTACTTGTGAACAAGAAATGAATGAGAACTTAAGAAACGACGAACGTCTTAGAGCTCTTTGTTTGAGTGGAAGTTTACCTATAGAAGAGTATGTAAAGATGTTAACTGACGCTGGATTTGGTACTATCGAAATTAGAGCAAGAAAGCCTTACAGGATCTTAGATCCAAAAAATTATGATACAGATGAGCTCATCTATATTGAATCAATAGAGGTTGCGGCTATAAAAGATCCGATGCCAGAAGACGGTCCTTGTGTTTTTACTGGTAAGGCAGCCATTTATTTTGGTGAGGAAGATTTCTTTGATGATGGTAAAGGGCATACACTTTTAAAAAACCAACCCATAGCGATTTGTGATAAAACTGCTGGCGCATTATCAAATCTAAATCGCGATGATATTTTTATCAGTCCTTCTACTTTCCACTATGATGGTGGAGGCTGTTGTTAAAAAATATACTTTATTAATATTCTAATCGCAATTATTAAGATAACCACAGCTGTTATCCGCCTGATCATCATGGCCTCAAGCTTAAAGATGGTTGTTCTGACGCCTATTTGTCCACCGATCAATGCGGCAATCATCAGCGGTGCAACAAAATATAGGGATACCTCATTATAGTGAATGCTCCATTGACCTAGTAATCCTGCGATAGAATTAACCAAGATAAAAAGTGCTGATGTGCTGGCTATAGTTTTTACTGTATCCCACCTGCTCAAATGGAGCACAGGTGATAAAAATATGCCACCTCCTATGCCTACCAGCCCTGATAGAAAACCAATCCCAGATCCTATTATGGCATTAAAATAATTAGGAACTTTCAGTACTTGTGATTTTCTATCTAGCATCATAAAAATAGATGCTGCTAATAAACTAAAACCTAGGAGTATAAAAAAGTGACTCTCTTGTAATAGAAACCTGCCCCCAATGAAAGCAAATGGCACACTACAGATTATAAGTGGTAAGACTTTCTTCCAGTTGATCAACTCATTTTTATGAAATAAATAGACTGAGGAAGAGACTACAACTATGTTACAAACAAGTGCAATTATCCTGAGATCTACAAAGGGAACAGAAAATAAACTGAGTATAGCCAGATAACTTGATCCTCCTCCAAAACCTGCTGATGAGTATATCAGCGATATTAGAAAGAAGAGTATGCATATGATTAATATTTCTGCCATAAAGTTTGATCTGCAGCCATTAATGAACTTCTCAGCACCACAAAAATCACTCCAATGTCCAGTGAGAAGACTTCTGCCGAGAAGACTTCTCATTAAACCGAACCGTACAAATATAATATTCCTTCCATCATACTAAACTTCTATCTCATTTTAGCATTAGTACATATATAGAATTATAATACATTTACGCTCACAAAATTGTAGTTTATCATGAATCTGGTAAAATTAGGAAGTAGTGATCTGATGGTTTCTGAATGTTGCTTGGGAACCATGACTTGGGGAAATAGAAATTCAGAAGTAGAAGGTCATGAACAAATCGATTATGCACTGGCAGAAGGTGTAAATTTCATGGATACAGCCGAAATGTATGCTGTGCCGCCTAATGCAACTACTTATGGAACTACGGAGAAAATTATAGGTACGTGGATTGCAAAGAATAAAGAGCGAAGAAAAGATGTAATTCTCATGACTAAGATCGCCGGTAGGGGATTGAGCTATATAAGAAATGGTGAACCGATTCTGGGCAAATACATCCAGCAATCAATTGACGATTCTTTAGAAAGACTTCAAACAGATTATATTGATGTTTATCAGTTACATTGGCCTAATAGAGCATATCCTTATTTTGGCAAACATTGGCCAGGTAGAGTAGAGTTTTCTTCTACAAATGCTGAAAAGGAAGAAGCTGATGCAAGAGGTGTTTTAGAAGAGTTGGAGAAAGCCATTCAATCCGGGAAGATCAGACACTTCGGATTATCAAATGAAACGGCCTGGGGTATAGCCATGTATTGCCGATTAGCAAAAGATTATAATCTACCTAAGCCTGTTTCATTACAAAATGAATTCAGTCTAGTCCACAGTTTAGACTTTCCATTTGTCATTGAAGCAAGTACAATAGAGGACATTGCTTACTTGCCTTGGTCAGTATTAGGTGGTGGTGTATTATCAGGAAAATATCTTGGAGGTGTAAGACCGGCAGGAAGTCGCTGGGAACATCAGCACCCTAGACATGGCAACTTTAGAGATACTGATAATGTTGAAGCAGCAACAGCTAAGTATGTTGAGATTGCTAAAAAGTATAACATAACACCTTCGCAATTATCATACGCTTGGTGTCAACAATTTCCATGGATTACCTCCACTATTATAGGTGCAACTTCGATGGAGCAGTTAGAGCAAAACATAGAGTCATTCCATATTGAGCTAAGCGAAGACTGCATTAAAGAGATAAACGCCGTACATAAAAACTATCCGATTCCTTTTTAGCTATCATTTTTGCTGGACTTTTCTTGTGTAACAAGAGTTACTCACGGTTGGATCTGGTTGATTTACATTTGTTTTATTATTAATCGAAAAAATAAGAGAAATGAAAGTCGAGCAAATTTATACAGGCTGTTTAGCTGAAGCTGCCTATTATATAGAATCAAAAGGTGAAGCAGTAATAATTGACCCATTAAGAGAGTCGAAGCCTTACATTGAGAGAGCAGAACAAGACGGTGCTAAAATTAAGTACATTTTTGAGACACACTTCCATGCTGACTTTGTTTCTGGACATATAGATTTAGCTAAGAAAACAGGCGCTGATATCGTTTATGGTCCTACAGAAATGGAAACAGGTTTTGATAAGATTGTCACAGAAGATGGTCAAATTTTTAAAGTAGGAGATGTAACTATTGAAGTAATACATACGCCTGGCCATACAATGGAAAGTAGTTGTTACATGCTTAGGGATGAAGAAGGTAAAGAGGTTGGATTATTTACAGGAGATACATTGTTTATAGGTGATGTAGGTAGACCGGACTTAGCACAGAAAGTAGTAGCAGATTTAACTCAGGATAAATTAGCACGTCACCTTTATGCATCTTTGAGAAATAAGATTATGCCTTTAGCTGATGATATAATTGTCTACCCAGGACATGGTGCAGGTTCAGCATGTGGTAAGAATATGAGTTCCGAAACTACCGACACTTTAGGTAATCAGAAAAAGACCAATTATGCTTTAAGAGCAGATATGACAGAGCAAGAATTTGTTGATGAAGTATTAGATGGTTTAATGCCTCCTCCAGGCTATTTCCCTCAAAACGTATTGCTAAATATCCAGGGTTATGAAAGTTTGGATACAGTATTGGAACAAGGGACCAAAGCTTTATCAGTAGAGGAGTTTGAATTAGCTGCTAATGAAACAGAAGCATTGATTATAGATACAAGATCTAAAGATGAGTTTAGAGAAGGGTTTATTCCGAACTCAATATTTATCGGAATCGATGGTAGTTTTGCAACTTGGGTGGGTACCTTAATACCTGATGTTAAACAAGAGATTCTAATAGTTGCTGAGGAGAATAGAGTAGAAGAAGTAGCGACAAGGTTGTCTAGAGTAGGGTATGACAATGCTAAAGGTTTTCTAAAAGGAGGCATAGAAGCATGGAAAGCAGCAGGCAAAGAAATCGACAAAGTAACTACGGTTGATGCTGAAGAGTTTGCAATGATTGACAATCCGCTTATTGTAGACGCTAGAAAAGAAAGCGAATATAAAAGTGAGCATATCATAGGCGCATTAAATGCACCTTTAGATTATATCAATGAGAGCATGAAGAAAATTGTCTCAAAAGATAATCATTATGTGCATTGTAAGAGTGGATATAGATCCTTGGTATTTATCTCGATTCTACAGGCAAGAGGATATCAGAATTTGGTAGATATTGAAGGTGGATTTGAAGCGCTAAAAGCTTCAGAACAATTTAAAATAACAGAGTATATCTGTCCTACGATAATGTTATAATAATGAACTAGATTAAATTGAATTATTCCGTAGGTACTGTTTGATAGAATAAATTTGAATTGTGTAGAGCCAAAAAGGCTCTACTTTTTTTTTAATATTTGTATAATATTAGAAAAACCCAATGAAAAAGATTTTTATATCAGTTATGCTAGCTACGGTACTTTTCATGGTCAGCTGTGATAAGGAGCCTCAAACTGGATTCCTTGAGAATGATTTAGTAAGAAATCAATCAACTGATATATTCATTCAATGGAATAAACTATTTCTTGAACTGGATCAAATCGCATTTGGAATGAGACCAAATGCCACTGCCAGAGCAATAGCCTACACTAATCTTGCTGCTTACGAAGCATTAGTCCCAGGGATGCCTGGGTTAAGAACTGTTTCTAACAATTTTGAAGAGTTACAGATTTCAATGAGTCTTTTACCCTCAGAAATAAATTGGAATTTAGTTCTAAATAATACCTATGCGCAAGTTCTTAATCATTTTATGTACGGAGTTAGTTCACTTTCAAAACTAAGCATCTCAGAATTACAAAATCAGATAAATATAGAATTAGAATCTACTCTCAGTGACGATATTGTTATAAACTCCAAGGCTTGGGCCAGATATGTAGCTAGTAGGATTATCAATTTTAGTTTAACCGATGGTTCAGCAGAGGAACAAATATTAGAACCACAACCTCTATCTTACGAACCGCCTGTCGGAGAGGGTTTTTGGACTTATTCTGATGATGCCGAACGAGCTTTGTTTCCATATTGGGGTAATATCAGGACTTTTGTAATCGCGCCTGAAGAAACGACTTCTATTCCGCCCATTTCTTACAGCATTGAGGAAAATAGCGACTTCTATAAAGAAATGATGGATGTCTACTTAGAAAATAATCAAGCTAAAACTGACATGGAATTACTGTGGATAGCAGAGTTTTGGAGTGACGATGTAGAAGGCTTAATGATAAGTCCTCCAGGAAGGCAAGTCTCTATAGCAGTTCAATTAGTTGAACAATTTGATCTGAATTTAGAAGAATCAATAGAGTTGTTTCTTCGCTTAGGATTCTCATTAAATGATGCCGCAGTTTCTACTTGGAAATATAAGTATCAGTATTTATTGATGAGACCGAGTGAGTATATCAGAGAATACATAGATCCTGATTATCAAACCAATTTATTTAGACTCGTTTTCTGGCCGAATCCAAGTTTTCCAGGGTATCCAAGCGGTCACTCTTGTTTTGCTTCTGCAGCTGCTGGTATTTTCATTGATAAATTTGGAAATAATATCAATTTTACCGATCGTACCCACGAAAATGCCACAGAATTTATCGGTACACCAAGGAGCTTTAATAGCTTTGAAAACCTTGCTTTTGAAAATGCTTATTCCAGAATTCCACTAGGTGTTCATATAGCTGATGATTGTAAGGAAGGGCTGAGGCTTGGTTACGAAATATCAGATGCTGTAAACAGTCTTAATCTGAGGTAGTATTATCTTTTCTAGGATAAGAAACCCTCCTATGCTGAAGCTTCGGAGGGTTTGAAGTGGAACATACTGGATTCGAACCAGTGAATGAATGATCCCGATTAAACGGGATTGAAGCAAGCAAATCTTGCTTAAAAATGAGAGAACCTGTGCATCAGCACAGGGTGGGAAAGGGCAGAGGTCACTGGAAATAGTTGAAATAAAAAAACCCTCCTATGCTGAAGCTTCGGAGGGTTTGAAGTGGAACATACTGGATTCGAACCAGTGACCTCTGCCCTGTCAAGGCAGCGCTCTAAACCAACTGAGCTAATGTTCCTAAAATAAGAAGTGCAAATCTAATCTTTCTATAAATCATTGCAAAGAAAACAACTTTGTAATATGATTTATCTTAACATTCCTCTATGACTAATTAATCTCTTTACTGGTAATCTTTTCGTAAATTAACGAGGTATCATAACAGTTCAACGCTCAATTTACACGTATTGAGGTAAAGAATAGTTGGTTAAAGAGTAACAATCATTCATTATCCTTGATATAGGTATTTATACTACTTAAACCAATTACCTTATGAATGCACTTCAACATCATTTAAGAATATTATTCATTCTACTTTCCTTAATTTCTGGATTTCAATTTGCTCAGGCGCAGAATTCAATATCAGGTCAGGTCATAGATACTCAAGGGGAGGGTTTATTTTTTGCCCATATCATCTTACTGAATGCAACTGATAGTTCTTTGGTAAAAGCAGATGCTACAGACGATCAAGGACTCTTTATTTTTCAAATTGATAATCCCGGTGATTATATTATTCAAGCTAAAATGATAGGCTTTGCTGATACATATTCTAAGCCTGTTTCAGTTGAAGGTCAGGTAGATATTGGTAAAATTATTTTAGCAGAAGATTCTGAGTTATTAGCAGAAGTCGAAATAGTTGAAAAGCGAGCTATAGTTGAGCAAAAGATCGATAGAATGGTCATTAATGTTGACTCCAGAATTTCTTCGGCAGGTTCTTCAGCATTGGATGTCTTAAAACAATCACCTGGTATTTTAGTGAATCCTCAATCAGGTGCCATTACCATGAGTGGTAAGAATGGAGTGATAGTTATGCTGGATGGCAAGATTACCCGCATGCCTACAGACGCCGTGATGCAAATGCTTGAAGGTATGACAGCAGAAAATATCGAGAAAATAGAATTGATACACACACCTCCGGCTAACTTTGATGCACAATCAAATGCTGGCTTTATTAATATCGTCATGAAAGAAAGAACCGATCAAGGTCTTAATGGTGGTTATAATGCATCGGCTGCTTATGGTAAAGGAGAGAAGTTTAAGGGAGGTATTGACATGAATTACAGAAAGAATAAAATCA
>Ga0213858_10000934_pt1 | contig 13691 bp, 16 predicted proteins | sample PICome_FD_160122 | JGI IMG/M metagenome (GOLD analysis project Ga0213858, IMG submission 160122) | Coastal seawater microbial communities near Pivers Island, North Carolina, United States - PICO245 | ecosystem: Environmental > Aquatic > Marine > Coastal | place: USA: North Carolina | collected... | reverse complement strand
ATTCCTGAGTTAAAATTACACCTAGTATTAGATGAGTTATCAAGAAGCCCTCTTAGGGTACCCTATGTAGAGACTAGGGCAGGCTCTTATAGACTAGAAGTGGACTGTACCAATTTTTTAGATAGTGATTATACCCTTCAGTCTAGATTTCTAACTGATGGGCAGGAGTCCTCTCCTACTGATGTAGTTAGTGTAAATATAGAGGCAGGAGAGGTTAATGACAGCTCTCTAAATATATCTATTAGTACGCAGGCTAACCTTAATCTATTTTGCTTTATACGTGATAAGTTTACAGGTAAGTATCTACGTAGTGATAACTCTGAGTTCGCATCAATGTCCCTTATAGATGATAGCGAAGATATTAGAGCTAGATTTAGGCATTCCTTAAATGAGCAAGATAGGCCAGGAGACTACAAACTAGATCGGGATCTATCTAACGTGCCTGATACTGTTCTTGTAGTAACGCTGTATCAGCTATCAAATGACGTAGAGTATAGGGCGGGTTTACCGATTACAGTACACGTCCACGATGGTAGGCAGCAGCGTGGCGTGCTATTTAATACTATAATGGTTAATCACGATATTTTAACCTTTGATAATCTAAGGTATCTAGCACCTAACGGTGATCCTATAGATGACGCAGAAGTATATATTTTTAAGAAATCAGAGTATCAGTCTGATCGTTTTGACAATGCCCTAGGTAGGACATCCACTAGGCCTGATGGTAGGTGGAACGATGCTATACCAGTGCAAGCTGGTGACACATACACTGTAGTATTATTCAAGCAGGGCGAATATGGCCCTGACGTTGTAGAGATTGCTATATAGGAGGCGCTCATGGCAGTTCAGGGAAACCCTACTAACAATGCCGCTAAGTACTCTGGCTGGGTAGTTACGCCCGACCAAGTGCGTGAATTTATGCGAGACTTTCCTGACAAGAATATACTTGTTGATGGAGTTGAGTTTGAAGATAAAGAGGTAGAGAAAGCGCTACGCATGACTATCTCTATGGGTAACGCTATTGCCCGCCCTACTAGTTATTCAGTCACTAACTTTCCAAATGACTATGTACTTCTAATGGGTGTATGTAGCTATCTTCTAAAGTCGGAAGGGATTAGGCAATTACGCAATGAGGCTATGTATCAAGATGGTAATATTCAACCTGTAGGCTTAGATAACAAGCAGCAAGCCTATGCTGCGCTAGCAGCTCAGTATCTACAAGAGTTTACTCAGATGCTTACCGCCATAAAGATACAGCAGAACATGACCAGCTTTGGTCAAATGAGTTCTCCTATAGCTCAGAGTACGTACATAAGATGATAGAGCCTAAGATAGAGAGGGTGCTGCCTGTATACCCTGAATATATGCATGTTCAATGGTCTATACGTGATCCTAATGGGGCTGCTGGCGAAATAGAAGTGTCACGCTCTGGATCTCCTGAAGGACCCTTTCAAGTTGTAGCCGCTAACCTGCGTGCAGATACATTCTTCTACCAAGACTTTGAAGTAGCTAAGGGTGGGCTTAGTCAAAATCATTGGTATCGAATACGTGTTTCTTCTCGTATAAATCCTGATGAGAAAGTTTTCAGTGATCCAGGTACAGTGGAACTACGAGCTCAGCCACATAGATTTAGGTTAGCACGTAAAGCTAGGCGTGATCTCTATGTAACTCTGAGCAGGCTTAATGGCAGTATATTCGTACTTTTAAAAAAGAAGCGCTTCGGTAAACGGTGCTCTACCTGCTTTAATGAGTTTACACAGGATGTTGTCCTTAGTTCTTGCGGAGAATGTTATGGCACTTCCTTTGAGGGAGGCTATCACGATCCGGTAAGTATATGGGGTAAGATAGATCCTACTGTAATACAACAACAATTTGGTATGCAGGGAGTTTCGGAGATGGCTATGCTAGGGTTTGTTACTCTAGACTATCCACTAATAGACCTTGAAGACATACTCGTTGAAATGCAGACAAATCGAAGATTTATTGTTAAGCAGAAGATGCAAACACAGGCTAGCGGGATACCAGTTCATCAAGACTTGCAGTTAAGTGAGTTAGCTAGAACCGCCATAGAATACTCTATACCAGTGAGCTTAAGTAATGACTCTGTATAATAACAAAAGTAAATACATCGGACAGAAGTTTACTTTAGATATAGTAGGCTCTTACGTCGCTGTAGTTAGGGACCGCTTTAAAGGTAATGACTCCAAGAGTTTCCCCTGGCAATATAATGAGGACTCATCAAGTACTCGAATATTCATTGATGCAGGTAGCGTAGATACCTACGAACCTAAAGATGCAAGGCCCGGCATATTTGTAGATAGATCTAGCATGGTCTTTCAAAAGCTAGCCATAAATAACATGGCGGAGCTAAATTTAAAAACCGGTAAAACAGGGTTTTACTGTATGGGTGGCGGACAGGTGTCTATTGATTGCATATCTTCTAATAGAGGAGAGAGCAGTACTCTTGGCGATATAGTGGCTACTCACGTACTTATGAGCGATGATATATTCCGCGCTGCGCTGGGCTTTAGAGACATGTCACCTGTTACGTTAGGAGCTACTCAGCCTTGGGAAAAAGATGATAGGACTTTTGTTACCCGGGTTACCAGTGAATTTACTTATGACATGTCCTGGCAGATAGATCCCCTAGCCCAGAGGCTTGAGAGAATATTCGGCGCGGTGGTCCCTAGTTAGCTTACTTGCACTATTTGTCCTTGGTCAACATAATTTTATAGAATTCCCACATCCAGGAGATTACTATGCCTAGACCATTAGTTGAAGTGCGACAGACAGTTTTAAACCCTGTCGTTACTATTAATGATCCCCAACAGGAAGTTTGTCTTGTTGGCCTTAACACCTCAGATTTTACAGATCAACTTATTCACGAGTTAGATATTCCCGGAAATGCTTCCGAAGGAGCCAACCTACACTTAGCAGAAGCTGCTGTAGGAGACCTTGTTTTTAATTTAGACACCTCAGGGGGCGTTCTAGTAAACCAGGAAGTTGACTTTGGTCCTGATGAGTTTGACGTTACGGGTGATCACACCGTAAGTTTTAGTGATGTTTGGTTTTCATACGACGCTTCTACAGCTTCCAATATTGATGATGGGCTAGCAGCAATCACTGAGATTACTCTGGGTACTCCAGATGGTGGCACTCTTGAAAGTCTAGTCCAGGATTACTCTTCAGCAGTGCTAGTAGCTCAGCCTGCCGCTACTCATAAAAATAAGATTGTGGTAGCTAGTGGTGAGTCTGTAGATTTTACCTCTGATGAGTTTTCTGCTATACGAGAAGCAGGAGAGCTTACTCTTAAGTCCGGGGGCTCAGACTATGAGTTTGTCATTCTAAAAGTAGAGCCGGATGCAATTTTTGTAAGAGGCAAGACCCCCGCTGATCATAACATAATTGAGGGAGATACTGCTGAGGATCCTGTATACGCTGGTTCCTCACAGATGTACGTGGACGCAGCAGCTACTATTCAAGTAGCTGACAATACCAACTTTAAGCTCACGCATCCTGGAGTACATGAGGTTCCAGTGTCGCGAGTTAACGCTGCTACCATTCAAGTATCCGGTAATCTTAAGCTGCCCTTCTGTATTACCGTAACAGACAAGGCTTCTTTTAAGGCAGCAGTGTTGCTTAGGTTATCAGACGAGCAAGCAGCAGAGTTATCTCAGCAAGAGACAGGCTCTGCCAATGACTTATTCGTTATTGGTTCTCCTGATAGCGATTCTACGCCCTTAACTGTAAAGGCTGCTGCTCTAAAGTATGATCTTGATGGAGATGGTGCGGCTGACTATGCTATTGTTAGAGCTAAGTTGAGTATGTCATATACCTTAGCAAAGAATAACCTTAGCGCAGATTTAACGTCTGTTTCTTTGGACACGCTTGCTGCTGTTCTAGGTACTCCTAGCCCTAGAAACCCCTTAGCCTTAGCTGCAGAGCTAGCCCTAAACAACTCGGGTGGCAGTCGAGTTAGAGTTCTAGGTCTAGACATTAGTCCTAGAGATGGCGAAACTGCACTTCGCAGCGTAGAGGCTGCTTTCATTGACGCCCTAGCTATTTTGAACAGAGACTCTACTGTTTATGCTATGGTACCTCTCACTAACAACATGACGGTTACTAAGGCCTTTGCTAACTCAGCAGAGGCTCTGTCTGTTCCAGCTAAGGGTAAGTTCCGTATATGCCTAGGGTCTAGTGCAGGGTCTCCCCAGCAAGACTACATAATCGGTAGTCCCTTAGCTCCTGAGAAGCAGGGCACTGTGGTAGATAGCGTTATCACTAACGCTGCAGGTACAATGTACCGTCTTCCTAACAGTAAGGTTCTTGTCGGAGATACAGTTACGGCTACCGCTACTGTAGCAGGTGAGGTTGTTTATTACGTAGGTACCGTAGAGGCTCTTACCAATAACTCTCTTACTGTTGATTGGGATGTAGTACCTGGCGCACCTGTAGGCGCGTTATCAGGTTACTGGGTATCTAGAAGCCTATCGCCCCTAACTGCCATTGATCGTCAAATTGAGCTTTTAGAAGCGGACGCTGCAGCAATAGCTAGTAAGCGCTTATTCTTGACCTTCCCAGGTACTTGCGCAGTTAGCAGCGCTCTAGCGGATAACGCAACTTTCCTAGGATTACCAAGTTACTATGTAACTTCAGCTTTCTCTGGGTTACTGCTTCGATTTGAGATACACCGTCCAAAGAACTTCATTGGTCTTTCAGGCGTAAGCGGTCTGCAGGACTTCTCAAGATTCTCAGATGATCAGTTAGATCGTATCTCAGATGCGGGATACCTGGTGTTCCAGTCAGAGTCTGCAATGTCTAATCCTTTCTGTATACATCAGGTTAATACCCAACACGGTGTAGCTGCAGGCACACAGGAGCTAACTGAGTTATCAGTTCTAGCTAACTTTGACTTTGTATCTAGATACCTTAAAGAGGTACTTGAGCCATTCGCAGGTACTACTAACATAGTACCAAGCACCTTTGGCGTAATCCAGTCTAGCCTAGAGGCAGCTCTCGATAACCTCTCTTCACGTAGAGTAGCGACTATCGGAGCTCCTGTTATCAATGGTTCAGTAGCTTTTGTAAGGCGAGCTAGCTATGATTCAGGTACAGTAGAGGCAAGCGTAGAAGTTTCTTTGCCTAAGGTTTTAAATAAGATTATTTTAGAAGTAGTCTCAGGCTAAGGAGTAATAAGCAATGGCGTTAACTACAGTAAAAAGTATTGATCAATGGAATCCGCAGGATGCTTGCATTGAGCGGATTATGGATAATGCTGCGTATACCAGTGCGCATCCTGACGACACGCTGGTCTTAGTTGGTCCTGCTAGATTCTCTAGCTTAGGAGAAGGTGCAAATCTTAATACAGGTACCTTAAAGCCTGTAGGCATGCTTCAGCAGCTAGGTGTTAGTCAGCAACGTGCCGTACAGCCCGTACAAGCAATCGGATCTGGTAGAAATTATTTCCTAGCTGGTAAACCTATGGTACAATTTAACATAGGCCGCTTATTCGCTAAAGGATCTAATCTTTACAGAGCTCTTTATCAGAATATAATGACTACTGATAGTCAGATGGGTTTTAATCCTAAAGAGCCACCTTCTACTGCAGATAATCCTCACGCAATTTTTAATCTAGACTCTGAGATGTTCCTCGTTCCATTTGGAATCGGCGTAGCTTTCCGCGATAAGTCAGGGGCTAGCCTAGGTTCTTTTTATATGGAGTCATGCATGATCGGTAGCTACCAAATCACAGTAGCTTCTGGTCAAAATCTAATTATGGAGAATGTCTCAGGCTCTGCTGACCGGTTACTTCCTGTGAATCTAGGTAACTCTGTGTCTAACTTCTTTAAGACTGATGGTGACGCGGCTGCTCAGGTAACGGCAGATGACAACACTGGTTATCCACTTACTGACTTATCGGTTCCGGTAGCGGGAGCAGGGGAGTAATATAGCCTCTATTTACTTTAACCCAGGCTTAGACTACAGTAGTATTAATGAAACTAGTGTTAACTAAGCCTGGGGGTAGTAAATGTCGTTCAATGGGGCCCGTATAACTGAAGGCACAGTGCTAAAGAGTAACCCGCCGACTCATTCGGTTACTGTTCAGGCTGATATACCAACTCACTGCGGTCCAATTGAATGCGCTATACTGATGGCACACGGCTCAAGTAGTAGTGATGCTCATCTTATATCTATGCCTAGCACTGGGCAGCGAGTTATAATGTTACTAGATTCCTCTCACCAAAATGGAGTGATACTAGGAACCCTGCCTAAGTTCAGTATGGGCTCTGAACCCAGTTTAAAAGACAAACAGTATGATGGCCAATGTGGTCTACAAAAAGAGGTAAACTTCCGAGGGGAAGATCACGCGGATATTTACCCGGGTGATATTTCTATAAGAAGCAAACTTAGCCGCATACATATCAGCGATGATGATATGACTATCAGCTCAGGAGAATCTAAAGTAGAGCTAAGCTCTACTATGGGTGGGTATAGTAACCTACATACACAGGCAGATACCTTAACTCATAAGAACAGTATGTTTAGGTACACTGTTATAGAAGCTGGAGGAGAGACGTTACCTTCTTTCGAGTTGGCCGCGCATACACAGTCTAGAGATATAAGCTCACTTGGATCTAAAGACTATGGTTCTGGTATGGCTGACACCACCATAAAGATGTCAGCAGATACTCCTATAGAAGTAGCTTATGATAATAAAGCAGCCATACGAATAGACTCTATGGGTCGCTTACTGTTAAAGGGTAACTCGGTTACTATAGAGACAGACGGCCAAGTACATGAATTTGGCGACGATACCTCTCTGGACACTGTGTATAAGAAACCCGTGACACTGGGCTCTGAGCAAAGTACAACTATCTCCGCTGGATATAAGCGTGATCAGCTAACCAACTCAGGTTCTGAAGGTACCTTACAGCTTATAGGTAAAACTACCTATGTAACTGGAGAGAACTCCCTAAGTCTATCTGAGCGAACGGCACCATGAGCTTGACTGCAGGTGGTATTCCTAAAATGTTAGCGAGACCTGGTGTAGATCAGACGCTTAGCATAGCCGCTCCTAATGGCGGTATAGACATAAAAGCAGGTGGATTTGTTCCAGGACCTGGCTCCTTAACTAAGCCCGGTATACGACTACAGAGTGACGGGGGCGGTGATATTCATCTAAGCTCTGTGCCTAGTCCGGGAGGGTTGTTTACAACCGGCGCGGTAGTTATTGATAGTGCTCTGCCAGCTAGCTCTTCGGGAGCAGGGGGACTAGGTAACTATGGACTAGTATTAAATAGCCCTCTTATTCAAATTGGGGGTATCCCAGGCTTAGCAGACACTCCTGCAGGATTACCGGGCCCCTATGGGCCTCCGGTACCTCCTGTGTACGATGGGTTTGTAAAGCACTTCCCTCACATGACTGTATATAATGTAGCGCTACTAGCTGGTATTAGTGCCGGCTTAGCGGCTGCGTTTCCTCCCACAGCGGCCGCTTCAGTTGGTGCCTTTGCAGGAACATTTTCAGCGGCACTTGCTACTATGGCTATGCCTCCTGTAGGAAGACCTTTAACAATGGTAGGGATCGGATAATGAGCGCATCAAAAAAACAAATGGTAGAGACTCTTAAAGAGTTACGTAATCAAGTAAACGCATTAGCTAAGCTAAAGATTGAAGAAGCTTCAAAGCAAATTGACGCCTACGTAAAGATAGTAGAGCAAGAGCAAAAGCGGAGACGCAAATGATTACTCCTACTTTTAATCCGCCTAGAGAACATATAGGCGATATAATTAAAACTAACTATGGAGAGTATAACACTGCTCAATTCGCAGGATTAAACGATAGATATGAAGCTATGTATACTCGTGGAGCTGCCCTAGTGCAGGCAGTTACTCCTGTATATAGCCGAGCGTACTACTGGACCTCTGCCAATTTTTTTACGGGACTAGATATTAATCTATTAGAGTATGTTACACCTGTAAGAGATGTGGTATCTGCCGTCCAGGCGGGACTAGAGCTAATAAGATCTGTTCTAGGTATACTACAGTCTTTCCTAAATCTAGGTGTTAATGTTCTTAAGATGATTATAGATAGGGTGCTAGGGCTTCTTGTCTCTATTTTAGAGCTGTTAAATCCCGAAGGTAGCTTTCATCTATTAGTTATTCCCCCTAAGATAGGTAGCATTGGCGCGTTACCCAAGGTATCCATAGATCCCGCCAAGGATTCTATACGAGTTCAAAACGCAAAAAGATCTGAGAAGACTCGCCAAGACTTCATTAGGTACCTGGCTAACTTACACACTAAGCTACCTGAGGCCATTGGCTGCCAGGTTAAAGAAGTTGCCGATCAGCAGTATGGTAATCTCGGAGGTAGTGAGTATCTGCTAAGAGTGTTACAAACTAAGCTAAATGATACGGGTGATATAGCTAGGCCTAATCTTCAGCCTTACTCTTACTCAGCAGGTGTAGGCATATTCGTTGGAAGCAGCGCAATTAACCAGTTTACTGAAGTATGGGGTAAGCTAACGAGCCTGTGGGGAAGTACACTAGACTTTAGTAAATACAAATTAAAAGGGCTGCCTGAAGCCCCAAGGCTTATATCTAACAGAATAAACGAAGCTAATAAGTTGGCTTCTCCTAAAAAGCTAGAGCAAGGCAAGTTTAGTCCAACTCAGCTAGCAGTGCTAGTTAGACCTCAGTCTCCGCTAAAATACTTGGTAACGGGCAACGTTCAGTATAACTTCCTAAAAAGACTGGTGTATGTATCAAACAAGCTAGACACCTTTGACTCTCTACCTCTAGAGAAGTTTAAAGATCTTCTAAGCCATGAGCTAACCTTAGCTAGCGCGGTTACCAGCTCCTACATAGAAGATAGTAAGCCCTTAACTAACATACAGGCTACACCAAGCACCTTCGCTTACCCATACATATCTACCACTATAGATAGTGATTCTTCCATAATCACTAAAAGAACCGCTGACCTCGAAGAAAAATTAGAGGCAGGTAACTACTATCTAGTGGCAGTCGATTTCTTTAAGATAGAGAGTGATGTCGAGGGAAGCAACTATATATTCCGAATGTCTAACATAGATAGGCTGGTTATAAAAGCTAGCACTGACACTCGCGCTCAAGATAAGTTTATAAGCTTTAGAGGGTTTGACTCTATAAAGTATGATCCTAAAGCTGCTTATCCCCAGTGGATCGCTACACCTGTAGCAGTGTCACTTCTACCTAAAGCAGTTGGTACGCTAATTGAGTTTGTTAACTTCTTGAAGTCCACGCTTACTTCTTTTCTAGATGATGCTCTAGACTGGATAAAGCTACTACTTGATAATCTAGCTATAATCATAACTGCGCTAAAAGATATAGTGGCTCTTATTGATAAATTGATAGAGTTATTTCAACTACTTGCATCGTTGACAGGTAGCTTAGGCGTTAGCGTGATGGCGTTCTCAGGTTCAGGTGACTCGCAAGCTATGTATAGCATGTTTCAAGAATACTTAGACCCTAACTTTAGCACTAGTACTAACATAGGCGCACAGACTCTAGAAAAGACTACTCAGGAAGAGGAAGCTAACCGGCTTCAGCAATGGGCTGATAGTGTCGAGGCGAATCTACCAGATGCTCTGGTGAGAAGTGGCGCTAGTTACTTAGATAGCACTGGTTCTATAGACATAGTTAATGGTCAGCGCCAGACTATACGCGATTTTGAACTGCAGAAAATACTGGGAGGTAAGTCCCCCGACAGCACAGGACTAAGTACAGTAGTAGATACCTCTTATAATCATAGCCCTATCTTTACTAAAGAAATGACTACCGGAGGCATTGTTCTTCTTGCCCATAGTCCTATAGAGAAGAACCTAGCTGCTGTTAGAACATTGATAGATTTATTTTTTGGCGCTGAAGAGAATGCCTCTGAGGGTAATGAGCAGACTATTCTAGAAAAGGCAGGGCTTGTAGTTGACCTTCCTTCCCTAAGCTTAGAGCCGGGCTTTACTCCAGATGAAAACCCTGCAGCCCTGTTTACAGCGGACATGAAGTTAACCGATGATCCCAATAAAAGCCCGTTTAACTTTTGTCCTTCAGACGACTAACTGCTCAATACATAAGCACAACATTAATATTTCATCATAGTAACAGATCAAGACTCAAGTGCCTCAATGTGGTTACGGAAAGTATTGCTTAGACTATCCTTGATGGTCTCATCGCAATCTCTAATTAAGGTTAAAGATACCTGTCTAGCTAACTCTAACTGAGCTATTTGAATATCACGCCCGGCAGGGGTCGAACCTGCGACCTTGGGCTTAGAAGGCCCCTGCTCTTCCGCTGAGCTACGAGCGCTCATCTCTTCAAAAGTACCACAATCGCACGCATGCCAATCACGGTGCCAAGAACATTCTGCAGTATGTATCTCTTCGTGTGGTGGATTAAGTATCGAGTCTAATACAGGGTCTCTCATATTTTTTAGTCCAATGCTCAAGGAGGGAATCGAACCCTCACGTCCAGGGGACACAGGAACCTAAATCCTGCGCGTCTACCAATTCCGCCACTTGAGCTTAGTCATCATAACTTGAGTCTTTAGGTATAGATACAACTTCTTGTCCAAATGAATCCAGTATAACAATTTCGTCTACGTAGCTAACCAGCTCATAGTCATCGTCTTTACCGGTAATATTACCACTAACACTTAAACCTGACTCTGCGATAGACTTCGCGATTAGAGTTAAGTTGCTAATATCTGAGTTACTCATTTAACAAGGGCATCTTTCTGTAGTCTTCGTATTTCATATAACTGTTTCAGAGGTATTGTTTTAGATTCACATTTACTTAGATCAGTGTGTAGGTGCCCTAGCTCTTTTAAACGAGACAGGTCACGTGTTCTAGACAACAGGCCACCAGGGCACTGTGTCACTTCTACAGTACGAGACATATTCAGTGTATATACTGAGGCACATACTACTATAAATAAGGCTAAACCTATAAATTCTGAGTTCATGCTGATATCTCCGTAGTGGGCCCTCCCAGGCTTGAACTGGGGACCGCCCGATTATGAGTCGGGTGCTCTAACCAACTGAGCTAAAGGCCCTAATGTCTATTTCTTTTAAAGCATCTTTGTTGCTCTCGTCAAGAAAAAAGCGCTACAGTTTTTGGCTCCCCTGTAGCACGGGACGCACAGGACAAGCAGGGTGAAAGGAGAAAAGCCCCTGCTTACCGCCAAGTACCACCTGCCGGACTTGAACCGGCACGACTTACGTCGGAAGATTTTAAGTCTTCTGTGTCTACCTATTCCACCAAGGTGGCCTGGTATTACCGATACTACTAGGCTATATTTAAGTAGTCAAGCCTCAGTCCTCTAAAAGTATACCGGAGATATGCCATGTCAGACTATGTTACTAATGACATCGAATACATGATGAAACAAGCTAATATACTACGCAGACTAGCATCTGGAGCTAAGGGAGCTCTAGCTGGCGGGGGTAAGGGTATGCTTGTGGGCGGAGCGCTAGGCCTAGGTGCTGCTCCTCTAGCAGGACTGGGATTGGCAGGCGCGCTAGGAGTAGGAGGTGCAGGTGCGGCAGGTATGAGTATGCTAGGTGATGGTGCAGGAGCAACAGTAGGTAGTTTGCGTGGATTATTTAGAAGACTACCTCGTGCAGCTAGAGCAGCCGCACACACAGTAGCTCATGATCCTTCGCTAGCTTTTAGAGCCGGCTCTGTATTACCTGCAGCCGCTATTGGCGGGGGCATTGGCTACATGGCTAGTGACAATAAGACTATGGGTACCATGATTGGTATAGCTGGCGGCTTGGCTGCAAGACCTATGCTAATGAAAGCCTTGGCAAAGCGAGCAGGCAGAGGGGTTGCTTAATATATGTTTAGGAATCTATTGAGCTCCGCCGGGCTAGGCAAGTTACTGGGTGAGACTAGTCATGCTGCTGCAATAGCTAAGCTAGATAACGCTACTCTACGTGCTCTTGACAAGGAGCTTATAGCTGCAACTGACGCTGCAGGTAAAGGAGCTCTGGGCCAGACTCTTGGAGCTTACGGAAAAGTACGCAAGCCTTTTACTATGCCTTACAACTTAATTTATGGCTCTGCAGGTAAAAAAGGTATGGATAATCCAGCATTAGTTTCCTCTTTGGCAGGAATGTTTGGGTTAAACTACGGCGGTAAGTTAGCTAGACCTGGCCTTGAAATGTTCAGCTCTATGGCTACTAAGATAGACCCAGCGATGGCTGGCGCCTATAAAAGTTTAGGGGCAGGCAGTACTATAAGTATGCTAAAGCCTGCCACTGCATTAGCCGCAAAGCCTCTTATGGCCCTCGGCATGACTAATCCCCTATACGCAGCTGCAGCGTTACCTTTTGCTAGTGCAGCTGCCTACAAGGGTGGTAGAGGACTCATAAGACGTATGGGGCAAGCACGAAGACTTAATCAACTAAGACAGGGGATAGCCCCTTCTCTATACAAAAACCAAGCATTACAGTTAGGGTTAAAATAATGAACAAGTTAGCAAGTTATGTAAATTACTACTATACAATGGGTAAGCAGAAGGCTCTGGAGGACCTAGCAGGTACCACTAAGACTGCAGGTTTAGAGTCCCTGATTCCTAGATCTCGTATGGGTAAGGCGATGCTAGGACTAGGAGCAGCGGGCGCAGGTATCGCAGGTGTGAAAGCCATGCAGCCGGACCAACCTAGTACCTTAGAAAACCTTTACGAAGGTGGTAAAGAGATGGTAGGTAATATGACTCAGGAGGATATTCAAGGCTATGCTGATTTAATCAATCAACTTAGGTCAGGAGAAGTTATGGGTTATGACTCTGCTATGGGCATGCAGGCTGACGCCTACCCTTATGGGCTAGAAGATCTAGGTTACTATGATCAGCCCGCCCAGGATTCTATGGGCTATGCTTCACAGATGTCTCCCGAAGAGATGCAGCAGTATATTGACTACTATAGTCAAATGGGGTAAGGGAGTTATAAGTGCTACTAAGTTCTGGATATAACAAATTAGCGTGGGGTATACGTAAGAAATATGATATTCCTCTTAAATGGGCTATGAAGTCTGCATATGCTCTTAGAGCTCTAGATATCAACGAGCCTATGCTTTGGCTTACAAAGCCTCAAAGCCCCTTATCTCGCGTATGGGATCCTGCTAATGTTATAAAACTAGTAGCTGTCCTTAGAAGCCAGGCTAGGCAAGCAGAAGATACAAGTAGAGCTGAAGAGCTTAACAGCGCTGCTACAAGTATCTATGATAAATACTGCGCTCTTGATGGTGTGGGTTGTGAGTTCGTCTCAGAGTTACTAGACGGTGAGCTAGTATACTGGGCTACAAAGTACTATGCAGATAGTCTGGTAGCTAAAAAAATGGGGTGGGCAGAGGAGTCTTCTAGTTTAGCAATTGAGTTCAGTGAAGGCGATAGCTATACCACTTTCTGGTTTGATTATTCTGATAGCTAAAGAAAAGCGTTCACTAGCGGACACTTTCAATCCCTCTCGTCCCTCAGGAACTAGGTATTACACTTTTCTTTTTATACACTTTATAGGTATGGCTTTACGTCTCGCCCGTCATAGGCATAGCCGCATAGCCACCACCAGCCACCACCGATGTACTTCAGCTTCGCCCCTGTTGCTAGCAGGTTCTCAGCGCCGACAGTGGTGTTTAACGTGGTACCACGCCACAGGT
>Ga0213858_10000933_pt1 | contig 13699 bp, 7 predicted proteins | sample PICome_FD_160122 | JGI IMG/M metagenome (GOLD analysis project Ga0213858, IMG submission 160122) | Coastal seawater microbial communities near Pivers Island, North Carolina, United States - PICO245 | ecosystem: Environmental > Aquatic > Marine > Coastal | place: USA: North Carolina | collected... | reverse complement strand
AAGTTTCGCCAGAAAATATTGGCTTTGCTTCATCTTCTTCGTCTTTTCTTATGTAAGATAGATTAAGTAGGTACCATGTTACCGCTTTATTAGCGGCTCTAGAGTCGGCTGTATGATTAAACAAAGAGGCGTAATTAGTTTCAACGTTTACGATACTTTTGCGAGCTTCTCCTAATTTCGCAGATAGTTCAGCAATTTTATCTTTATCTTTCTGCGTTTTAGAGACTTTTGTGCTTAGTCGTCCCAGTTCCGTACTGTATTCTCCAAACTTCATGTAAAGTCGAGTAAGCTCTTGAGCGTCTTCTTCTGGCATTAGCCCTCCGCTGTCAGAATATTTCTTTGCCAGCATGGCCTTAGTAAGAATGCCTTGCTTGACACACTTACTCATCTCAATACTGTATTCAAGTTCAGCCTCTTCCATCTCTCTACGATTTGGCTGTTTGATAATAATTCTATATGGAACTGCCTGGTCGATTTCTTTTGTGACCTCGACTTCCTCCTCAGAACCATCCTCGTTTTTACGAGTTTCTTGTTCAGTAACCTTAACTTTTTCAGTTTGCTCTACAGTAAAACTGTAAACTTCCTTAATTTTATCCAAAGATTTTTCTTCTTCGGCCTGCGTTTCTTTTTCTAATAAATTCATTCCTTATTCCTTTCTTAATTATATTTATTTAAATACAAAACCTATAGTAAAATTTTCTAAATCACCCTCAATGTTTCTAATAGTCTCATTTCCAATGTCTAGAGTCCTTTTCCTTAAGTGTTGCAACTTATCTTGATCAAAGTAATCTGCTTGATCAATTAAACCTTCATATTCTTCAGGTAAATTTCGCTTTAATTTTGCAAAATTAATCCTGTGTTCTTCATTCAAATCCTCTAACATCATTAGAAAACCTTTAAACAAAGACTTAGTACTCCTCTCGCAATGTTTGCGAAAAATATTTTCTGCTTCCATAACCTTATTCCTAATAGTTGATACACCTATTATTATTTAGTGTAGAATAAATTATGGCAAGTTTTATATCAGATCTAGCAAAAAAAGTTTTTGCACAACAGTTCGCACATTTGCATGACACATTCGCACGAGAGATTGTTGTTTACAAAGAAGCTCAGAAGGTTGTTATCAACACAGATATAAATTACAATTATATTTATAATAATACTGGAGCAGCACCTAGTGTACAAAACGTACCACAAAAATTTATATTTCAAGCCCGCATATTATATGATGACAATAGAGACACAGAATACTTTGGAGAGTTCGGGGCGAGCACTAAAGTAAAAAGAGTGGACGGGAATAGTCGTGTTAGGATTAAACTTAAAAAAGAAGATTATCTACAAATTAAAGATGTAAAAAGAATAGAGTTTGATGAGAGAATGTTCATGGTTGACTCTGATCCACGAGCGCATGGCTTATTTAAAGTCGATTATTATACTTTATATCTAAAACCTGTAGAAGCAAAATGATCCAGAGCCAGGCATTAAGACGATCCTTACAACTTAAACTTCTACAAGATAAAAATGTAGAAAAACAAATGGACACACAGGTGTTTGCGCACTTTGAAAAATGCAAGAAAGAATTGTTTAAAGAGTTCGACATGCATCCTGTAACCAGGGATCTCAACAATGAATCTAACGGGGCTTTTGTGACAAAGGGTACGTTGTTTGGTTTTCTTGGTTTTGACAGAGCCGAGGCTCCAGCAGAAGATCTTAGAAAGTTTTTAGAAAAGTCTATTTCAATTCGCTTCTTAAGAAACCAGAAGCGCACCGCAACCAGAAGATACATTGTTGAAATTCCAAATAAAGAAGATATATATGCCGCAACTCCCTTACCCTGGGCTTCAGGCAGAAGCTGGGTTAAATCCATTGAGCAGGGGGTGTCTGGAATAGGAAACTATATTGATGTAGAATCTAGCGCCAGCAGGTCAGGCGAAGGTTTCCAATCTAAATATAGTACTGGAGGTGTATTTAGAAATACATCTTATATATCAAGTATACTTAATAATTTCAAAACAAAACTTCAATCTTATGGCTTAACATTATGAAACCACAATTCCAGCACGAAATTACAACAAGCTTTTCTTTATGGTTTGAGAACTATTTATTAAAGAAGGGTGAAGCGTATGAGAACAAGACAGATGATTTATCTTATCTTGAAGATGATCGCTTGCCTGGACTTCAAACTTTTTCCAGCCCTTACAAACAATGGGTGTTTGATAAAAGCATTACTGATGCAGACGTACCATTTAACGTGACTATTGATGGAACTAGTGTTCCTAAAAGCGGTGGCATAGATCCCTCCACACTAACAGCTTGGAGCAACACAGATAATTATCAACCCAGAGATTTTGTAGAGCATAATGGACAGGCTTGGATTGCCATGGAATATACAGAACAAGCTGAAGAGCCAGGCGTGTCAAACAAATGGGAAGATATAACGTGGACTGCAACAAGCCAGAATGGAGATATGGTTTTTATAGATTATGTAAATGGAAGAGTAGTAACATCATTAGGTTCATCAGCATCAGTAGTACAAGCAGAATATTCTGTAAAAGATTTTAATATATATGTTACAAATGAAACAGAAGAAAATTTAATTATAGAAAGTAAGTTTGATTTTAATAGTAGATTTAATCAAGATTTAAATCCAATACCTCCTTACGATCAAGTGCTTCCAGCAATATTTATAAATAATATTAGATCAACAAACGATCCATTCTCATTGGGTGGAGAAGAAAAAACCATGGCAGACATACGATGTGTCGTTATGGCTGAGAATATTTATCAGCTTGACGCAGTATTATCTATCTTTAATGATTCTTCTAGAGAATGTTTTGCTGCTCTTGCTTTTGAAGACTACCCTCTTAATGAATACGGAGACGCATTTAATTTTAATTACGAAGATTTAGCGCAACATAGATTAAATAATAATCCATCAGCATTACATTATATTGATAGAGTCGATGTTTCCAAGCTTAGTGATAGAGTAACTAAAACAATTAACCCAAATACATTCGTAGGATTTATAGATTTTGAGGTTAATACATATCGTTATCCAAGAATTTAATTTCTCTTTTTAAAAAAGTTAATGTAATAGAAAGAGAATACTTTTAATTATGGCAACTAGAAATAGAGTTATTTATCAGAGTGAAGCGCTGTACGTGGGTCAGCCTGAAGCTACAGGCCACCACATTACCGCTAAAAGCAACAATGCTACCGACGCCAATGGCGACGATGTTAGTAGTAAAGTTTGGGGCTTGGTCAAAGAGCCAGACAATATAGCAAAGAAATGCATCTTAGACAATACTGACTTTTGGTCATTGATTACCAAACCCACGGACCTTGTCGATGCTGGAGGAAATCCAGTCGCTCCATTTAAAGGGGACTTTGACGCTACAGTAGACTATGCCGTCGAAGATGTAGTTAAAGTTACCGATGATGGTAAGGATTGGTATTTTGAAGCATCTCAAGTAAGTGGCCCGGCCACAGCAGTAAAAATTCCTCTGGTTGCATTAACTGATTTCACAGATAATGGAAATTATGATTTATCAAATAATGCTGCTCTTACAGACTGGGACATCCTTCCAGCAGTAAGACAACTTAATCGTGTGCAAAGTGCAAACTATAGTTTTACAATCAACAGGCAAGACGTTAATCAGTTTGGACAGCTTTCCAGGATCGATTCTGTGGCAATTGAGCCTCCAACAGTTAGTTTAGATTTTTCTTACTATCTGACTAATGGAGCAAACGAAACACTTATGGGCTTTAACCTAGAAGATTTCGCTTCTCTTGACGCCGGAACTGCAGTTAATTTTGTAAAAACAGACAAGCAAGAGGATGATTATGCTGGAAGAAATTATTTTATCTTAACCACAAAACAAGGTACAGACGCAGTTAACAACAGCATTTTTGATACCTATGGTGATGCAGATGACAGCACAGCTTCTACTATTGCTTTAGGAAATGGCTATGTTACAAACTATTCTGTTGAAGCTTCTGTGGGTGGAATGCCTACAGCTAATGTTACAGTAGAAGGTTTGAACTTAAAGTCAGATGCAGGATTTCATAATATTGATATTCCTGCTGTAAATAATGAGCGTGGAACACCTATTCAGGGCGTTCAATTCAGTCTTCCAAGCCCAGTTAGTGGCGTTTTGGATGATAGCGCAGCAGACCCAACTCTTGGTGATGCCGATAAACTTTCGGGCCAAGCGGACGGATTTTCTTGCCTACGCCCAGGAGACATTGAAATGCATCTTGGTACAGATGGTAGTTCGGCACTTATGAATACTATGCCTGACGGTACACCTCCAACAGATCATAAGACTGGTAGCTGTCACGTTCAAAGTTTTAGCATTGAGCTTCCTCTTTCTAGAACACCGCTTCAAAGACTTGGAACTCCTTACGCATATACAAGACCGCTTGACTTCCCAATCACTGTTAACGTAAGTGTTAGCGCTATCGTTTCCGACCTTAAGGCAGGCAACGTAGCAGATCACTTGTTTAACTTTGCAAATCATGACCTGCAGTTTATCTTACGAGAGCCGCAAGCAGATGGAAAAGGCCCGATCGCCATGGCGTTCTTTGTTAAAGGCGCACAGCTTGAAGGAGAGTCGTTTAGTTCTTCCATCGGAGACAACAAATCGGTTGACATTACCTTTAGTTGTCAAATTGGCGGACCCGAAGATACGACTAGGGGTATTATGATTGGAGGATCGAGAGGTCCTATCGTAAATACTTTCCTTGATCGTTTTGATCCAGCGACAAAGTAACGATTAAGTTAGCTTTTTAAAGAAACCCGCCCGAAACGGCGGGTTTTTTTATGGGTGTTTAATTATTTGCATTCCAGTTTTAAGTCCAACTTCAAAAGAAAACTCTGCGGAGACAGAAGCGAACCCTCCTATCGAAGCAGAATGAGATTCCGCTTTCAATTTAGCGTCTGGAATTTTAATTGTCGCGTATAAACGCCTACCATCCATAGAAGTTCTGCTATATAACTTGATTTCGATATCCATAGATATATCATCTTTAAAAATATTTGCTATTTCTAGGTCTGACTTGGGGCTAAAATTTCTTAAAATAATTTCAGAACTCATAGACCCAAGTATCGGAAATTGTATTTTTCGATCCTTGATATAATTAGATCCAAATGCGTTAATATCCTCTCTTCCAATATTTACTGCAATTTCAAGAGATTTAATTGACATTGATTTTGGATCAACATCAACCATACTAAACCCTCCTTCTGAGTTATCGTTATTGTTCGTCCATGTAATTTCTAGATCTCCAGGACGAAGAGCTAGTGATGACTCTGCGTTGTCGGTCTCAAGAGCTCCCTCTTTTAAAACATCACGATCGATAATTACTTTTGTTCCTGATCTATCTCCTTGATTATCTACTGAAGGAGAGTCAATATCATTTATCACTCCATTATTATCAAAATTAACAGAGTCCAGACAAATATTACTACAATTATAAGAAGCGCTACAACTAACAAACGAACCAACAGCAGCAGAAATAGAATAAGAAGATAAATAACAATTACCAATACCTACTAAATCTAAATTATTTTTAAATTCATCGCCACTTCTATCTCCTCTTCCAAGAATATCTGATCGAGAACTAGTTTGTTCAGCTAAAAGATATAAGTTTATATCTCCTTTCTTTGCTTCAGCTGTAGCTCCTTGGTTTGCCCAGTCTGGCTTGTTATATAATTTTGAATAAGACGTGTCATTATACTGAAACAAATAACCGCCATCGACATTCAAGCCGAGACTCTCTTCGTTATTGGCGTCAAAAAATAAATATGAAAATTGTATATCTACGGTTGGCTGAACAATTATAGGTATTCTAGATTTTCCGCCTGGGGTTTTATCTTTTATAAACTCCGAAGACCCTAATTCTTTTGCTTGAATTCCTCCGTAGTCAAAAGAGTAAGATATATCTTGTACCCTAGATATTAAACGAGGCTCTATAGTAGACACATTCTTAAAAGCTGGAGCAGAATCTGCTAACAATACAACCCTTTCATAACTTAAATGTAACCTTTTCCCAGTGGACATATTTCTACTTACACAATAAAAATATACCAATAGTATTTTTAGCGTGTATAATATAGATGTTCCAACATTTTCAATTATGCCAAATAGTAGAATTTCAGATTTATTTCAAGTAAAAAAACTAGACCAAGATCTAGATGCAGAAGCGTTGTTGTTGATTGCTCGTGCAAAGTCTCACAACGAGACAATGAATTATCAAGATTTTAAACAATCAATAACAGACTATTGCGTGTTTATCACTGGAGACCAATTAATCACTGGATTTAAAACTTTTGAAGACAATGCTTTATTCAAAAAAGATGTCTCAATCCAGGGTGACTTATCAGTTAGAGGAGATATTTTTAATTTACGCTTTGAAACAGGCGTGGATCCCGCGTTCTTAGACGCGTGGCAACCTTTAATTTACGCAAAAGACTCAGAAGTTGCTTCTGGATCAAAAGCCTGGAGAGCTACGGCTCAGACCTTACCTTCAGACGAGCCTGCGGTAGAAGGAGTTAAATCCCAAGGTAAAGTTACTATAGTTGAACACAAACATATTCTAAATGGAGATATGGTTAATTTAGTTTCCTCAGATGGCCAACTCATAGGTTTCGTAGAGGGTACGCACTGGACAGTTGGAGCAAACAAAGAAGCTTCTGCGACAAATTTAGCGCTTGCAATTGATCAGCACGAATTATTTTCTGCGACAAGTGATGTTAATTCTAATGAAATCATAATCACTCAAGCTATTACAGGCATCGCAGGCAACACTACAATTTATGTAGACACTGCAAATCCTGCACAAATTTCTAAGGAAGATTTTTCTGGGGGTCTTGGTAGCGCATCAAATCCATGGGTAGATGTTACTAAAAAAGATGCGGATGACTACTTAACACAATTAGATTCTAACCTTAATACGCAAGGCGATTTAACAGTTGAATCAAATTCTAAACTTCAGGGTATATTAGAAGTTGACGGAGACTCAGATCTTTATTCTAAACTAACTGTACATAAGGATACTTTATTAAAAGAAAATTTAAATGTTAACGGAGATTCCATACTAGATAGCAGGTTAAGCGTTAATACCGTAGATCAAAGAGAGCAGGTTACAATTCACGGAAACATAGGCTTAACAGACGGCTACCCAATCCGAGGAACAGGGGTTGATTTAATTGTGGCAAGCGGAACCAGTGCTTTTATAGGTAATTCTGGCGCACTTGAAATAGACAACGATAAGAGCGCTTATATATTGCATGATGTTAATGTCGGCAGAGATCTTTTAGTCTCGGGCAACGCTGCTTTTCAGCAAAATTTAACTGTTTTTAAGAATTTAGAAGTAAAAGAAGATGTTTTAATTGGAGATGAACTTGAGGTTGTTGGCACCTCTTTGTTTAAAGAAAACGTACTAATGGAAAAAGATTTGACTGTTCAAAATAATTTAACCGTTAGAGGTGATGTATTTAATATTAAATTTGAACAAGGGGTGGATCCTGATAGTCTTGCAGAAGAATGGAGTCAAACTGGAGGTGTCAATTTAGACGGCTCATATGCCCAAGGAGACCAAGTAAAATATAACAGTCAAGCCTGGGAAGCTGACGGAACAACAACATCTGCTGATGAGCCAGGCACTTCGCCTCTTTGGAGAGACATAACAAAGATTACAAAAGACTCTTATAAAACAGAATTAGATTCCGATTTATTAGTTGAAGGCAAACTTGGTGTCGGAACAGATACTCCAGGACAAAAAGTACATATCAAGGATGCAGTTAATGATGATGTTTCATTATACATACAAAATAATTTAGATAATGACGGAGTAGATGACGATAATGTATCCTCATCTTTGACGCTTGGAGCTCCTAGCAACAATTTTGCACTGAGAACTTTTGCAGCGACAACAGATTTGCCAGAAGAGCATGAGACTGAGTTTCTTAGCACAGCACATGCATCTTTCTTCACATTCAAGCCTGGCAACTCAGAATCCTTACGACTAACAACAGACGGAGGCGTTGGAATTGGGACTCCCGCTTTAAATGATTGGGCGCTCACACATATTAAAGGGCAATCTGGAGGTAGGCAAGGCCTTTATATTGAAGATGGCAATCTAGAAGTTAGAAATAATCTTAATCACAATTCAATTATTGATATTGTAAGCACAGCAAACGATGCGACAACCGAAGACCTGAGATCAGAATCTATATTAAGACTCAAAGCTGGAGCTTCCGAGGATTTATTTACCATTGCTCAGACTAAACCTGAGCACACCACTTTGCCCAGTGCCTCTATCTTAAATAAGCAATCAGATAAAGGTTACGAAAGCAGCTTCTGGATTTTAAAACCAGGAGCAGATGCTGCTCCTGCTCAAACAGGAACACAGACAGACCTGGAAATAAAGTTTGAAGATATTAATCCGACAGTAGGGCACCACCGTCCATTAGCAAATGGAGATATGGTAACTATATCGGAGGGCGGGGTTAGCCGTTCATATACTTATAACAGCATCCCTAGTGCGACAGAATGGTCTACTTCACATCAATTAGCAAAACTTATTGAAAATGGAGAAAATACGGGCAGCGGAACAAACGATCCTGCAATAGCTTATCCTGGTGTTAATAGAGTATCAGTTAATAGAAGCGCTGACCTACAAGGAAACGAAAATTACTTTAGATTAAATATTTATTTTGATGCTATTCCAACCACTCAACCAAATCCGACTGCAAGCGCTACAAGCCTCAGCGATTTTTCAACATCCACCACACAAGGCCAACAAGGATCTCCAGGTGCCGACGAAAAAATTTCACAAACAGGATATGATTTGCTACCCGCTGACGATGGTGGAGCTATTGGAGTGACAGACCAAACAGATTACATAAGGAAAACTATTTCAACAAAAGACTGGCTTGAATTACCAGACCAAGACCCAGGCAACGGAGATGACTGGAGAGATGAATTTATATCCAAAGCTCAGCCAAGTATTGTTAGCCAGATGTTTGGCCAATTTGGCCAAGTGGCTTTTCTTGGAAATCAAGGAGAGAACCTATCTGAACTTAATAAGCTTAACTCTGCGACAGATACTTTTTTTACAATACATAGCTCTGAGGATTCATTTGACAAAATATTTAAAGTTCAAGATTCTGCGAATCCAGATACAACACCATTTGTTATTTCGAGTTTAGGTCAAGTTGGAGTTGGAACTGCAGAACCTTCGTATAAATTAACTGTTTCTGATGATTCCGCCAGACACCTTAGGCTTGAAAACGGACCGGAGCTGAGCTTTATTCGTTTATTAGGAAATGGAGATTTAGATTTGTGGGCACATGGTGGTTCAAATATTTTATTCAGAAGCGGAAATGGATCTGGAGTCGAAAATGTCAGAATTACTCAAGAGGGTAATGTAGGCGTTGCAACAGATTCTCCTTCGCATAAATTAGTAGTAGGAGATGATATCGGTTTAGTTTCTAGCGCTGAAGGCGTGGCGGTTATTGGAGATCAAAACTATGGAGGAAGACTATTTCTTGGATTAGATAACACAAAGTTTGGGGCGTTGATCTATAATGGACTAACAAATGATATTGAATTCAAGAATCATAATAACGCTAACCAAGTAATTCTCAAGGATGATAGTAAGGTTGCATTCAATCCTAATTTTGATGATGACTTAATTGCTCAAGTTTCAGTGCGCTCCAAGGATCATCAAGTTCTATCTCTTCGAGGAGCCAAAAATGCCCAAGGATCTTATTTAAACATTTTTTCGCCAGAGGGCGACCCGACACAAAATAAAGGCGCTTCGGCGAGCATAAACCTTAATGACGGAAGTTCAGAATCCACATTTAGTATAGGGCAGCTTAAGCCTGAGCATGAAAGTCTTCCTGGGGCAACAATCTTTAATAAGCATCAAGACAAGGGATACAAGCATAAAGTTAATGGAACTATTATCTCAACTTACTCCTGGCGTCAGCTGCCAGACGCAGATCCAGGTAACGGCGACCCTTGGCAAGACGATTATGAATCACAAAGGGCCTTAAGTATTTCGAGAATGATTTTCGGGCAGCATGGTCAAGTTGCGATAGGGTCAAAAATGTCCATAAACTCTCTCAATACCATCAATAACGATAATTCTACATTCTTTACTCTTAGCAGCTCTAATGATGAATTTGAAACTATATTTAAGGTTGAAGACTCGGCTTCCCCAGACAGCACTCCTGTAGCTATTAACAAGAGCGGAAACACCTCATTCGGGCACGCTGCTCCTACGCATTTAATTCATGCCAAAGGCCACGAAAAAGTTCTGAACATTGAAAATTCCAACAATGGGCGTAGCGTATTTTACGGAATTAATAACAATGAATCTTTTATTGATTTTGCTACTGGCGACAACTTTCATATTAAACAAGACGGAACAACAGCTTTTGAGATTAAAAATGGTGGAGATCTTGAGGTAAAGAATAGTTTATCAGTATTAAATGATTTAACAGTTAGAGGAGACATATTTAACATTAAATTTGCAGACCAAGCTTTTATTGATAACCTTCCATCTTATGTTGCTAGCGCAACCTATGCGGACGGAGATAGGGTGCAGTATAACAATAAGGCTTGGGACAAAATTGGAAACCAAGGACATCCTCAGCACCAACCTCCAGGAACAGATCCAAATCAATGGATAGAAGTTGCAGTTCCAATGAAGGATCAATTCAAGACTCATCTTGACTCAAATCTTTTAGTTACAGGCAAGACTGGATTAGGTTTAGAGAGTCCAGCTTCTAAACTGCATGTTAAAAACATTGACGATACCCATCCAATCCTTACTGCAGAGGGTTTAACAAAACATTTTCAAATCGATTTTAACGGAGATGTAAGTATTTATAATAAATTAAGAGTTGGGCCGCGAGAAGGCCTTAGCTCAATAGATTCTTTTCAAATTTTTCAAGATGACCCAGCTTCCGTAGCAGGCTCAGAGCAATATCTAGCATTTTTACATTCTTCCAGCAGTTCCCAAGAAGGTGGAGATCATATTTACATTCACGAATCTGGCAAATTAAACATTGGAACGCTTAACACGCACTCAATGCTAAATATTGAACAAAAAGCCAGTACATCAGGCATAAGAGTGCTTTCTCAGCCAGCTGAAAGGGCTTTGCTGCTTTTACAAGAAAGCGGTTCAGACCATTATTTACAGATGGGTTCTGCAGCAACGCTGGGTTCGAGTTTACATGATATATATGGAACGGATCTTTCTTACTTAAGATCTACTAGGCAGGATCTTGCAATTTTTAGTGCCACACAAGATACAAATGTCCATATTGGTGCTGCAGACAAGAAACTTGTAACATTTACGGGCACCACAGATTCCCACCCAGTAACAGGAGCGGAAGCAGGAAATGACATTCTGTTTTCCGAACATGCAAACGTTGGAATCAATGTGGATCAAGTAGACCTATCTCCGACAAATAATGATAAATTCAAACTGCATGTATTAGGAGATGTAAAAATTGATGGAAGATTATTTGCTTTGGATATTTTTGAAACTTATCCAGTAATTCCTAAGGTTGGAGATACACACCAAGGATCGTTAGTAGAGAGGCCAGAGCACTCTTATTCAGCTGGCGACCAAGGAACAATTTATTTTGATGATGATTATGTTTTTATCTGCACGCAAGATAGTGATGGTAGTGACCCATCTAGAATAGCGTGGAAAAGATTCGCAATTAGTGAGTGGTAATTATTTAAAATAGGTGTAATACAATACAATGGCACAAAACGATATATATTTAGTAAGACAAAAAGCAGACGGAACGTTTGAAGAAATTGCGCATTCTCCGTTTCAATATGATGCGGCGAATATCACCGATTTACCAGATAAAGCAAACAATACTTTTCATATTAACACAAAGCTAAGAGTTGATGAGCTTGAAGTAAATGGCAAGACCACAGTTATCCACACAGATACAAATACAAGCGAACAGCTTTTGGTAACCAATGACGGAACTGGCCCAGCAGCCGTTATAAACCAATTAGGTCAACACCCCTTGATTGACATTCAAGATGATGGACATAGCGCTTTATTTATTAGAGGTGATGCTCCTTTTGGAGGCTTCGTTGGCCTGGGAACTATCACTCCAGATGAGCAATTACATTTAACAGGATCTATCTTACTAGAAAACCAACAGCTTTTGATGGCAAAAAATATCTCCAACACTAAAGTCAATATTCTTGGAATGACTAATGAAGATATTACAAATTTAAATAATGTTGGCAATGGAATCACAATGTCGGTTGGAGCCTCTACAGCAAGCCCACACTTGTTTATGCATCCAACAGGAAAGGTTGGCCTCGGAGTTGAAACAAACGAGCCAGACGGCCTTCTAGAGCTTAAACGAGACGGGGAAAGGAATTTGTTATTCAGCCACAAAACAGCTTCTATATTAGCTGACATCGACGTAAATAAACCTGATGATAAAGTATCATTCAAAACAATAACAGATCATGATTTGTCTTTTGGAACAAACGCTTTAGACTTTTTGACATTAAGCAAAAAAGGTAATCTAGCATTAGAAAAGAAGCTTTCGGGTAGTACTTTAACTGGTGGAGATTTAACAATCGACGGCAACTTTACTTCTCACGGAGACATGATAAGCATCGGTTCTGAAGAAATTTTATTTAGTAAATCACTAACTTCTTCTGGAAGTAATATTGCAAAATCTTATCGAATATTAGAAGTTGGTTATAATACTCAACATTGGGATCATGGAACATCTTTTATTATAGAGATTTATTCAAACCATTATAGTTCTCAAGGTTATCAAAAATATATATTAAATCATACTTACTTAGACACTAGCACAGCTGGAAGTCAAGATGGCCTTGTAGACAAAGCAGGTTCCAGAGATTATGTTTTAAAGATTTTAGAACACGAAGGAAACTCTGGGGTTTATGAATTTAGAGCAAGACTAGGAGCTCCAGAAGATACTGGCGTTAATGTAAACAATTATGATATAGCGCTTGTTCCATTGTATATAGACGTAAATAATTATGCCAATGTTCGGGTAAAGGTTACTTCTTTTAATTCTGATAGCTGCAACAGAATTAGTGTTGATGAAAATTGGGGTGCAGTTAGCGCGGATGACGAATATAAATTTAATCCACTTCCAACCGCAGAAGATATTACATGGGTAGATTATCCTGATCTTCCTGGAACTTTAGATTATGCTATTTCAGGCAGACAGGCTCTTTATGCAGATGTACTATTTGGCGACGGAAGAATTAATAGAGCTGGCAGCCTAAATAAACATGAAAGTAATATTCAATGGTCTTTAAAATTAGCTGACACAAATACATCATTAACTGTTCCTGGTAAAGTTGGTATTGGTACTGCGAGTCCTGATGCACTTCTTCATTTAGAACATTCTCAAGGTGCTGCTGTTGACGGCTTTTATACTTTAAAGCTAAAGTCGCCTGATCCAACGATTCTCCTAAGCGATAGCACAAACACAGGAGATATGTCAATAATGTGGCAAGCTGCAGCTACGAGTACGGGTATAAGCGGGAAGGGTGGTTTGCGTTTCTACAGAGATGGTGATGTTGATGATGTCGATTTCATGATTGATGTCGACGGCAATGTAGGTATTGGTACTACGAATCCTGATTATGCTTTACATGTCGAG
>Ga0213858_10000932_pt1 | contig 13720 bp, 9 predicted proteins | sample PICome_FD_160122 | JGI IMG/M metagenome (GOLD analysis project Ga0213858, IMG submission 160122) | Coastal seawater microbial communities near Pivers Island, North Carolina, United States - PICO245 | ecosystem: Environmental > Aquatic > Marine > Coastal | place: USA: North Carolina | collected... | reverse complement strand
ACGCACAATTGTTTGTTGGGCCAGAAGGTTCAGGCACCTTGCCCATGGCATTAACTTATGCTCAATATTTACTATGTGGAAATGTACGGGGTGAAAATTTAGGGGGTAATGAGTCCTGCAATCTAAAGTTTAACAACTTTTCTCATCCTGATCTACATTTTGCTTTTCCTGTAACTACAAGCCATAAAGTTAAAAGCAAACCCGTTTCTAACTTCTATCTAGAAGAATGGAGACAATTATTAGAACAACAGCCTTATGGTAATTTATTTGATTGGTATAATCTATTGGGTGTAGACAATAAACAGGGGCAAATTGGTGTAGATGAAGCTCATGAAATAGTTAAATCACTATCATTAAAATCATATGAGGGTGGTTATAAGGTAATGATAATATGGATGGCTGAGAAAATGAATACAGCTTGTGCAAATAAATTATTAAAGCTTATAGAAGAACCACCAGAAAAGACTGTTTTTATATTGATCGCAGAAGATGAAGAACAATTAATCAACACCATAAGGTCGCGATGCCAAGTTCTACATTTTCCTTTGTTGCCAGAAGAAACTATTGCCAGCGGTTTGGTAAAAAACTTTCATGTTGAAAAATCAGTAGCTTCAAAAATTGCCCACCAATCAAACGGTAATTATAACAAGGCTTGTGACTTAATTTACCAAGATAGTGAAGATATTCAGTTTGAAAAGTGGTTTGTTGTTTGGATTCGATCTGCTTTTAAAGCTAAAGGAAATAAAAGTGCTATCCATGATCTTATATCATGGTCAGAGGAAATAGCCAAAACTGGTAGGGAAACGCAAAAAAAGTTTCTAAGGTTTTGTCTGAATTATTTTAGGCAAGCTTTATTGCTTAATTACAAAGCAAATGAATTGGTATATCTTGAACCAAAATCTGAAAACTTTAAATTAGAGAAATTTGCTCCTTTTGTCCACGATAATAATATTTTGGAAATTTCCAAAGAAATTCAAGATGCTGTATACCATATTGAGCGAAATGGAAATTCTAAGATAATTCTTACGGACTTGTCTATTAAATTAACTCGACTACTTCATAAAAAAAGCCAAGCATAAGCTTGGCTTTAATTTTATATAAACTTAAGCTATTCTTTTGTGCCCAAACTATCCTCTTCCTTATTAAGTTCTGCTATAACTTTATCTGTAATATCCTTAGCATCAGACCCATAGAGAACACTACCCGCTTCATTGGCGCCTAGTATAAAAGTATATCCATTTTGTTTTCCGTAGTCTTTTATAAACGTTTTTACTTGTTTAACCAGAGTATCAATTTCCTTTTGTCCTTCTGCCTGTAATAGCTTTTCCTCATTACCAAGTTGATAATCCTGCATTTGTTTTTTCTGAACTAGTGCATTGTACTCTTCCTCTACTTTGTTTTGTTTCATTTTAGCAGCGCGCGATTGAAACAATTGTGCCTCAACTTGAATTGCTTGCTGCAAGCTGTCAGCTTTTTTATTAAAGGTTTCTATTTTCGCTTTGAATTTCTCCTCAAAGTCTTTTTTCTTTTGATATTCATTAACAACTTTAGCATTATCAACAAAAGCTATTTTTTGTTCCTCCTGACAAGCCATTGTTGTCAAGGTAATAAACAATAAAAGGATTAATTTTTTCATAATTTCATTTTCGTATAAATCTTTGCAAATGTAAAAAAGTTAGAGTGTGAAATAGACTTTTTTGTAACTATATACAAAATCAATAAATATTAAGTTCCTTATTAATAATTTCAATAAAAACCGGAGCCAAATAAAGCTGTTTAACACCCTTTTTTAAATTAGATGGTTAACGTGTTGCTGGTGGGGCCAAAAAGCCATTAAAATGATTCTTTGGTCTTAATTAGTTTGTTTTAAGACATAAATTAAAGAAGAGTAGTCATTATTGTGCCTTGCCCGGTAATTAGATTTTAGACCAACCCAAAATGCTTTAAACGGATTCATATATCCTGTCTTATATTTTTCAGAAAGCAAACTAACATAATAGGCGTCAAAAATTAATGGTGTAATTTTAATAAGTGTAAAATTCTTCTTCTGAAATAATTTATTGATTGATTTTCTCGAAAAATGCCAAAGGTGTCTTGGAACATCATATGCCGCCCAAAATTCTTTATAGTGGGTAGCGTCATAACTTTTATAATTAGGAACCGCTATAATCAATAATCCGTTTGGTTTTAACAGCTTTCTGAAAAGTTGAATGTGAGTGTCTAATTTCGGCAAATGCTCTAAGACATGCCACAGTGTAATAACATCGAAGGAGTGTTCTTTCAGCTTAGCAAGATGGCTAATTTTAAAAACGTTTTGGTTGGTTTTGACATTTGCAATTTTTCTTGCTTGCTCGTTAGGTTCAATTCCAGTAACTGTCCAGCCATCTGTCAACGCTGTTTTTAGAAAATCGCCCGTGCCACATCCAACATCTAAAAGTTGTTTTGATTCATTTCCAAAGGAATTGATTAACCGCAATTTCTTTTTTAAGGCTCTGGATCTAATTAGGTGGTATACACGCTCAAATAAATTTCGCTTAGAATCCGTGTGTGAAATATAATCTTCACTTTTATAGTATTTAGATAATTGATCCTTATTTGGCGCAGGAAAGGTTTCAAGCATTTCCGTGTCCTCATTAAAAATCAATTGAAATTCTTCTCCAGAAACTGAATGGTCTTTTACCTTTAAATAAGTTAATCGGTTCATTTTTCCATTCATTTTTTAAACATAAACGTTTAAATGTTTCACGTGGAACATTAATTATCTCCCTAAATAAACTAATAAAACAGAAATGTCGTTTGGTGATACACCACTAATTCTTGACGCTTGAGAAATGGTTACTGGTTGAATTTCTGTTAATTTTTGCCTAGCCTCCATACTCATAGATTTTAATCTTGAATAATCAAACCCTTTAGGGATCTTAAGATTTTCTAGCCTATTCAGTTTGTCAGCGTTATTTTTTTCCTTTTCAATATAACCCGCATACTTAACTTGAATTTCTGTCTGCTCAATAACTTCAAGATCTAAATTGTTTTCTTGGATATATTGATCTACTGCTTTGAACTTTCTAACATCATCAATTGTAATATTCGGTCTAGCAAAAAGCCTGAACATCTTGTCTTGTTGTTTTACGGGTGCAGAATTTTTTGATTCTAAAATAGGGTTTGCCTCTTCAGGCTTTACGCTTGTTTCTCTAAAAAACTGAACAAAGGCATCTGATTTCTTTTGTTTCTCCTCCATTCGCTCTAGCCTCTTTCCTGATGCCAAGCCAAGATCATACCCCTTTGGTGTTAATCTAAAATCTGCATTGTCTTGTCTAAGCAATGTCCTGTATTCTGCTCTTGAGGTGAACATTCTGTAGGGCTCCTCTGTTCCTTTTGTGATTAAATCATCTATAAGTACACCAATGTATGCTTCATCTCTTTTTAAGGTAAAAGGGTCTTTTTCCTGCACCTGTAAGCTAGCATTAATTCCCGCCATAAGACCTTGCGAAGCCGCTTCTTCATAACCTGTTGTTCCATTTATCTGCCCAGCAAAAAATAACCCATCAACCAACTTTGTTTCCAAAGTTTGTTTTAGTTGGGTTGGTGGAAAATAGTCATACTCAATTGCATAACCAGGCCTAAAAAATTTCACATTCTCAAAACCAATAACTGATTTTAATGCCTTAAACTGCACATCCTCTGGCAAAGAGGTTGAAAAACCATTTACATAAACCTCAACAGTATTCCAACCTTCGGGCTCAACAAACAACTGGTGCCTGTCCTTGTCGGCAAATCTGTTTATTTTGTCTTCAATGGAAGGACAATATCTAGGACCCACACTTTTAATTCTGCCATTAAACATTGGTGAACGATCAAAACCTTCTCTCAACAAATCGTGAACCTCTGTGCTAGTATAAGTCATATGACAAGACCTTTGTTTTGTCAGTGGTTTTGTAATATCTAAATAGGAAAATTTCTCAGGGTCTTTGTCACCAGGTTGTTCTATCATTTTAGAATAATCTAAAGAACGACCATCAACTCGAGGGGGTGTGCCTGTTTTCATTCGTCCAGAATCAAAACCAATTTCTATAAGCTCTTCCGTTATTCCCGTTGCGGCCCTTTCTCCGGCACGACCACCACCAAAGTTCTTGTCGCCTATGTGAATCAATCCATTTAAAAAGGTGCCATTGGTTAGTACGACAGATTTAGCCTTAACCTCAATTCCAAGAGAGGTTTTAACACCAACAATCTTGTCGCCCTCTAATAAAAGCCCAGAAACCATTTCTTGATAAAAATCTAAGTTAGGTGTCTTCTCAAGCAACAACCTCCAGTCTTCCGCGAAACGCATTCTGTCACTTTGCACTCTGGGGCTCCACATGGCGGGGCCTTTAGATTTATTAAGCATTTTAAATTGAATGGCTGATGTGTCAGAAACAATACCGCTATAACCACCCAAAGCATCTATTTCTCGAACAATCTGCCCTTTGGCTATTCCACCCATTGCAGGATTACATGACATTTGAGCAATGTTTTGAAGGTTCATTGTAATCAACAAGGTTTTGCTTCCCATGTTAGCCGCCGCCGCCGCCGCCTCGCTTCCTGCATGACCCGCACCTACAACTATAACATCATAAACATCACTAAACATTCTTTTCTAGTTAAACTGTTCCACGTGGAACAAAAATTAGTTCTAAATAAAAATTTTGCAAATATACATTGAAAAGCTAATAAACACTAATACCGAGCAACGTAGTAATCCTCTTTGGCCCGCATAGCGTTAACCTCATTATCTAACTTATCTTTGTAGCCACAAAAATGTAGAATACCATGTATCAAAACGCGTAATAATTCAGAATTAAAATCAACCTCAAATTTCGTGGCGTTTTCCCTAACTCGATCTACAGAAATAAAAATGTCGCCGTGTAGCTGTTTTCCTACTCTATAATCGAAGCTAATAATATCTGTGTACGTATCGTGATTTAAATACTGAAGATTAATCTTGTGCAAGTATTCATCTGTACAAAACACGTAATTTATTTCGCCTACAAGAAATTCCTCCGCAGCTACTGCTTCAGCAATCCATTCTTTCAATCTCTTTTCTTCTTCTAGATGTAAAATAGTTTCGAAATTAAAATTTATCATCTGTGCTTTTAAAATATTCTTGAATCTTCATCTTTAAATGATTTCGCAAAGGTAGTTCTTGCCTGTTCAATATTTCTGTAGTATTAAAATATTGTTTTGCTGTTGGGATTTGATTTGTATTCGTTTTATTGAAATCTTCTGTATTTGTTTTAGATTCTCGCTTAGAATCCTGGCCTTGTAAAAAAGTAGCGTTTTCAAGTTTAAGTAACTGATGCTGAAGATCCATCATTTTCTGTAATGTTTGATTTGTAAAACCATAATTTAGAAGATCCAATTCAATTTCCTCCATCTCTTTAATTAACTCTCCTGCAGATTGTATTTCTCCATCTTTTAAAATTTTATCTTCTAGTGCCTGTCTTAACTGTTGCTGGCGTTGATAAATCTTAAATAACTCCGCGTTTTGTTCTTCATTGCCGCCCTCTCCATAGCCATCATTCTTTTCTTCTGTACCATTTCCACTATTACCTGATTTACCGTTTTTAACATCTTTACCGCTCTCACCCTCCATGTTATTGTTTGAGTCTCCTTCACCGTTCTGTTGTCCAACAGCACCATTTTTACGTTGGCCCCCATTTTGGTTGTCTTGTTCACCCGACTGACCCTCCGTACCACTTTTACCTTGTTTTCCTTCCTTTTCTCCCTGACCCTTTTGTCCTTTATCTCCTTTTTCGCCTTCTTTTTCACCCTCACCCCCTCTGCCTTCTTCGCCTTGCTTTCCACTTTCATTCTTCTTTACGCCCTCCTCCATCTGTTTGTTTAGCTCCTCTTGCGACATGATAATATCCTGCAACTGTTCTCCCTGACCACCTCCAGAGCCAGGAGAAGGGTTCATGGCCATTTCCATATTATCCAATACATCACTCAAAAAGCTAGATATTTCATTACTAGCGGTAATCGTATATTGCTGAGAGGCAATCCCCTGATATAATCTGTTCTCGGTTAATTGATCTAAAGATTTGTCAATATTAAAATAAACCTCTGTTATTTGTGTATTAACCTTTTCTGAAATCTTAGGTTGTCTTAGTGATAATGCGAATAAACTGTCGTCAACATGTTCAAAATGCTCTCTTAAATTGCTCTGTTCAATTATATATTTTCCGTATTTATTATTGTCAATATTTATTTCTTCAAATGTGTTCATTAATGCCTCTTGGTCAAAGGAAAACAACAAGAGGTTTTCGAGAATTTGCCTCAACATATCAATATCCTCAGAAGCTTGGTCGCCACCGCCTCCACCTCCAGATAATGACTGTTTCATCATGTCGCCCAGCTGTTTCATTTTCTTGGAGGCCTTTTTTTGACGCTCTCCCGCTTTGTTAAGCTCCTGTTCCGATTCTGGTGTTGGCTCACCCTTTTCACCTTCAATTTCTTCCTTTTTTTCTAAAGACTCCTTGGCCTCTTTTTGGTCATAGTTAATTTCGCTTTCTATGAATTCATCCCTTGGAACACTCATAGGCTTCTGAAGCCTTCTGTCGTCACGCTTTAGCGCGTCTATATCTTTCTGAATTTTTTCAAATTCCTCGTTTAACCTCTCTTGGTTTTCTTTTGTGTTTTCATTTTTATTTTTAACTGACTCTTCCTGTTTTTTTGCTAAATCCTCCAATTGATTCGCAATCTTTTCGGTCTTTTTCATAACATAAAAACGCTTTGTGAGCTCCAACAGCTGTTTCATACTGCGTTTTTTGTTTTTGTTTTGCTTTGCAAGTTCTTCAAGCTTTTGAGTGAATTCCTCTTTGTTTATCTTATCCTTTAATTCCTCAAGTTCTTTTAATAGTTCCTCGTCTTGTTTAAGTTTTTCTTCATTTTCTTTTAGGCGTTCTTGTAAATCTTTTTTAAACTGATCTTCTTCTTTCTTTTCGTTCTGAAATTCTTCAAGGTTGTCTTGTAGTTTTTTGTTGAAGTTTTTCATCAGCTCCTCCTGTTGCTTTTGTCGTTTCAGAAATTCTTCAAATTTCTTTTTGTCATTAAAATTAAGTTGATCTTTTTCCTTTTGTGTTTTTGAAAATTCTTCTAATTTCTTATCCTGTTCTTTAAGTTTTTCAAACGTTTTACTAATATCGTTTATAGTCTTATTCTGCTCTTGTAATTGCTTTTGTTCCTCTTCTTCTGCAGTTAATTTTCTATAATTAAATACACTACTTTTGGTGCGTTTATATCTATTTATACCATCATTATCAAAAACCTCAAAGTAAAGCTGGTAACCAACACCTTCTTTTAATTCTAATTGATCGGGGAACGAACTTATAAACTCACTGAAATTAGAATTTGAAATAGAAATTGGTTCTGTGTGTTTACTTGACTCATTATTTAATGGATAATAGACTAGTTGTAGCTTACTGAGCCCGTGGTCATCACTCGCCTGTCCATAAAAATAAAGCGTTTGATCACCTAAAGTATCCTTCTGGACTTCAACCTTTAGTTCGGGATAAGCATCCTTCACAACATTTATACTATAGGCTAAATTTTCATGGTCTTTTAGTTGATTGTTGCTCGTAGAGATACTATAGTTATAGTTATTAAACAGGCGTTTCTGTGCGCTGAAACCACTTTCTTCTTTTGTAAACCTCAAGGTGTCCTCTGCATAAATATTAACCTCGGTAGTTGATTTTGTTGACGCTTTCCAAGTAACCTTTGTGCCTTCTGGTATTATTGCTGACCCACTACTTTTTAATATCTCGTCTTGTTTTTTAGTGTATGCTGGATAATCTAATTCCATATTAAAACTCACCAAATTAGGCGTATTCAGCACGTTTATTCTATATGGTTTTGAGGTAACTCCGTTGGCTGACAGTATGAATTCTGTGTCCTGCTTTAATAGGTTGAATACAAATTGAAACTCACCCGTTGCTACTGGTTGTAAAAAATAGGATTGATCACTAAAATTAATTTGTGCGTTTTCTGGAATCACCTCTCCAGCAACCTTAATCCTTAATTTAAAATCTTTATTTTCTATTGCTTCAAGCGACTCGTTTACAACAAAAAATTGAAATGGTGCTGGTGGTTCATATGCCGTATTATAGTTTACGACCCGTTCGTAACTATCACTAAACCAATTTAGTTTACCTGACAAAAAGGATAAAGCTATTATAGTAATTGGTATAGCCGCATATTTTAAATACTTAAGATTTGATTTAAAATTTATGGCCAACTGAAAAGGAATGGGCTTAAGCTCTATAGCTTTCTGCTCGATACTTGCAATTATTAAATCAGACTGTATTGGGTTTTGGTTTAGCTGTAGGATGTTGAGTAGTTTGTCATTTACCTCAGAGAAATGACTTCCAATTAGTTTTGAGGCTGTTTCATAATTAATGCCTTTCCTAAGTTTAAATAAATGGGCTAAGGGAATAGCTATAAATTTTATAAACAGTCCCAACTCAACAGCTATGAATGCCCAAAATAAAATGGTCCTTCCGACTGAACTAAGCCACAACATATACTCTACAAAAAGAACCACTATTAAATAAAACATTCCTATTGCAAAAAATAGTATAGTGCCCTTAAGAAGTTCATTCGTGTAAAACTTCTTAATGAATGCCTCAAGCTTGCTTTTTATGGTTTCAAAATTACTCATATGGTAATAATAACTTACTAATCTACAATTTTATTTTAATTGGTATTTCCGTAAATTTGGTAAGATTCTGTTAATTAAAGTTCTAATTTGTTAAGATAGATGAAAGATCTGAAGTATCTGGCAGCGTTTTCAATTCCATTAATAGCGATTATTGGGCTTATATTTAAAGGTGTTTGGGTATGGGCAACCCCAATATTTGCGTTCGTCTGTATACCAATTTTGGAATTGGTTTTTCCGATTGACAATAAAAACTTAGAGCCCAATGAAATTGATACTAAATTAAAAAAAAACATTTTTGATTGGTTGCTTTATTTTAACCTTCCTGTTGTATATAGCATTTTGATATATGGTCTACTGTTGGTTTCAATATCACCTCTTGAAACGTATGAGCTTATTGGCTTGATCGTCTCTGTTGGTATAGTATTGGGTGTAAACGGCATAAATGTTGGGCACGAATTGGGACATAGACAAACCACAAACGAAAGGTTCATTGGTAAGGCTTTGCTCCTGCCGTCTTTTTATATGCATTTTTACATAGAACACAATTACGGTCATCATCTGCATGCCGCAACACCAGAAGACCCAGCGACAGCAAGGTTCAATCAGTCTGTTTATTCTTTTTGGTTTACATCAACCATTAGACAATATTTCAGTGCGTGGAAAATTCAAATCAAACTGCTAAAAAACAACAATCTTTCATTTATTTCTTTGAAAAACGATATGCTCTGGTTTACAATTTTACAGCTAGCTTACTTATTGGCTGTATTTTTATTATTTGGTATTACAACGTTTGTTTTTGCCGTTGCTACAGGAGTTGTGGGCTTTATACTTCTTGAAACCGTAAACTACATTGAACATTATGGGCTGTTGCGTCAGCAAACCAAATCCGGGCGCTATGAGCGTGTTAAAGAGGTACACTCATGGAATTCTAACCACGTTGTCGGTAGAATTGTACTATATGAATTAACAAGACACAGCGATCATCACTATAAGTCCTCAAAAAAATATCAGGTTTTAGATTGCCATGAAGAAAGTCCCCAGATGCCTTTTGGTTATCCAACGTCAATGGTCTTGGCAATGCTGCCACCGCTTTGGTTTAAAATTATGAACAAGCGCATACCAAAAGAAATGATGGTTTCTTAGATTGTTAATCGCTTTGTTGTCACGTCTTATCAAACTATCTTTGCGGTATAATTTAGAATTATGTCTAAAAACGTTCGTGTGCGCTTTGCGCCAAGCCCAACAGGCCCATTGCATATAGGCGGTGTAAGAACTGCTCTTTTCAATTATTTATTTGCCAAAAAACACAGTGGTGCATTTGTTCTTCGGATTGAAGATACTGACCAAAACAGATATGTCGAAGGTGCGGAACAATATATTGTTGACGCATTAAATTGGTGCGGCATTCCCTTTGATGAAGGTCCTGGCAAAAACGAAAAATTTGGTCCATATAGACAAAGTGAGCGCAAACACCTTTATAAACAATATGCCGATAAATTAATTGAGGATGGAAAGGCTTACTATGCGTTTGACACTTCAGAAGAATTAGATAAACACAGAAAAGATCACGAGGCAAAAGGTAAAACCTTTATTTATAATTGGCACAACAGGGAAAGGGGTCGACTAGTTAACTCTTTGGTTCTCTCAGAAGAAGAGACTAAAGCAAAACTTGGTGCCGGCGAAGGCTATGTGGTGAGGTTTAAATCCCCGCAGGATAAAACTTTGAATCTAAAAGACATTATTCGTGGTGAAATAACTATTGATACCAATGTCTTAGACGACAAAATACTGTTTAAAAGTGACGGTATGCCAACCTATCATTTAGCTAACATTGTAGACGATCATTTAATGGAAATATCCCACGTGATAAGGGGTGAGGAATGGCTTCCGTCATTGGCATTGCATCAGCTTCTTTATGATGCGTTTGGGTGGAAAGCACCACAATTTGCTCACCTTCCTTTAATACTAAAGCCAACCGGAAAGGGAAAATTAAGTAAACGTGATGGTGATAAAATGGGTTTCCCTGTATTTCCTCTAGAATATGTCGCGCCTGACGGATCGGTATCAAGAGGATATAGGGAAGATGGGTATTTTTCGGAAGCTGTAATAAATTTCCTTGCTTTTTTAGGTTGGAACCCGGGTACTGAACAAGAAATTTTCAACCTTGACCAGCTTGTAAGTGAATTTGATTTAAAGCGAGTTAACAAAGCCGGTGCGCGTTTTGATCCGGATAAGACCAAGTGGTTTAATCACCACTATATGCAAGAGCAATTAGATCTTGAGTTGGCCAAAGAATTTAAGGCTTCTCACGACACTCTTGAGCAAATTGACATAAACTATATAGCACTTGTTGTTGGTTTAGTTAAAGAGCGGGCAACTTTTGTTGACGATTTTTGGGACTTGAGCCATTTCTTTTTTGAAGCACCAGAAGGGTATAACGAAAAAGCGGCAAAAAAAGCCTGGAAGGAAGATACGGACGAACTAATGCGAGAATTGGTTTCTGTAATAGAAGGAACCGAAGCCTTTTCGGCTGAATCACTTAGCGTTGCAATTAAAGACTGGATCACTTTTAAAGAAATTGGCTTTGGCAAAGTGATGATGCCCTTACGCTTAGCCTTGGTTGGAGCCTTAAAGGGCCCTGATGTGTTTGACATAATGTTTATGATAGGCAGAGACGAAACCATTAAAAGGATTGAAATTGCTATTGAATCCTTCTAGGGGTCTAAAAAGTAATTAAGGCCATAAAGTTAATCATGGCCTGATTTCCTTTAAAGTCTGTATTGCCAGAATGAGGTCCAAACTCAGCTTCGTTCCCATTAAGTTTATTCAAAATATTGGTAAAGCCATAGACATATTGAGCCCTAAACTTAAATGCACCCAAACCTAATGTTGCGCCGATTGCTCCATTAAGGTTTATCTGCGAAATTTCCTCTAATTCTTTCGCTAAAATGCTATTTCCGTTATTTAAATAAACGTAAAGGTTTTCTTCGTTGTCAGATTGTAAATCTAATTTACCGTTATATTAAATCATTGGGCCCGCATCTATTGTGAGGAGATTGGGTGCTATTTTAGCGTGAAATAAAAAAGCAAGTTGAACTGCAAACAAATTATATTCAATCTCTTTATCTCCAGCCAAATCAATTACCGTTTCATAACCTGAAATTTTTAGGTTGTTTTCAGAAATTTGTAAACCATAGCTCACATTATACCATTTGTTCGGAAGGTCGCCAGTCGCTGAGGCACCAATAAGCCATCCGTTTCCTTTTTTGGTGTTAAAATTGTCTGTTGATATGTCAAATTGGGTTAACCCACCCCCTATTGCTATTCCATTTTTGATAACATAACGTCTATGCTGGGCGTTAACAAGTGTAACAAATGATAGGCAAATTACTACTAATAGGATGTATTGGGGTTTGTTCATGGAGATTATGGCTAATTAAACAAACCTAACTAAAATAATTTAATATTACTTACTTTTAATAATTCATATTCACTAACCTAAAACAATAATGCTATGGGCCAATTTATTCTAGTTCCGATTATCTTTTTCGGTCTTGTTATTTTAATTTCTTCATTTTTCATTGTAAAACAACAAACAGCGGCTATAATAGAACGCTTTGGAAAGTACCAAAGCATAAGACAGTCGGGGTTACAAATGAAAATTCCTTTAGTTGATAGAATTGCTGGGCGCCTAAGCCTAAAGATTCAACAACTAGATGTTCTAATTGAGACAAAAACACTTGACGATGTTTTTGTAAAAATTAAGGTGTCGGTTCAATTTATGGTAGTAAAAAATGATGTCTATGATGCTTTTTATAAACTAGAATATCCTCATGATCAAATTACTTCATTTGTTTTTGACGTGGTTCGCGCAGAAGTTCCAAAAATGAAATTAGATGATGTATTTGTAAAAAAAGATGACATAGCAATTGCCGTTAAACGAGATTTACAACAATATATGGCTGAATATGGCTACGACATCATAAAAACATTAGTTACTGATATAGATCCAGACGCCCAGGTTAAGGCCGCAATGAATCGTATAAATGCATCAGAACGCGAAAAAATTGCCGCCCAGTTTGAGGGTGATGCAGCGCGTATACTTATAGTTGAAAAAGCTAAAGCAGAGGCTGAAAGTAAGCGTTTACAAGGTCAAGGTATTGCAGATCAAAGACGCGAAATTGCACGTGGACTGGAAGAGTCCGTGGAAGTCTTAAATAAAGTTGGGATTAACTCTCAAGAAGCCTCGGCATTAATTGTAGTTACACAACATTATGACACTTTACAGGCAATCGGTGGTGAAACAAATAGTAATTTAATTCTATTGCCAAATTCACCTCAGGCGGGCAGTAACATGCTTAACGACATGGTTGCAAGTTTTACTGCTAGTAACCAGATTGGTGAGGCAATGAAAAATGCTCAATCTAAAAAACCAAAATAGAAATAAAATCCCGAAGTTAAGCTTCGGGGTTTTAATTTTAGTGCCATGTACAAAGAATACCGCCCATAACAGCTAGGGTGACTATCCAATAGCCCGCATTAATAAATATGTATTTAGCACTTTTTCGTTCAAATAAAGCAATTGTGCCAATTATAGGCAATGCTCCAAAAACACCAAATATTCCACCGTGTAGTGCGCCGTGCCCAAAAGATCTATGCGCATGACCGTAATCAGCCATAAAAGCTTCAAACGAGGCTTTTGCATTTTCCGGATCGCCTCCAATCATGCCTAAAGCACCCCATTGATGGTTTGTGAATTGCATTAATAAAAAGTTTAGCATAACAGCAAAAACCAGAGCTAAGCCAAAAATAATTCCCATATTTCCGCCTTTCATTTTTTCTTTGGTCATTCCAGATTCTCTCATCCAAGCATTTCCGAAGCCCATTTTTGGATTGTACCAAACAGAGCCAATAAGCAATGCGGCAACCGCCGCGACACCTATCGCAATTGGATTAATAGGTAGTTCCATAATTAAAATTGATTTATAGTTAGTGTCTCTAAGGTATAAAAAAACCCTTAAGATT
>Ga0213858_10000930_pt1 | contig 13732 bp, 9 predicted proteins | sample PICome_FD_160122 | JGI IMG/M metagenome (GOLD analysis project Ga0213858, IMG submission 160122) | Coastal seawater microbial communities near Pivers Island, North Carolina, United States - PICO245 | ecosystem: Environmental > Aquatic > Marine > Coastal | place: USA: North Carolina | collected... | reverse complement strand
GACCTTGAGGCGACCCAGACCTTGATCGGTTCCTTCTGCGAAGGGGTTTGCAACAAGACCATAACGGGTCTTGAAGCCGATCTTGGGTTGGAAGGTGTTCTCGCCAACTGCACGTACCATCTGGAGAGGTACATATGGGCAGTAGAAGAGACCTGCGTCGTAAGGAGAGGTGCCCTTGTAACCGACAACGTAGTACTGCTGAGCAGCAACGTTTGCAGCATAAGGATCGATGTAGACTCTGTACTTACCAAGCAGAACACCAGCGAAGGTGTTACCAGTGTCATCAACGTTCAGGTTAGCGTTGAGTGCAGGGGTGTAGTCGAGTACGCCAGCCATGGACAGTGCGGATGCAACGTCAGCGGAGCACATGATTACATTGCCCTTTCCTCTACGAGTTCTTTGTGCGATTGCGTTAGCATCGCGCTCGATTTGGAACAGCAGACCCTTGAACTTCTCAACACTCCAGCGACCGTTGGAGTCGATGTCGAGGTCGAATACACCAGCAGTTGCGGTGTTTGCAGCAGCACCTTGCTCAGCAACCTTGTAGATGGTTCTGATGACTTCGCGGTTGATCTCAGCAAGAATCTCAGTGGAGAGAATGTTTGCGAGTTCCGCTTCAGCGTTCAGACCGTGGATTGCCTTCAGATCCTGTGCAAGCTCAAGGCTGTATTCTGCCTTCAGTGCTCTGGACTTGGCTTCAACGAGAACCTTCTCGATGGAGAATGCCATCTCGTTGAACTGGTTGCCAGAACCATTACCCAGGTTCTCAGCATCACCAGTCTTCATGCCCTGACCAACGTTGTAGCCAGTGGAAGATGCAGTACCAACGGGGTTCAGGAGACCAGGGTTAGAACCAGCTTGGCTGGTAGTACCCATACCTGCAACGCCATCAGAGAATCCGCTTGCCTCATCAAGACCATCGTCCTGACCAGAGTATGCAGTATCTGCTTCGTTGAACAGTGCTTCGGTTCCGCTCTGGTTGGTGTAGCGGGAACGCATTGCGAAGATGAGTCCAGTAGGACCGCTCATTGGTTGAACGCCTGCGAGGTCATAAGCGACCAGGTTAGGCATTGCGCGTCTGATCAGGGAGATCAGAACGGGGTCGAAACCAGCAACAGGACCACCTGCAGCTGCGTCTCCACCGAATCCACCACCAGCACCAGCAGCGTTAGCAGCGTTGGTTGGGGTTTCGTTCAGGATTCCGCCTTGGAATGCTTGTTGTTCACGGAGGAACTTTTCTTGGTTTTCTAACAGGACAGCGGTTACTGCTCTTCTGTGGTTATCCTTGATAGGATCAATACCATCATAGTCGAGAAGTGGTGCCCACTTTTCCTGCAGATGCTCGGATTGGAACATTTGCTTTTACCTTAGTTTACGTTTGAATCGATAATTAAGAAATCACTTTTTGCTAACAGCACCGAGTGTTCTGAGATAGTTATTCATGTAATCAGGTGCATGACCTGTTGCATCAATATCTACTTCCTCAGAGAGGTTCTCAGTCTGTGCTTTTGGAGCTTTCTTTGCTGCGAAGTAGGACTCCTTCAGCATCTCCAGTTTCTCACGATATGTTTTTGCACTTTCAAACTCAACACTTTCGGCAAGTGAGGCGAGCTTCTCTTTTTGACTGAGGGCAAGACCTTCAGCTACTTCATCAAAGATACCATCTGCAACCGACTCGGAGAGGCGGGAATTCAGGGTGATATTCTTCTCAATCTGCTCGTTGAGTTTTGTCTCCATTTCATCAAGTTTTTCTACCATGCTCTCAAGTACATCATATTTCTCTTCAGGGATGGATACATAATGTTCTTCAAAAAGACTCTTCATGCCAGAAAGGAAGGATTCGGACATTTCTGCCTTCAGACCGCTCTCAATGGCGAGTCTGTTTTCGGTAACCCATTCCTCAGCGACGTACTCAAGATAAGAATCTACTCTTTCAGTCAGAGCAGACTTAATCTCGGTAACTTCTTCTACGAGGCGCTCCTCGTATGCTTCGTCATAAGCGGCAACCATTCCTTCCTTGATCTCTTCGACCTTGGAACGAAGTGCTGCCTCAAAGATGGTGCGAGCTTTTTCTTGGAATTCTTCCGAGAGCTCTTCACCTTCAAGAAGGGCGCTGACATCTTCAGAGACATCAAACTCCTCTTCTTCTTCGATCTCTTCTGCCTCAGCGACAACTTCCTCTTCGGACTCTTCCTCTTCAGCAACAACCTCTTCTTCGGTTGCTTCTTCTTCGGATACGACTTCTTCTGCTTCTGCGGTTACTTCCTCGTCTTCTTCGATTACCTCTTCAGAATCGAGTTCTTCCTCTTCCTTCATACCCTTCATTGCATCCGCAGACTTAGCGCCTTTGTTTACAACGTCGCGTACCTGCTTGAGGGTTGCGCCTGGGGTTTTCAGCTTAGCTGATTCGTCGTCAGACTTATAGTTGTCTGGAGTAGGACCACCAAGATCTTCATACGATCCCGTCTGACCTGCTACTGCGCCAGGAGCAAGCTTCTGCATGGGATCGCCTGCCTTTGCACCAGCATTGACAGCGGTCTTGGATTGAGTTGTGCCTGCTTCCATTTCCTGTAAGTTGTTGTCACTAGACATTTGAGACTCTCCGATTAACCTTTGTAATTTAATCTATATTTATTTATTATTTTTAAAAGTTGAACTGTATATATAGCGTCTTAAAGATTATTCAGGAAGTCATTGAACAGGTCCAACTTCTTCTCTTCTAATACCCTTTGTCTAGATGCTGCTTCAATTCTCATTTGTGTTTGTTGAGCGAGTTTTTCGCGGAGGATACCTCCATCCCAAACCCATTCTTTACCCTCCATGATGCCTTGCACAAAAGCATCAGGAGCAGATGGATCAGCAACAATGTCAGCAGCAGTTGCTAACATGAAGTCCTCACCAACTTCCTTGTAACCCGACTTGACGTTATCTCTCAGAGAACCAATTCCACGAGAAGATACGCCGAGTGTTACGCCATCTTTGAGAAGTGCTTCTGCAATCTTACCCATAGGGGTATGCAGAATTTGTGCTTTACCGATAAAGTTATTACCGTCCTGCTTGAGTTCGGTAATTTTGTGCGATACTCTATCGAGGTTTACGGTTGGACCATCGGGATGACCCAGTTCGCCAAGTGCTCTGCCCTTAGCAACATAATCCTTAGAATATCTCTTCACCTCTCTTTCCATGATTGGAAAGGGATACATTCTACCGTTACGGTTGACCATCTCACTTTGAAGGAACACGCCCTTAATGAACATGTTCTTCTTACCATTAACGGTCTCAGTGAGAACTTCAACCTTCTCAATCTCTTCTCTTATCAGTTTCATCGCTGAACGTAATCGAGTATTTAGTTATTTATTACGGTTCAGTCTTCGACCTCATCTTCGCCATCAAACATACCGTTTGACACCTCAGGTCTCAGTGCTTCTACCTTCTCCGAAGTCTTTGCATAGAGCAAATCTTTGATCTTATCAGAGACGTTCGATGGAGATTCGTCACCGATGATCATATCTAAAATGTCGTCCATTGTTACAATGTGGATTACTCTGTTATTTAGGATAAATAAAATAAAACTTTTTTGATGGATCTTCCACATATTTACTATACTAATGTAACTAATAAGACTGAACGCAAAAAATACATGGAGAGTCAGTTTCAGACTCTGGGGTTGAAGTATACAAGAATACCAATGGAACCATTTCCAAAAGATGGGACTTTTTTTAAATGGTATTTAGATGACTTAAAAGGAACATACTCAAAGAATACCTGTCATTACATAAACATAGTTTCTGCAAGTCTACTTTTATTCTTCCAGGAATGGGTTGATAATACTAGTGATGAATTAATGATCTTGATGGAAGATGACTATGACTTATCCCTAATTAATCGCTGGCACTTTGAATGGGGGGAACTAATCGAACGTCTTCCAATTGGGTGGGATTGTTTACAGTTAGGATTTGAGACACCATATGTAATACCTTTTTATCTACATCCAACAAAACCAGAATATTCTTTGGGTCCATGCTTATTAAATAGAGATTACATAAAAAAACTTCTTAGTTTACATTATCCCAACGGCAGGTTTAAATTTGACTATAATATTGCCAATGCAATTTACATTGATAGAGATTCTGGTATTCATGATGGACTAAAATATGAAGGAACTTCTGGTGGTCCAGATTATTTTATCAATCAATCTGGTTGTGGTTATTCTCTACCACTAATACCGATCAACCCATACTTTACTGGTATTAGTCACATTGGAGTATTGGAGAAACGCTCTTGGGAACCAAAACTTAGTTTTGTTAAATGCCACGAAGCATATTATGAATGGTGGTATCATGATAGAGATAAATTTACACTTGACGATTTTTTTACCTATGGTAAAAACACTGATGTTCTAATGGAGAGGGACATCTCCAGATGGGACGATAAATATTTTTACGACTTGGCAATGAAAAATAATGAAGGTATACTTGTTCCAACCTCAGCACGAGATTACAATTAAAGGAACAAAAAATTATTGGTTACCATATGCTGCTGGTTGTCTCTGGAGTTATGCAAAACAACAGATACCAGAATGTGAACTAGGAGAGATCGTATTTAAAAGAGAGAGTATTAATAAAGTCCTCGATAGAATAAAAGATCCTGATGTTTGCGCTTTTAGTACATATATTTGGAACGAACAGTATAATTTAATTCTTGCAGAAGAAATTAAAAAAAGATATCCAAAATGTATTATTGAATTTGGTGGACCGCAAGCAACAAGAGGTCTAGTAGATAGAGAATATGTAGATACTGTTTTACTTGGAGAAGGTGAGCAAGCATTTGTCAATCTACTCAATAGAATAAAGAATGGATATCCAATACCTCCAGTTTACGAGCGACTTCAGTTAAAGAACTTGAGTTATGCCAGTCCATATGAATCTGGAATCTTTGATGATATCGTAAATCAATATCCAGAATATAATTGGGCAACTTTGGTTGAGACTACTAGAGGTTGTCCCCATCACTGCACTTTTTGTGATTGGGGAACTTGGATGAACAACATCAAGAAGTTTGATCTTGACCAAGTGGAAAGAGATATTAATTGGATGTCTACACACCGAGTCGGATTCTTAATGCTGGCAGATGCAAACTTTGGAATATTTGCGGAGAGGGATCTTAAAATTGCAAAGATGTTGAGAAAAGCAGCAGATCATCCAGATGCAATCATTGATGACTTGACCGTTCAATATACAAAAAATGCAACAGATGTTGTCTTTGATATTAGTGAAGCACTTGGTCCATATGATAGGCGTGGTGTGAGTATGAGTGTTCAATCCATGAATGGACCTACTCTTCGCGCAATCAAAAGGCAAAATAATAAGAAGAATGCTGAGTTTGTAAAGAAAGCAAGAGAACGTAACTTAAATGTATATACAGAATTAATTTTGGGTTTACCTGAGGAAACTTTGGAGTCCTGGAAGGATGGTATATGTCAACTTCTTGATTGTGGACAAGACAGTATTGATGTTTGGTTTTGTCAAGTATTTGGTAATACTGAGATGAATTCTAATAGAGATAAGTATGGTATTAAAGTTGTCAACGCTGAAGACTACGTGTCATTTACAAATAAAGAAGACAACATAAAAGAAGTTGTTGAGATTATCAATAAAACAAATTCAATGTCTACAGACGAAATGATAGAGGCATATCTCTACTCATGGATGATCATACAATTACACATCAACGGATACTCTGAGATAATCTCCGACTATTTGAACAAAGAGTTTGGAGTTAGTTATCGTAAGTTTTATGATAATATATTTGACACATTAGGTAAAGATTATAGTTCTCTTGGAAAACACTTTAGAGACTTAAAAGAACGAGTATCTAGTTATCTAAAGGATGGAAAAATTTTGTCAGATAAAGATACTGGACATACTCTTGAATTGAACATGGGAACTGACTTTGAATTCTTCTGGTCTCACAAAGAAATTGTTATCAATTACATTAGGAACTGTTGTGGGATGTTTATTCCAGACGACATTATGGCACTACAAAGAAGTTACATATATAATCCAAATGTGGAATACCCTCAACATGTTGGAGAATATTTGGTAGATAATGCTAGAATGGAAGAAGACAGAGATGATATTTGGGTTTTAAAAAGAAAGAATCTTCTAAAGAATAAAATCACAGCACTATGAGAAACTTATACATGTTCCAACCGCAGTATGCGGTAGAAGTCAGAAAGGAAGATACGTATTGGTTACCTTATAGTGTCGGTTGCCTTTGGGCATATTGTCTACAATATGGTGATGTTTCTAGTGGATATCACTTAAAAGATTTTATTTTTAAAAGAGAGAATCCAGAAGAACTTGTTGCTAGATTGGAGGATCCAGTAGTTTGTGCATTTAGTACTTACATTTGGAATGAGCAATATAACTTGCATGTTGCTAAGTTGATAAAGGAAAAGTATCCAAACTGCGTTATAGAATTTGGTGGACCTCAAGCAACCGAGAAACTTGCAAAGTATGACTTCATTGATTGCATTATTATCTCTGAGGGTGAGCAATCATTTTTAGATCTTCTTAGGAAGATAATAATGCATGAACCATATGAGAGAATCTATAAAAAAGAAAGAATAGATGACCTGGATTTTCAAAGTCCATATCAATTGGGAGTATTCAATAAAATAGTTGCAGACAATCCCGACGTTCTTTGGTCTATGACGATAGAGACCAATAGAGGTTGTCCTCACAGATGCACTTATTGTGACTGGGGTGGAATGACCTATCAAAAAGTCAAGCATTTTGGATTAGAAAGAATCGAACATGACATTAATTGGGCAGCAAGGCATAATGTTGGATTCATATTTAATGCAGATGCAAACTTTGGAATGTTCAAAGAGAGAGATCTTGAGATTGCCAAACTCTTCAGAGATGCAGCAAATCGTGGCAAAATAGAAGCAATTAATGTTCAATATTCAAAGAACTCAACTGAAGTTATCTTTGAAATTGCTCAGGTTCTTGGCGACATTAGTAGAGGAGTAACACTTAGTGTTCAGAGCATGAATGAACCAACTCTTAAATCGATTAAGAGAAAGAACATGAGTATTAATAAAATCTCTGAGCAAATTGAGAAGAGTAAAAAATATGGCGTAAAAACATATACTGAGTTGATACTTGGATTACCAGAGGAGACTTTAGATTCTTGGAAAGATGGGTTTGCTCAAATACTTGAGTGTGGACAACACGAATCTATTGACGTTTGGTTCTGTCAAATGTTTGGTGACACTGATTTAAATAGTGCGCTATCAAGAAAAGTTCATGGTATTAAAACTATCAAAGCAGAAGACTATATGTCCTTCAGTAAAGATGATCATGGCATTAAAGAAGTCATTGAGTTGATCTCGGAAACCAACACAATGACTAATGACGAACTTATCGAAGCATATCTTTATGGTTGGTTAGTCATTCAATTCCATATCGCGGGATATACTCAACTCGTTGCAAAACATCTCAACAATTTTGGGATGGGGTATAGGTCTTTTTATGATAAATTATTCGCTCACATAAAGAGTGATCCTGGTGTTATTGGAGATCACTATAGAGAAATTGAAAGATCAGTATCTCACTACATGAAGACAGGTAAGATTTTAGATCAAGGTAAACACGGGCATACTCTTCACGCTGCAAGTTTTGCCTTTATGTTTAGAAATAAAGAAAGTATTTTTGATATTTTATCCGACTTAAATCTAGTTACTGATGATATTTTAAAACTTCAAAAAGCATTTATCTTTGACGAAGATACTGAGTATCCACATCAAATTCAATGTGGTAAAGATACTTACACAGTAGATACCGAGTTCAAAGAATTCGATAGAAATGATCCTCATACTGTTTTTATCTTGAGGCGTAAGGGTTTACTAAAGAATCAACTGTGTAAGGTTTGAACGCTTCAACGGCTTCATCCCATAAAATTCTTCTTTCATAAGGAGTATTTTTATCCATCAGTGCAATAGTAATAGTAAATCTTTTATTGTCTGTTGGATTATGTGAACTATGGAGAGGACCTACATTCACTAAACTTGGGGTAGATACATCCGCTTCGTATTCTAAAGTAGAGTATTGCTCTCTGGTTACAAGAACTTGTCCGTGATAGTGATCATTAGTTCTATCACCCACATTATATTCGCTTCTCTCTGGGATTTGTGTAGAACAAACTTGCTCTGCGCTGGTGCTGACTCTCATCACCATGTCAGATTTCCACCATCTCATGGTGCTACCTTTACCGTCAAACTGAAAAATTATTTTTGCCCAATCAGCATAATAAACATTATCAGAGTGAATTACACCATCATCGTGTGGTGGAGTATAAAAAAATTCAATCCATGTAGAGGTAAATCCCATACTCTCTAACCATGGTTTTATTTTATCGTTGCCAAGATCTTCAAATTCCAATTGTTTATGGAACTCTGGCCAACGGATTCCTTCTGTTTTATATTTTGACACATCAATATTGGGGACATAATCCCCAATATCCAAAAACCTATGATATGAATTCATAATTAAACTATTTCAGGTGCTTCTGTGCTTCCTCCGTCTTTTGCCCCATCAAGATTTGGTTCTTGAATTGGTTCTCCCAAATCTTCTCCACCACCAGCCATTGGTTCTCCTGTTGCTGGATCAATGGGTGCATTAGGATCAGGAATAATTCCTGCAGCAATCTCTTGCTTGATCAACTTATCCTGTTCGATAATCTCTTCATCGGTCTGACGAAGAATCTTGCGGCGGACATAATCTTGAGAGTAATACTTACCAATGTAAGGTTCTGCGGTTGCAGCAATATTCAGTCTCTCAGTCATCAACTCCGCATCTTTGAGTTCAGAGAAGTGATTATCATAGAGGAAATCATATTGAATGTGCTCTGACATTGTATTCCAATCTTCTGGAGATACGATGTTCTTAAGGATCAACTGAGTTTTGAGGAGATCGTTGAACATAGCAGAGAATCTCTTTCTCAGTCGCCCAACAAACTTAGTGAACTTCAGTTCATCTCTCAGAATTTCAGAAGAACGACCAAGATTAAATCCTTCTTGACCACCAATTCTAGATGTAGGAACGTTCAAAGAACGATAGAGTTTTTCTTGGAAGTATTTGATATCAGACAATTCTCCAAGATTCTGACCTCCAGGAAGAGTAGAGATCTCTGTTCCACGACCACCTTCACGTCTAGGAAGCCAGAAGTCTTCCAACATAGACATGAACTTCTTGTCATCACGGATCTCTCCAGTTTGAGCATCGTATACAAGTTTGTTACGATATCTCATCATCACATCACGGAGATATTGTTCTGCCTTCATCTTAGGCAGATTGCCAACATCAATATAAAAGATACGACGCTCAGGCGCTCTACTCAGACGATAGATAACCAAAGAGTCTTCGATCATACGAAGTTGATTAAGACCTTTGATTGCCTTATGCAAATATGAGAGAGTAAGATTTTTATTGCGATCTACCAATCCAGATGTGCAATAGGTAATCGAATCTTTTGCAAACTTAATTCCTTGAGATGCTTGATTGGATCCTCTGTTTGCGATAGAACCAATCTGACTTGTAGATTGATTGTAGATGAAGTATTCTTGAATATCTGGGAACCCCGCATCTTTAGGATCCTTCTCAGTATTTGGTTGATATCTAATATCTTCTTTCTTTTGCTTTCCTGCCTGACGAATAAAACGCATCTTCAGTGCGTCAATATATCTCAGTTCTTGAATACCATCACTAGGGTTTTTGAGGTCAATTACTTTATGGTAGTAAAGTCTTCCATCTACATACCAGTTTCTGTAGATCTCATGTGCCTTCTTATCAAAATCAAGCAATTCAAGAAGGTACTTGAATTCTTCTCTGATTTTTTTCTTAAGACCATCACTTGCATTCAGATTAGATAATTCAATCTGAACAGGACTGTCATTTGTATCGCTTACGATTGCTTCGTTAACAATATCTTCAATTGCACCATCCACCTCTGGATGCAGTGCCATCTCCCTATAACGTTTAATTAGATCATACTCAGATCTGTAGACGCCCTCAATGTCAACATAAGAACCAAAAAATCCACTCGTCAGATAATGATCTACCCCGTCCTCATTATTCTGAGGAACGGGGGAGACTGCACCTTTCGGCTTATTATCACCATCTTCGATGGAAAAACCAAATAATTTCGCCATTATAACTTGGGCGTAAAACTGTTAGTACTATTTATTATACAACAAATAGCACTAACTTAGATCAACTGATGATTGTTCCAGTTTGATCACCTTCTCCAGCAGCCCAGTATTGTACCTGGAAGTCAACTGTAAACTCCTCTGGAGTGTCAGTTGATTCATAAGACAGATCAATCTGACCAACATTAGTTGGGAAGATATCATAGAATCTGTAGGTTCTAAGGGGTGCCTCGTATTGAGTGTTCTCTCCACCATGACCAGTAGAGTTCTTGCTAATACCTCTACCCAGTTGATGAACAAATGCATCAACCATGTAAGAGCTTGGGTTGGTAGCGCCAGTTGCGTTATCCAACTTGCTAAGCATGTTCATCCACTGTTCCATTGCTGTGCGGATTTTGAAGTCCTCATCGTTAATGATGGTGACAGTCCACACATCGAAGGTGCGATCTCCCGCAACCTTCAGAACTCTTCCTCTGAATGGAATTTCGATTTGAGCAACATTAGAAGCAGGTAATGCTGCTGCCTTTGCCATGAAGCTGAACTTCTCTCTAGTTTCATTGTCCCAATCTCCCGCCACGAAGGCGGGGAAGCTTGGAATTTCAACCTCGAACAGGTTGGGTCTAGCAGCGCCACCTGCTAATTTTGATTTAAAGGCGCTGATAGTTCTGATTGCGCGTGCCATTTGTTAGATTCCTCCGTGTTTTAATTATCAAATAGATCAGACTCTACCAGCGACTTCTTCAAAGGAGACGCCAGTTCTGGTAGCAACAAACGTCAGCGTGACGTAGTTAATCGACTTAGCAGGCTTCAGGAAGATGTCTGCTCTGAACTCGTTGTTATCAATAACATCAGGTGTGTTATTGGTCTCATCACAAATGACCAGATAATCATAGATTCCACGCTTCGCTTGAATATCGCGAAGATATGGTTCAACGATATTCACGAAGTTGGATCTTGTGATTTGATCGTTGAATTCAAAGAGTTGTGCTTCCGCTGCTCTCTGCAGAGATTGCTCAACTGTGAGGAACAGACGGCGAACATTGATTCTGTCGAATGCGGATGCATATGCGAGCGCGGTCTTATCACCAAAGAGGAGTACACCTGCACCAGACTGATTAACAACAGAGTTAATTCTTGCAGAATACAGTGCGTCTCTTTGTGCCTTATCAGGATTGTATGCAAGTTTAATTGCATTCTTGATAATACCTCTTTGCTGACCCGCTGGGGAGAACCATGGGTATGCAACGATGTTTGTGCGGCAAATCAGACCAGCAATGTCTGCGTTACATGGTACATAACGGAAGAGATTGTTAAATCTATCATAGGTGTACTTATAACCACTGTCAAAGATTGCATAAGATGAAGAAGTTAGTGGTCCAAAGAACTGAAGCAGATTATTTGTCTGTACAGATGGATTTGTAAGGTCTACGATAGATGATCTATGGGGAGAGATCAATGCAACACAATCCTTTCTACCATCTGCGATGGAGATCAAACGATTTGCTTTTGCTTGACTATCAGTAATTGAATCACAACCAGGACCCATGATGAGATAATCAACTGCAACATCTTCTTTGTTATTAAAGAGATCATATGCTGTGATTATGTCTCCGAGAGATGCCTTCAGATTACCTTGAGAAGTGTAGTTTTTACCATTCTCAAGAACATATGAAGCACGACCAATAGAACTAAAGGTACGTCCCTGTGCATCATTATCCCACTGAAGATCTGAGATAGCAGATGGAACACTGAATGTTGTTGCTGGATCTGCACCTTGATAAATGGTTGCAGTTGCTGCTTCAACGAATGTAGTAGATGTTGGGAAGGTATTGTGGAAATTATCGTTAGTTGTACTCTGATTACCTCCAGCGTAGAGATATTCGGAGAAGTTTGCTAGATAATTCTTATACCAAATCTTTTGAGGAGAATTGACTTGAGATACTGCATCTTTTGCCTTAGACAGAGCAACGTGCTTCTCAAGGATGTTACCTCTTACACCAGTTACAGATCCATCATCGTCAACAACAACAATGTGTAACTCATCATTTTCAGAATTACGCTCAGCAGCATATCCAGAAGTTCCTGGTTTTGGTGCAAGTGTGCTCCAGAAAATCTGACTGTTATCCAAACCTAATGTTTGAGAATTGTACCAGTCATCAACACCAGCAATTTCAACTCTAGAATCTGCTTGAGTAATTTCAAGAACAATCTTATCATCTCTAAGTGCAGAGATTGTCATTGTAGCGTCATCACCTGGGGTGACACCACCAATTACATTACCTGGAATAGTAACTGTACCACCGTTTGCATAAGCAAGACCAGTGTTTGTTGCGGTTACAGTTCCAATTCCACCAGATGCATCTCTGTAAACGTTGAAGGAGATGCCAGAACCAACTGTACTTACGCCAGCAACACTCAGGTATACTCCATTAGATGCTGGAGCGACAGTGGTGGAAGTTGTAAGACCAATGGTCTTAATAGCACCTTGATGGAGGTCAAAACCACCAACAGAGGAACCACCGATAGATACTGTCTCACCTACAGTGTATCCTAAACCAGCATTTACCAGTACGACACCAGAAGAATCAACATTACCATCTGTATTGTTTCTTGTAATGTTGAAAGTTGCCTGACTACCAGAACCAGATGAAGTTCCTCCTACACCAGCATAGGTTTGTCCTTGCTCACCGTTAATGGGGGTGGATGTAGTGATTCCAACCGTAGAGATAGAGTCTACTGGAGAAGCAACTAATCCATTGTTATCGATGAAGCTGATTCTTTGACCTTTCAGGAAGGAAGAATATGCACTATTCTCAGTATAATTAACTCTGTAGTGTCTTCCAGGTTGCGTACCACCAGTGGATACTCTAGAGTGAATCTTAACTGTAATTGCACTTATTCCAATTTCTGGAGTATCAATAACTTGAGTTACGACACCCTTCAGATATCCAGTAAAGGCTTGAGTTGTTCCTGCTCCAGGAATTACCTGTCCACTGATGTCAACAGTAACACCGTAACCAACTTGAGCGCCAACAGAAGCACCAGAAGTTGTTCCGATACCGAGGATTTGGTCACCTAAGTCGTCAATGACGCAAACCTTAAGGTTGTTTGCCCAAGTTCCTGGGTTCTTTGCTGCATAGTAGAAGTTAGATGCTGCAGTAGCGTAGTTGCTATTGTAGTCATCAAAATTCTTGATCTTTGTGTCTGGCAGTGCAGATGTTCCAATACCAACATTAGCATTGGACAGATTTGTTCCATCGGTACGAACTACTTTGAGGATACCACCGTACTGCAGATATGCAGATGCAGACATCCAGTATTCATACTGATTGTCCTCTGTTTTTGGTTTGCCGAAGTTGTTGATGAATTCTTGTTCGGTGGATACCGTGATTGGTTCATTAACAGGTCCACGCTCAAAAGGACCCGCAATACCTCCAATATTATCAAGAACGTTTTCAGCTCTTCCTACGGTTAAGTCAACCTCTCTAGTTAATACACCAGGAGATAATTGAGGAGTCG
>Ga0213858_10000929_pt1 | contig 13734 bp, 14 predicted proteins | sample PICome_FD_160122 | JGI IMG/M metagenome (GOLD analysis project Ga0213858, IMG submission 160122) | Coastal seawater microbial communities near Pivers Island, North Carolina, United States - PICO245 | ecosystem: Environmental > Aquatic > Marine > Coastal | place: USA: North Carolina | collected... | reverse complement strand
AATAATTGCCGAAATGTTTTGTCTTGGGATGATTATCAGGATTTTCTGGGATCTCAATCATTTAATTTTGGTGAAGGAACTACCTATGGATTTGGAGGAAATGGTGGTCGTCGTAGATTTTATTTTGGAGGTAGCAGTGGTAATAATTTAGAGTCAACCATCCAATCTATATTCTTTAGTGGTAATGATCAGGGGTTACCTGAAAATTATAATGGTGGCGTCAATTTTAACTTCGACGATACAAAGACAAAGATCAATTCAGTCTATTATTATAATAATGCCAAGTTAAATAGAATAAGTAATACCAATTCGGATAAATTTTTCCAAGACTTCATACAAAGTGAGGTCAGTGAAAGTGTAAATGATGATAATTCCATTGGGCACCGGACTGAGATTAAATTAGAACATGAAGTAGATTCATTACACACTATCAAGTTTGAAATGAATGGTTCATACATTGATCAAAACATTACCAATAGTTCAGTACAAAGTCTTGCAGAGGATGGTGTAGTAAAAAGCGAAAGTGTTTTTAATAACAATACCAATACAAATGGCTATTTGTTAAATAGTATGTTCCTTCTTAGAAAGAAATTTAAAAAGAAAGGCAGACGTTTAGGTTTTAACGCTTCATATACATATACGCAGCTTGAAGATGATTGGATTCAAGATTCTGATACTGAATTTTTAGATGAAGAGATCAGCAGCCGAAGTCAAGTAATTGATCAACGTAATTTCAATTTTGCAGATAAAAAACACATCAAAGCTAACCTGCTTTTTGTGGAGCCAATTTCTGATCGATTTTTCTTTCAAACTTTTGCAAATTATAGTGACAGAACCGAAACAGGTGATAGAGATGTCAATGATATAGTTGCAGGTGAATCAACATTGAATGGCGAGTTAAGTAGAACTTTTGAAAATGCCATCTTGAGTAACAGGCTTGGAACATCTTTTAGATATTCTCATAATGGATTAAATCTTACGACAGGACTTGCTTACCAATCCTTTGACTTAACAGGTACATTCCAGACCAAAGAGACGATTCCTACTTCTTCTGATGTAGATCAAACATTTAAAAATTGGGTTCCATACTTTGCTTTTAATATGAGCCCCGTAAGGAATTCCTATATTAGCCTTGAGTATATCAGAGAGGCAGTGGAACCAGATGTAGCATCATTGCAGGCCATAGTCGATAATACTAATCCTCTTTATATCAGGATAGGAAATCCTGGCTTAAAACCTGAGGTAATAAACAGTATCTCTATTTATGGTAGCAGAAATTATCCTTTAAGTGGTATTAGATTCTATGCCAACTTTAGTTATGATATTTATGAGGAAAGGATTAGCTCCAATGAAACCGTTGACTCTAACTTGATTACCACATTTACACCGGTAAATTTGGAGGGTGGTAATTCTTCAAACTTTTTTAGCTCCATAAACTTTCCAATCATTAAAAATAAGTGGACCGCAAGAGTAGGCTTCTCTGGAAGATTATCAGATAGTCCAGCACTAGTTAACGAAGAACTTAATAATACCAATACTAAATCTTGGAATCCAAGTGTACGTTTAAATATTACCCCATCTAAAACTTTCTCTTTGTATTTAGACAGCAGGTATAGTGTTACAAAAACCGAGTATGATATTAATTCTAGCCAGAATCAAACGGCGACTACCTTTAGCTATGGCGCAGAGTTAACTTCAAAATTGTTTGCTGGCATATTGTTAAACGCCAATTTTGATAATGTCCAATATAAAAATGATCGCTTTAACGAAAATAGAAATATACCTATTCTGAATGCTTCAGTATATCGATTCTTTATGCCTGGCAATAAGTTAGAAGCGAGGGTATCTATATATGATGCCTTTAATAGAAATATTGGCTTTAATCAAAGGACTACCAATTTTGGTATTTCTCAGACACAAACCAATGCATTAGGCAGATATCTTATGTTCAGCCTTACCTATAATATCAAAGGCATGAAATCTAGTGTTAAAAAAGACGGTTGGTGGTAACAAAATGCATACTTAAAACAGTCTGATAAGTATAATGAATATGAAACAAATGAACTTCAATAAAATGCTTAAGAAAGTAGCGTTCTTCCTAATGATATTTTTAATGTCTTTCGAGACTAATGCACAAGATATTCAAGCTAAAATTATCTATAATCGCAAGACAGATTGGATATCGATTATGTCCAAGTTGCCATACATGACTCAAGAAGAAATTGATCGTTCTAAATTGACTTGGGGCAATTACAGTGATAATAAAGGTCGTAATTATGAGTTGTACATTGACAATAATAAAAGTTTATATCTCTTAAAAGAAGAGAAGTCAGAATCAGGATACTCTTGGAAACCAGAGAAGTTTGTTTTAGATAGAGATCATAAAAAGAATACAACGAGTGATGTGATAGAAACCTTAGGTAAAACATTTTTAGTCGAAGATGCTATCCCTAAGTACCGTTGGAAAATTCTTAATGAGATTAAAGAGATTGAGGGATACTTGTGTATGAAAGCTGAGACTAGAGACACTATTAAAAGCCAAACGATTCATGCATGGTTTACAGATAGAATTCCATTCTATGGCGGTCCTGAAGGTTATAGCGGCTTACCAGGATTAATTTTAGAATTAGATATAAACAATGGAGATGCAATTGTTACTGCAACCAAAGTTGACCTAGAGTCTGCCGAGTTTGATTTCCCTAAACAGTCTAAGAAAAAAGGAAAGAAAACCACATACGCAGAAATGAATAAGTTATATGCTAAATTCATTCGCGAAAGTATAGAAGGTGAGAAAAATCCGTATTGGCGTATCCGTTATTAATTGGATTCTTCATTTACTCATTTACTCATTTACTCATTCACTCATTGGGATAAACAACCTTTCCATCAATCATAGTCATCAATACTTTTGTAGTAAGAATTTCGTCATCAGCACATTCTAGTAGATTGTTACTTAATACGATAAGGTCTGCATACTTACCTGCCTCAAGACTTCCTTTTTGGTCCTCTTCAAAAGCTGCAAAAGCGCAATTAATAGTGTATGAACGCACTGCTTCTTCACGCGTCATTTTTTGTTCGGTAAAAAACTCAAATCCATTGTCTTCTCTTTTGCGCGTAACAGAGGCATAAAAACTTTTGATTGGATCGACATCTTCAACGGGTGCATCCGTACCGTTAATCACCATTGCACCTGATTCGATTAGACTCTTCCAAACATAAGCGCCCATCTTTGCTCTTATCTGACCTAGTCTCGTAGCAACAAAAGGTGCGTCAGAAGTACAATGTACACCCTGCATACTTGCTATAGCCCCAGTAGATTTAAATCTTATAATATCGTCAGGATCTAAATGTTGAGCATGTTCTATGCGCCATCTATGGTCATCGCTTGGATCTGTGTTTTCTTCAATAATGTCCAGAACAACATTATTTGCTTTATCACCGATAGCATGTACGCATAGCTGCATATCGTTAGCTTTAGCTTGTTTAGCAATTGCAGCAACTTCTTCAATGTCTGTTGTGTTTTGACCTACAAATCCAGGCTTATCATCATAAGGCGCCAGTAACCAAGCACCATAAGAACCTAGAGCACCATCTACTTCAGATTTTATAGCATTACAAGTAAAGAAACCATTGCCGGTATCAACCTCTTTGTATTGCTGAAGTTTACCTTCCATCTCTTCAGAGCTGTGTCGTATCATTGCCCATAACCGGATACCCAATGCACCATCTTTAGCTAGCTGGCTATATCTTTCTAGCTCATACATTTTGCTGCCGGCATCTTGAAAACTAGTTATCCCTTTCTGAATACATTCATTGCTAGCTAGCCTTATGCCCTCGTGCCATTCTTCAGCTAGTTTTTCTTGACTTAAGCCATCCAGATACTCTTTGTATGCATCTTTTATTGGTGTCATAGCTCTTTCTTCAAAAACACCGATTGCATCTCCATTACCATCTTTAACTATATGACCACCTTTTGGATCTGGCATTTCAGCAGTAATGCCTGCTTTTTTCATTGCTTGATCATTGGCAAATAAAGAATGACCGCTGGCATGAAATAATATAACTGGGTTGTCAGGAGATATTTCACTCAGAGTTTGATGGGTAGGGTAAAAGCCTACAGCATCATCGGGAGATTGTGTCCACTTATCTTGATGCCATCCTCGACCATAAATCCATTCACCAGGTTTTGAAGATTCTACTTTTTCTTCCACCATAGCTGTAATTTCTTGCCATGATTGAGATTTCAAAAAATTAAGATTTGCAAGACTACTTCCCAATCCACTAAAATGTCCATGTCCTTCTATAAAACCAGGCATAACAAATGCATCCTCAAAATTTAATATTTGAGTTTCTGATCCTTGGTAGGATTTAATTTCTTCAGTGTCTCCGGTTGCAAGTACAAGGCCGTCTTTGATGGCGATAGCTTGTACAGAGCTCATGATAGAGTCTACTGTTTGAATGTCTTTCGAATAAATGATGGTATCTGCCTGTTCCTTATTATTGCAGGCATTTAATATTAAAAAACTAGAGCCTGCAAGAACAATAAAAAATCTTAAAATGTTCTTTCCTGTGTTGTGGTCATTCATAGATGTAAATCTTAATAAAATGAAATTTACAAATCTATTTCGAGAACCATGAAATAAAGATATCTTGCAATATGCTTTCATTAAAAGACTTGAAAAACCTCTTTGAGCAAGAACTGGAAAATCCAGTATTCCCCGCTGATTATAAAAACTTATACGATCCAGCTAATTATATCATGAGCTTGGGTGGTAAACGTATCAGACCTATAATGGTCTATGCAGCATTGGAAGCATTTTCAAAACCATATAAATGGGGGACAGATGCTGCTAAAGCAGTTGAGGTATTCCATAACTTTTCTTTAGTTCACGATGATATCATGGATGCTGCTGATATAAGACGCAGTCAGCAGACTGTTCATGTAAAGTGGGATACAAATACCGCGATACTCTCTGGTGATGTTATGTTGGTAAAAGCCTATGAGCTTCTTCAGAATTATGATATGGAAATGTTACCTGATCTATTGTCTGTTTTTTCTAGAACAGCAAAAGAAGTTTGTGAGGGACAGCGTCTGGATATGGACTTCGAACAAAGGGATGATGTAAGTATTGAAGAGTACATATCTATGATTACTTTTAAAACGGCCGTGCTGTTGGCCTGTTCACTTCAACTAGGCGCCATAATAGCTGGAGTTGATAAAGATGATCAACGTCATATTTATGAATTTGGTAAAAATGTAGGTATAGCCTTCCAGATTCAAGATGATATCATAGATACTTACGGAGATTCTTCAAAAACGGGAAAAAAACAAGGCGGAGATATTTTACAGAATAAAAAAACCTATCTGTATTTAAAATCGCTTCAACTTCTCAGCGACTCCCAAAAAAATGAATTAGAAGGATTATACAATAGTAAAGACCATGATCCCGAAGATAAAATCAAACAAGTCACTAAGCTATTTGATGAGTCATTTGTAAAAATACATGCAGAAGAACTAAAAAATGGCTATAGAGATCTTGCTTTATCGCATCTAGCGGCATTAGATCTTCCAGATGATAAAACAAAAACTTTGCTTGAACTGGTCGATTTTCTTCAGGATAGAGATAATTAATAATTTTTGGGCGCGCCTCTACTTCGCTCAAAAGCTTCGTAGAGTCATGCTATCCGTCACTCTGGTACTGCCATTCCTTCTTGGAAATGCCAGTACAGCTCGAAAAACTCGCTTGACTACTATCATTAGCGCATTCACTGCTTAAATTGATTCCACAAATACACCGATTCCTGCAAACAAACCCATTAATACTTCGAGTCATCAAGGATGATCTTACCATTCCACCATTCTTTTTCGATTATGGCCTTATTTTTTTCATAGAATTTGATCGCAGGATCGTTCCAGTCCAAAACTTGCCATTTTAAGAGAGCACAACCAATGTCTTTTGCAGTTTTAAGCACCTCGTCAAACAGTTTTTGGCCGACGCCTTTTGATCTAAGTGATTGAGTTACAACCAGATCCTCTAGATAGAGCATTTTACCTTTCCAGGTTGAAAATGTTTTATAATAAATAGCGATACCAATAATTTTGTCTTCAGAAATCGCTAATAATCCTTCATACCAGCCCTGATCAAACAACTCTTGATATTCCTCTATGCTGGCTGTGACAGCATCAGGTTCTTTTTCGTATATTGCGAGCTCTTTGACGAGATTTAACACTTCTGGCAGATCTTCTCTTTTTGCCTTTCGAATAAATATCACAGAATCTTTGATTTTAGTACCATTTTGCTGTTGCAAAACTCGAAAATAGTCTTACCTTTGCACCTCTTTTGAAATATAAAGAGAAACTTTAGAAAATTAACGTATTTAAATTGGATTATGCCAACTATTAATCAATTAGTTAAAAAGGGAAGGAAAAAGATTGTAACTAAAAGTAAATCAAGAGCTTTAGAGGGTTCTCCTCAAAAGCGTGGGGTTTGTACCAGGGTTTACACTACAACACCTAAAAAACCAAACTCAGCTTTGAGAAAGGTTGCAAAGGTTAGATTAACAAACGGAATCGAGGTTATCGCCTACATCCCGGGAGAAGGTCACAATCTTCAGGAACACTCAATTGTCCTGATAAGAGGAGGTAGAGTAAAAGATTTACCAGGTGTTAGATACACTATCGTAAGAGGTGCATTGGATACAGCAGGTGTAAATGATAGATTACAATCCAGATCTAAGTACGGAACTAAAAAGCCTAAATAATAACGACAGATGAGAAAAAGAAAGCCAAAAAAACGAGTAATACAACCAGATCCAAGGTTTAACGACCATATGGTAACTCAGTTTGTCAATAACCTAATGTGGCAAGGAAAGAAAAGTGGTGCATTTAGAGTTTTTTATGATGCGATGGATATCGTTTCAGAAAAAACTGGTGAAAACCCGCATGAAACTTGGCAGAAAGCTTTACAGAATGTAACACCAGCTGTAGAAGTAAGGTCAAAGAGAATCGGTGGTGCAACTTTCCAGATTCCTGTAGAAGTAAGGGCAAGCAGAAAAATATCTGTTGGTATGAAATGGTTAATCAGATATGCTAGAGCAAGGAGTGGTAAAGGTATCGCAGAAAAATTAGCAGCTGAGATCATGGCAGCAAGCAAAGGTGAAGGTGCTGCAGTTAAGAAAAAAGAAGACACCCACAAAATGGCAGAGGCGAATAGAGCTTTTGCACACTTTAGAAGTTAATTATCAATTAAATCAAACATTAAGCTTATTTAAATGGGCAAAGACTTAAAATTTCTGAGAAACATTGGTATTGCTGCGCACATTGATGCGGGTAAAACAACCACTACGGAAAGAGTACTTTATTATACTGGTATGAGCCATAAGATTGGTGAAGTACATGATGGTGCTGCAACCATGGACTGGATGGAGCAGGAGCAGGAAAGAGGTATTACTATTACTTCTGCTGCAACAAAGACTAAATGGATCTGGAAAGATCAGGAGTATCCAATGAACATCATTGATACACCGGGTCACGTGGATTTTACAGTTGAGGTAAATAGATCATTGAGAGTTCTTGATGGTTTAGTATTCTTATTCTGTGCTGTATCAGGTGTTGAGCCTCAGTCTGAAACAAACTGGAGACTTGCAGATAACTATAACGTACCTAGAATCGGATTCGTTAATAAAATGGATAGATCTGGTGCTGATTTCTTTTCTGTAGTAAGAGATGTTAAAGAAAAATTAGGTTCTGAAGCAATTCCTTTGCAAGTTCCTATCGGAGCTGAAGAGAATTTTAAAGGAGTGGTTGATTTAATTACTGGTAAAGCTATCGTTTGGAACGAAGATGACATGGGTATGACCTATGAAGAAATTGAAGTTCCTGCAGATTTAGTTGACACAGTAGCAGAATGGAGAGAGAAATTATTAGAAGCTATCGCAGAATACGATGATTCATTATTAGAGAAATTCTTTGATGATCCTGATACAATTACTGAGCAGGAAATGATCGATGCGGTAAGAGGAGCGGTACTTGATAACAAGTTTGTACCTATGATGGCTGGTTCAGCTTTCAAAAATAAAGGTGTTCAGGCTGTGCTAGATGCTGTATGTGCATTCTTACCTTCTCCGGAAGATATAGAAGACGTAAAAGGTACGCATCCTAAAACTGATGAGGAAGTTATTAGAAAACACTCTACGGATGATCCTTTCGCAGCTTTAGCATTTAAAATTGCGACTGATCCATACGTAGGTAGATTAGCATTCTTCAGAGTTTACTCTGGAGCTTTAGATGCTGGTTCTTATATCTATAATTCTAGAAGTGGAAATAAAGAGAGAATCTCAAGACTATACCAGATGCACTCAAACAAGCAAAACCCGATTGACAGGGTAGAAGCTGGTGATATTGCTGCAGGTGTAGGATTCAAAGATATTAGAACAGGTGATACACTTTGTGATGGTGACAAGCCTATCGTTCTTGAGTCTATGGTATTCCCTGATCCAGTTATTGGTATCGCAGTGGAGCCTAAGTCTCAGAAAGATTTAGATAAGCTAGGTATGGCTTTAGCTAAACTATCTGAAGAAGATCCGACTTTCAAAGTTAGATATGATGAAGACACAAACCAGACAGTAATCTCAGGTATGGGAGAGCTTCACTTGGATATCATCGTAGATAGACTTAAAAGAGAGTTTAAAGTAGAATGTAACCAGGGGCAACCTCAGGTAAATTATAAAGAAGCATTGACAGCTACAGTAGATCACACAGAGAGATTGAAAAAGCAGTCAGGTGGTTCAGGTTTATTTGCTCAAATGTCATTTGAAGTAGGACCAGCAGATCAAGAATTCCTAGATTCTGATGAGTTTAAATCTGGAAAAACTAGACTACAGTTCAAGAATGACATTTTTGGTGGATCAATACCAAAAGAATTCTTCCCTGCAATTGTAAAAGGATTTAATGCTATGATGGATAATGGTATCCTAGCAGGTTACGGTATGGATTCTATGAAAGTTAGAGTATATGACGGACAGACTCACGCAGTGGATTCAAAACCTATTGCATTTGAGTTATGTGCTAAAGAAGGTTTTAAAGCGGCTGCTACTTCTTGTAGACCAGTTTTATTAGAGCCTATCATGAAGCTTGAAGTTGTTACTCCAGACGAGTATGTAGGTTCTGTAATTGGTGATTTGAACAGAAGAAGAGGATTACCTAAAGGTCAGGAGCAAAAGGGTGGAGCAGTATCTATCCAAGCTGATGTGCCTTTATCAGAAATGTTTGGTTATGTAACACAATTAAGAACCATTACTTCTGGTAGAGCCAGTAGTACAATGGAATTCAGTCACTATGCGCCAGCACCTCAAGGTATTGCTAAAGAGGTGATTGAGAAGGCAAAAGGTGAGGTTAGCGTATAATTAATTTGAAATAAGAAAAAAGATCGTATATTTGCGGTCCTTTTTAGAGAATATTAAGTGAGGATATGAATCAAAAGATTAGAATCAAACTACGTAGTTACGATCATAATTTAGTTGACAAATCAACTGAAAAGATTGTAAAGACGGTAAGAAATAGCGGTGCAGTTATTTCTGGACCGATTCCGCTGCCCTCCGAGAAAGAAGTATTTACAGTGTTGAAATCTCCACACGTCAATAAAAAATCTCGGGAGCAGTTTCAGATCAGAACGCATAAGCGACTGATCGAAATTTACACACCAACTCAAAAGACTGTAGATGCTTTATCAAAATTAGAGCTTCCGAGTGGTGTCGATATTCAGGTAAAACTGACGTAATAATTATTAAGAAATAAATTTTTTGCTGCTTGATGCTCGTTAGAGTGTCTGTTGTGGCATCATTTTATTAACAAACGTTAATAGATGGACGGAATAGTAGGTAAAAAAATTGGGATGACTAGCATCTTCGATGAAAACGGCAAGAACATCGCTTGTACTGTTATCGAAGCGCTGCCTAATGTAGTCTCTCAGGTAAAAACCCAAGAAACTGATGGCTATGATGCACTTCAGTTGTCTTTCGGGAACAAAAAAGAAAAGAACATTTCTTCAGCATTGAGAGGTCACTTTGCTAAGGCTAATGTTAGTTCTGGATTCAGATCAATTGAATTCAGAGATTGTACATTAGAAAAAGGCTTAGGTGATGATGTAACAATTGAAGAAATATTTGAAGAAGGCGATATCGTCAATGCTGTTGGAAAATCTAAAGGTAAAGGTTTCCAGGGGGTTGTAAAAAGACATGGTTTTGCCGGTGTCGGTGATGCAACTCACGGTCAGCATAACAGACAGCGTGCTCCCGGATCAATCGGTGCTGCTTCAACTCCTTCGAAAGTAATCAAAGGAATGAAGATGGCAGGTAGAACTGGTGGTGACAGAGTGAAGATGAAAAATCTTCAAGTGCTGAAGATATTACCAGAAAAACATCTTATGCTTATCAAGGGTGCTGTCCCTGGGCATAAAGGTTCTTATGTAATCATTGAAAAATAATATTTGGAAATGAAAGTAGAAGTTCTAAATATAAGCGGAGAAAAATCAGGTAGATCGGTAGATCTTCCGGATAATATATTCGGTATCGAGCCACATGAGCACTCAATTTACTTAGCGGTAAAAGCTTACAATGCTCACCAAAGACAAGGAACGCATAAAGCGAAAGAAAGAGGTGAGATAACTGGTTCTACTAAGAAGATTAAAAGACAAAAGGGAACTGGTACTGCAAGAGCAGGATCTATAAAAAACCCTTTGTTTAAAGGTGGAGGTAGAGTTTTCGGTCCTAGGCCAAGAAAATACACTATAAACCTTAATAAGAAAGTAAAAAGATTAGCCAGAGCTTCAGCTTTGTCTTATAAGGCGGCTAACGGTCAGTTAAAAGTTGTTGAGGACTTCACATTTGATTCGCCTAGAACTAAGGAGATGGAAAATGTGCTATCAAACTTCGAATTAACAGGTCAGAAAGCAGTATTAGTTCTTGGAGATATTGATAAGAATGTCATCTTATCTACTAAGAATATAGCAAAAGCAAATTGTAAGCAGGCTAGAGAAATTTGTACTTATGATATTATGAATGGTGGAACCATCTTAATCTCTGAGAGTGCAGTTGATAAAATTAAAGAAACCTTCAAAGCATAATAGTCTATGAAGAAGCAAATATTATTGAAGCCAATTATCTCTGAGAAGTCTGAAAAGATTTCTGAAGACTTAGGTCAATACAGCTTTGTAGTTAACAGAAAAGCTAATAAAGTAGAGATAAGACAAGCGGTAGAATCAGAGTTCAACGTGAGTGTGAAGTCAGTAAATACGATGATTATACCAGGAAAAAGAAAGACTAGAAACACAAAATCAGGTATTATCCGTGGTGGTGTAAGTGCAGTTAAAAAAGCAATTATTACACTAGAAGAGGGTGAAACTATCGATTACTTTGGAGATATCTAATTAAACTAAAAGCATCAAGAAATGCCAGTTAAAAAATTTAATCCGATAACGCCAGGTCTTAGGCATAAGCAACTCAACACTTTTGAAGAGTTGACTGTAGGTAACAATCCTGAGAAGTCACTAGTGACAGGTTTAACTAAGAGCGGTGGTCGTAATAATAAAGGAAAGATGACTGTCAGACAGAGAGGTGGTGGTCACAAGAGAAAGTACAGAATTATCGACTTCAAAAGAAATAAGGAAAACATGGCTGCGGAAGTACTTACAATTGAGTACGATCCAAACAGATCTGCATACATTTCTTTATTACAGTATGAAGATGGTGAAAAGAGATACATCATTGCTCCAGACAAATTACAAGTTGGAGATAAGTTGTACTCTGGTGATAAAGCAATTCCTGAGGTAGGACATGCGATGTATTTATCTAAAATTCCTTTAGGTTCTTCTATTCATGCTATTGAAATGACACCTGGTAAAGGAGCAGCATTAGCAAGAAGTGCGGGAACATATGGAATTTTGATGGGTAGAGAAGGTAAATATGCTATCGTAAAATTACCTTCTGGTGAAGTAAGAAAAATCTTATTGACTTGCAAAGCGACTATCGGAACGACTTCAAATCCTGATCACGGACAACAGGTATCAGGTAAAGCAGGTAGAAGCAGATGGTTAGGAAGAAGACCTAGAGTAAGAGGTGTAGCGATGAACCCGGTTGATCACCCGATGGGTGGTGGTGAAGGTAGAGCTTCAGGAGGACACCCTAGATCTAGAACTGGTATTATGGCTAAAGGTCAGAAGACTAGAAACAATAAGAAACATTCTACTAAATTGATTATTTCAAAAAGAAAGTAAAAGATATAACTAATGGCCAGATCAATTAAAAAAGGACCATATATCCACCATAAATTATTGAAGAAAGTGGAGATGGCGCAAGAGTCAACTAAAAAGTCTGTTATTAAGACTTGGTCAAGATCTTCAATGGTAATACCGACAATGGTAGGTTTAACGATTGCAGTTCATAATGGAAAATCATTTATTCCTGTATATGTTACAGAAAATATGGTAGGCCATAAGTTAGGGGAATTTGCTCTGACAAGAACTTATAAAGGTCATTCAGGAAATAGAAAATAAGCAACAAACAAAATTATAACTGATGGAAGCTGTAGCTAAATTAAAGAGTGTACCAATGTCTGCCAGAAAAATGAGAATGGTAGCCGACTTGATTAGAGGAAAATCAGTTGATCAGGCATTGAATATTCTAAAGTTCACTAAAAGAGAAGCCGGAGAGTGGTTAGAAAAATTGGTTCTTTCGGGAATTTCAAATTGGGAAAACAAATCTGATATGGCTTATAGTGCTGACGATTATGATTTGTTTGTGAAGGAGATATTTGTGGATAGCGCGACAAGTTTAAAAAGATTAAGACCTGCTCCTCATGGTAGAGCACACAGAATCAGAAAAAGAATGAATCATGTGACCTTAATCGTAGAAAATAGAGTTGAGCTTGAAGAGCAGGAATTAGCAACTGAAGAAACAGAATCTTAAGAAAAAATTTTAAACCAAATACATGGGTCAAAAAACAAATCCAATAGGTAATAGATTAGGCATCATCAGAGGATGGGAGTCTAACTGGTTCGGTGGCAAAAATTTTGCTGATAAGGTGATTGGTGATGAAAAGATCAGAAAATACCTTAAGGCAAGAATTGTTAAGGGAGGTATCGCAAGAATTATCATTGAGAGAACCTTAAAGAGAATAACTGTTACCATCCATACATCTAGACCAGGTATTATCATCGGAAAAGGTGGTCAGGAAGTAGATAGAATTAGAGAGGAGTTAAAGAAATTGACTAAATCTGATATTCAGATCAATATTCTTGAGATTAGAAAACCTGAATTGGATGCAGCAATAGTTGGAGAATCAATTGCTAAGCAGATCGAGGCAAGAATCAACTACAGAAGAGTTATTAAAATGGCGATTCAGTCTACGATGAGAGCTGGTGCAGAAGGTATCAAAGTAAGAATATCTGGTAGATTGAATGGTGCAGAGATGGCAAGATCAGAAGAGTACAAAGATGGAAGAACACCACTACATACCTTCAGAGCCGACATCGATTACTCTTTGCAGGAAGCTTTGACTGTATATGGAAAAATTGGTGTAAAAGTATGGATCTGTAAAGGAGAAGTACTAGGTAAAAGAGACTTGTCTCCACACGTAGGTATGCAAAACCAAAAAGGAGGCCGAGGAGGCAATAGAGGCGGCAATAGAGGCGGCAACAGAGGCGGCAACAGAGGCGGCAATAGAGGTGGCAATAGAGG
>Ga0213858_10000927_pt1 | contig 13769 bp, 7 predicted proteins | sample PICome_FD_160122 | JGI IMG/M metagenome (GOLD analysis project Ga0213858, IMG submission 160122) | Coastal seawater microbial communities near Pivers Island, North Carolina, United States - PICO245 | ecosystem: Environmental > Aquatic > Marine > Coastal | place: USA: North Carolina | collected... | reverse complement strand
CGGTCAGGCAGATTGCAGCCCAGCTGCACAGTCCCCAGCTGCCACTCCCGCCCCAGACAGTCCCGCACCATAAAGTCCGTCTTGGGACCGTAGAAGGCCGCCTCCCCCTCACACTCCTCAAACTTGATCCCTTCTTCAGTCAACACTCGACGCAGCGTGTCCTGAGCGTTGTTCCAGAGTTCTTCGCTGCCCACATACTTGTCCGAATTCGGCTCCCGAGTCGACAACTGGACCCGATAGTCCTCCAGCCCAACCGCCTGCAGTACAAACCGAACCAGCCCCAGTGTGTCCTTGAATTCCTGCTCCACCTGCTCCGGTGTACAAAACAGATGTGCGTCATCCTGCGTCAAACCGCGCACACGCAGCATCCCGTTGAGTTCACCCGACTGCTCATGGCGGTAGACCGTTCCAAACTCAGCAAGCCGGACCGGCAGGTCCCGGTAACTGCGTGGCAGTGCCTTGTACATCTGAGCGTGGTGCGGGCAGTTCATTGGCTTGAGCAGAAAACGCTCCTGCTGCTTTTCCCACTTCCTCAGCACGTCCCGCTTCTCTGCTGCTGATCCCTGCAGTGGAAAGTCCTGTCCGGCAAATCCCAGTACGCGGGCAGCCTCAAGCAACTGCCGCTCAGCACCAGCCGCGGGTGGCTGCAGCGAGTCATCCTCGGGATCCAGACAACGAATCCAGTAATCCACCAGCTGGCCTGCGGAGTGACCAAAGATCGGCGCGAACTGTGAGTCTCGGTAGTAGGGAAAGTGCCCGCTGGTTTCATACATTTCGACTCGACCAATATGCGGCGAGTACACCACTTCATAGCCCCGTCGAACGAGCTCGGTTCGAATAAAATCTTCCAGTGTGGCTCGAATCGTTGCCCCCTTCGGCAACCACAAACACAAACCCTGACCCACCTCCGGAGCAATTGTGAACAACCCCAGCCGTTTCCCCAGCACACGGTGGTCCCGCTTCTTCGCTTCTTCCAGCTGCTGCAGGTAAGCCTTCATCGCCTTGCGATTGAACCACGCTGTCCCGTATACGCGCTGCAGCCGCCGGCCGGAAGAATCCCCTTTCCAGTGAGATCCCGCGACACTGGTAATGCGAAACGCTTTGATCCGTCCCGCGTGAGGAATGTGGGGGCCGCGGCACAGATCGAGGAACTCCCCCTGGCGGTAAAAGCTCAGCGTTGAGTGCTCCGACAATCCGGTTGAAATATGCTCCGCCTTCAACTCCTGATTCAGGTCAGCACAAAGCTGAACGGCTTCTTCTCTTGATGTTTCAAATCGCTCAAAGGGTTCGGCAGCATCGATGATCTTCTGCATCTCCGCCTCGATCCGTGGAAAATCCTCGTCACTGATCGGGGTCTCCAGATCGAAGTCGTAGTAGAATCCATGCCCGGTGGTGGGTCCGAAAGCCAGGCCGGTGCCCGGAAACAGCCTCATCACCGCGCGTGCCATCACGTGTGCACAACTGTGGCGCAGGACACCAAGTGACTCGTCGTCACGTTCCGTAAGCAGACGCAGCGGAACTGGTCGCTCCTCAGTCAGCTCCACCAGCGGCCTTGTTGCATCAACAATGGCATTGTCAATCACCGCAGCAACTGTGGTGCGTGCCAGCCCTTCGCTGATGCCGGTCGCGACGTCGGTCGCGGTTGCGGTGTCGGAGTGTTCAATGACATTGCCGTCCGGCAGCCTGACCTGAACCATTGGTGCGTTTCTTCAGTACATCGAATAAAGGAAAAACAGACGGCGTGATCTCTGCAGAATCACGCATCAGACCATGCAACCCCTGCGTTTTAGCGGGTTCGCCAGCCGGGTTCAAATCCCGGATACCAGACCCCAACTGCTCACCCATCTCAAAGGACGCTGCCAACGTTGAAATCCGAGCCAGCTGGACGCTGTCCGAGGTCAGACCACGGACCGGCTGCTGGCAGCTCAGGTGCCCGCTGCAGTGGGGGAACGCAGGCCCCTGGCAGCAGGCGGCGGCGGAAAGAACCGTCCACCACGATCTCGGCCCGGCAATCGGAATCCACCCGCTGCAACACTCTTACAAGGGCGGAGGGCACTCGATTCAGCGAATTGACAGCATCAACCAGCCGTCCTGCACCTGCAGGTCAGTCACGGTGATGGACTTTGGCGTCTCCCCGTCAGCGACAGGAAGGTTGAGAGTCGCGCTGAGCTGCTGCTCTTCAATACGGCTACCGATCACTTTGCGAAGCTGGTTGGCGACAGTAATTGGTGCCGAAAGAACACGCACGCGGCGAGGACTCAGCTCGATCCCCGCTTCGGTCAGGCCGATTTCAATCGGAATTACGATCGTATGTACAGCAAGCTCTGAACGACCCTCCTGACGAATCCCGGTCTGAATCAATATGGAGACCTCGCCATCATTGAATTGGACTCGCAGCGGATCCGTATCACTGAAGACAAAGGATGTCTGCCTGGAATCCGCGTCGTCTTCATCATCTTTCGCAGCGGTCGCCTCTGCCTCCGCTTTGCTCAGACTGATTTCACGACCAAGCAATTCGGAAAGGGCCTTTTCAATTTCCCCGGTCAGCTCGTTCTCATCGATGACTCGCCCCTGCAGTCCAAGACCGCCCAGCATCAGGTTGAACACACTCTGATGCAGCTGAACAGACGCTCCGTCGCCTGCCTGCAGAGCCCACGGAGGAGCTGAACCACCGAGGAAGTCGGTTCCAATACTGCGGAGACTCAGATTCATGCTGGTCTCATCTGAAGATGCATCCACCTGATCCGGTCCCAGACCTCGACTCTCCAAATTTTGCAGGACCTGGTTCAGATCATTGAATGGGGCTGATACTTCCTCTTCAAAACGCGGGACAATCTCGGAACGGATCTGACGTCGCGTTTCGTTATTCGTGGCACCCCGACTTCCGGCGATCCGACGACCAGCTTCCCGTCGAACCGCACGCCCAAACAGCCGTCCATCATAGTCGGTCTGAAAACTCTTCACTTGATTATTGATATCCGCACTGAACACCGCCTGTTCAAGCTCAATGCGAGGGCCTCCGAACTGGGCCAGCTTGCTGACTCGAAAGCTGTGATTGCCCTCGGAAAACACGGTGGCGGGAGATTTGCGAGCCACTGTGTCTGTTTTCATGGTTCCTTCGAGTACAAAATTCAACAATGCGGAATCCGCTGACGACACAACGTCCGCACTGACCTCCACGGACGTCGCCTGATCACCCGTGATCCTTGCCCCCATGGCGTACTCAGAGATTTTTCCCGATTCCTGCCGACTTGCTGCCACCAGGCGAGAAACAAGGGTTTCCGAAACACCCACATGCACATTGTGCCCCAAACAGCTGCTGTTCAATGCTGGTCGCAGCACGTCTGCAGCCTGAGGAAACTGCGCACGAATGATCCGCCATGCGCTACGAGCTTCCGCTGTGCCTGTGGACACCGGCATGACCTGATCCTGCAGGAACCCTCGCAGTAACTGGTCCAGTTGTGCCAGCAGTTCATCGCGTAACGTTGTGTCATCCACCGGGCGGGTCAATTCTGCAACCGCCGCTTCCGCCAGAGCGTTCAGCTCCTGAATATCAGGTCGCGATGCAAATTTACGCTGCGCTTCGTCCAACTCATCGGAAATTGTGGCTCGTTCCCGGAATGCCGCAAGAGACTCCTCTGTGATCTCTGCTTCCTGCAAACGATCCAGATTCAGATAGGTCACCCACAGGCGACCATTGCGAATTCGCCGCAGTGTTCGCTGCAGCTCCACAGCAGAATTCCGAACCTGATCCCGAGCAGCGGTGGGACGGCTGACGTCAATTGGGGCCTGACCGGCCTGCAGAGTCGCAGTAATGACCAGAATCCGACGCTGAAGCCTTAAACCCAGCGCACGGTGCTCGTCGCTTGCCAGCAGCTCCGTAATGACAGGCTCGATCTCTTTCGCTGCCTGAAGGCGAGCGTCTGCGGAATTCGATGGATCCCAGAGAACAACAATCTGCGGCTGCAATCGGTCATCAACATCATCCAGAAGGTCCGCATTCATATCACGCGGACGCGGCAACAAGCTGACTGCTGCCTCCCGCTGCTCGTCGGTCGATGCCTGCAGATAGTCAACTGTCATCCCCGAAATCAGGATGCTGCAGGTGAGAATGCTGCCTCCAAGCAGGGTTCCCAGTTTCTGTCCAACTGCCAAGCAATTCGTACTGATCACAACCAACTCTCCCTCGTTACCCGCCGAATCTTTCGGCCGTAAGGAATCCGTACCTTGTCTGGTTATCGACCTCAAATCGCAGGTCGTTGGGGGAATTCAAACCGGCCGATATAGGCAGAACCCCGCTCTAAATCGCCCCAACAGCCAAAAGCGTCACATTCGACCCAAACCCTTCATTCGACCCTTACAATCTAAACCAGCAGGGGAACTTTGGCGAGACCAGTCCCACACGATGCGGATGGAATTCCGGAGAACCAGCCCAATCCCGGCGATCGACACTCCATTGCAACTCGCCCCCTCCCTCGCGCAAAGGCCCGATACCAATCGCTTTCCGCATTGCGACGAGACATTTAAGCGTTGCGAAGCTGGGATTCGCCTTGACGAATCAGCCTGCTTCCGCATGCAATATGCTCTTCCCAATGCTCGAAGAGTCGACTGCAAGTTGCGTAATCTGCACACTCTGAGGGGTTTTCTCCCATCCCATAATGAACACGTACGACAAATACCTGTCTAAACGCCTGCTGCATACGTTCTCGATGCTGTTCATCGCAGCCTACGGCCTGTTCGTGGTCATCGATTTGTTCATGAACATCGATGAGTTTCAGGAACCGCTGACGAGGTCTGCAACGCCAGTCGGTGAACATCAGATGTTCCGCCGAATCGGTGAATACTACTTCTTCCGACTGTTCGAGTTCTTTGAACTTGCGGGACCAATCCTCATCGTAATCTCGGTCATCGCCGTGCTTGGGCTGCTGCGAAAAAGCTGTGAGACATTTCCGCTGCTTGCCGCCGGGGTACCCACGTTTCGACTGGTGAGGCCATTGCTGCTGTCCGCTGCAATTCTGAATCTGGCTTTGATCGCAAACCAGGAATTCGCGATCCCCACGTTTGCCGTTCAACTGCAGACTCCCCGCGGAAGCCGAGTTGCCGAGATTCAACAGGTCGAACCTGTCTATGACTACTCCAACTCACTGATGCACATCTCCGGTGATCGTGTTCTGGTAAACACCCGTACGATCGAGAATGCCAGCTTCTCACTTCCCGAAACGCATCTGAAAAGCCAGCACTGCATTCTGAAAGCGGAAACGGCTCGCTTTGTGGAACCGGAAAATGACAGCCAGAATCGACGAGGCTGGCTGCTTCGAAATCTTACCAGCGTCCTTGACCCGGAAACCCTCACGGAAGAAGGCAGGAGACGCATCATCCCGCTTTCCAACGGCACTGACGTGTTCATCCAGTCTGAAGTCACTTTCGACCAGCTCTATAATCGAGGACGCAATCTGAAACTGCTTTCGTCAACGCAACTTGTCCATCGCATTCGTAACACGTCGACAGGCGAAGTGCCGCTGCGAGCACAAAGCCTGGCTCTCCACACCCGGATCGCTCGACCAATTACCTGCCTGCTCAGCATCACCATCGCACTGCCGCTGGTGATTCGCCGCGAGTCACGCAGCCTGATTACGAACATGGCAGTCTGCTCCGCCGTACTGGGAGGCTTTTACGGATTCGCCCAGGGATGCCAGGTCCTCGGGATGACCAGTTTCCTCGCCCCCGACCTTGCTGCATGGCTGCCTGTTATCGCCAGCGGACTGGCGAGCGCATCGATGGCCGATCTTGTGCAAACCTGACAGCGAAATTCACACAGCACACTTTTCCTGCGAAATCCGGCGGCGATGATCCTGTGCCCTGTGCGGGTCCCCCAGCCAGGCGGTATCGAACAATCGTTGTCATGACGCGATACCTGCCAGCACGACGAAGTCTCAGCAGCAGGTCATACCGTACAGATGCTGCGGCGACGCAGCACAGCCAGACTTACACTCCAGAATACGCCCGTCAGCAGCAACAGCATTTTCACGTCGTCAGCGGGAAACTCGCCGGAACGGATGATGATTGCCGGACGGTAATACTCCATCACGGAGAGCCACGCGATGGACTTCGCCCAATCCTGGAATTGCGCGAGGAAATTCAGCAGGAACGATAACAGCAACAAAGCAAACACGATTCCGATTGCGCGGCCCCGACGATCACTGAAGGCGGAGATCAGAAACGCAAATCCCCCGACAGCAAGATACAAAGCCGCGAGGTTGATCAGGACGCGAAACGCGTCTGTCTGCGACAAACGCATCTCCGGATGGACAAAGGAGGATGCAATCAGGTGCCCCACCAGACCGCCGCACAGAATAATCGCACCGGAAACCAACCACCCAACTGTCTCTGCCAAAAAAATCTTCCAGCGAGACACCGGCAGACAAAGCAGAAAATCGGCCGTGCCACGATCAACTTCTGCTGCTGGAAGTCGCGAGCAATACATCAACTCGTGAGCCCAAATCAAACTCAGCAGAGTCGGGTGCGTCCAAAGAAATGCCTGCGACAGGCCGGAGGAAATCTGATCACCCGGATCAACTCCAAGCAATGCCGTAATCAGAGGCTTTACAAGAGGCATCTTGTTGAACACCTCATGGATATTCCCAAGGACTTTGGGCAGCAGCGCGGTGAGCAGCCCCATGACCAGCATGAGACCAAGACTAAACCACGCCACCGGCCACTGCACTTCCAGACGTATCTTTTGCAGGAGTCCTCGCATCTCACCGATCCCCTTTTTCCGGTTAACCACCCTGTCTGAAACAGCGTCATTCTGCAGCTGACAACTCAGACAGCCTCGTAGTAGCCACGAAACAAACTCTCCAGTGATGGAGGACCAACTTCCACATCGGCAAACCTGCGGTCCACGGCCCACTTCAGCAGACCGAGACTGCTGCCTCGAAATTGCAGAATGCAAGTCCGCTCGCGCAGACCTGGCGGAACCAGCAACTGTGCCTTCCTGGCAGCTGACGAGTGACATTCCACTCCTGGTAAAATCAGCGGCTCACATCCCTCCGGCCATTCAGCGGGGACAGCCTGATCGATGTTCAGCAGCAGCCGCAACAGACGGGGAGCATTCTGCTGCAGCACACTGACCGAGTCGTTCTCAACAAGTTGGCCATCACGAATCATCGCCACCTCGTCACAAACCGCCTCCACTTCACTCAGCGTGTGGCTGGAGAACAGCACCGTGGTCCCGTTTCGAGCACATTCCCTGAGACAGAGCATCAGTGTGTCCTGCATCAGCGGGTCCAGCCCGGAAGTTGGCTCATCGAGAATCAGCAGGTCCGGGCGTGGTGCCAGTGCCAGCACCAGCGCGAGTTTCTGACGATTTCCGCGAGACATCCTGCGAGCGTGAAGCTGTGGTTCCAGACGAAATCGTTCCGCATATTCCATCCCGCTGGCGGTCACGTCACGACCATGAACTTTGCTGAGTATCTGCAGACCCCGCTGCAGATTCAGCCAGGCATAAAGTCGTACGTCTCCGGGAACATAACCTGTTTTCCGGCGGACGCGAACCCCGTCACTCCAACAGTCTCGCCCCAGCATGCGAGCGGTCCCGGAACTCGCCCGCAGCAGGCCCATCAGAATCCGGATCGTGGTGGACTTGCCCGCACCGTTCGGCCCAAGGAAGCCGAAAATCCGGCCCTCAGCGACCGTCAGACTCACTCGATCAATCCCTCTGCGATTTCCGTAAGTGTGCGTCAACTCCTGAATTTCGATGGCCGCCATACTGTTTCCCAAGTCAAGTCCGCTGAGCTGTCTTGCTGTAAACCGTGTTCCGGGCGGGAAGATAACCCTGCGGGACAGTCTGCACAATTGGTCGCATCCCAATCGACACAGTGATCTCCGTGCAGGTCTGTCCCAAGACTCGCAGAATTCTGCTCGACCGACAATCGATCGCTTGGTTTTCTCCCGCCCCCGGCTATCTTCTCAAGCAGTCGAATTTCTCTTCTCAGTGTGTCACCCCATGGCCATCGATCTTCAGGATACAATCACAGCAATCGCCTCGCCGCCCGGACCTGCGGATCGCGGGATTGTCCGCGTCAGCGGACCGGACACACAGGCCATCGTGCAGCAACTCTTCGCCAGCGACGATTCAGAGCAAGCGTGGAAAAGCACTCGACTGCCTCATCGCTGGCCCGGAAGTCTGACGCTCCCCGACTTTTGCCGCAGTCTGCCATGCCATCTGTTGTTCTGGCCAACAACACGCAGTTACACCGGCCAGATTATGGCGGAGCTGCATCTGATCGGTTCAACTCCTGTGTTGGAGGCAGTCACCGAATCGCTGTGTCAGGCCGGTGCCAGACTGGCTGGGCGCGGGGAATTTACTCTCAGAGCATTTCTCTCCGGACGAATCGACCTGCTGCAGGCAGAAGCTGTTAACGAAGTCATTCACGCGACCGATCACGAAGAACTCCAGACCGCACTCAGTCAGCTGGGGGGCGGGATCACCAGCCGACTGCTGCAACTTCGTGCAGATCTTGTCGCACTCATCGGACCCCTCGAAGCCGGACTGGATTTCGTCGACGAAGACATTGAGTTCATTTCGGCGGAGGAGGTCGGGCTGAGAATTCAACGGGCAGTCAGCCTCGTCTCCTCCCTTGCAACGGATTCTGCAGAGTCACATCCGGCCGGCTACCGGCGCCGAGTGGTTCTGGCAGGACAGCCCAACGCCGGAAAAAGCACACTGTTTAATCGACTGGCCGGCGAAGAACTTGCCGTCATCACAGAAGTTCCGGGAACGACTCGGGATTTCGTCAGTACAGTGATCAAACGCCACCGGACAGAGTTCGAACTCATCGATACCGCAGGGCTGGAAGAATTTCGAGATCAAATCGAACAGCAATCACAAACGTTCCGACAGCAGCAGTCTGCGACCGCAGATCTGCTGATCTGGTGCCGCTCCGCAGCGCTGTCCGAATCGGAGCAGCGGGCAGATGAATCAATGCGACTGCAGTGCCTGCGACCAAACCAGAATTGCTTCACGGTGATCACACAATGTGATCGATCCGAGGCAACACTCATTCCGTCTGAGGCGGGTGACACACTGCAGATCAGTGCTGTCACTGGTGCCGGAACAGAACAGTTCGAACAACAGTTGATTTCCATCCTGAAAGATCGAGGCCAGGCACGCTCAGAACTTCTGGCCACCTCCTCGGTTCGCTGTCGAGAAAGTCTGCGCCAGGCATTGCAGGCACTCGAAACAGCGGCAGCAGCCTGTTCCCAACAGCTGGGTGACGAACTGATCTCACTGGAACTCAGAACCGCACTCAGGCAGCTGCAAAGCATCCTCGGAGAAATCTACACGGACGATTTACTCGATCACATCTTCAGTAATTTCTGCATTGGGAAATAAACGCTACGATGACGGCCGGGTCATCAAAGGAGGCAGTAGTGCTTTCAGCCTCATTCCTTCTGCATCAACAAGCACAGGCAGCTGTGCCAAGGTTCCCTCTCCGCGATACTCCGGCGGACTCGCTGCCCTGACCACGACACATTCCCCGATGAAGTAAGGTCACGCCGCCGTTTGCAACAGTCAGCATTCGTTGCAGCCATGAAAAAACCTTGTGACTCACGAGGAATCACAAGGTCATGGATGACTCAGCCACGGTGAAAAGTTACCCGACCAGGACTCGAACCTGGAATAACAGAACCAAAATCTGTTGTGTTGCCAATTACACCATCGGGTAAAGCTTTTCAGTCGACTCAAATCAGTCGTTTCTCAGCCGTAAGCCAGCCTCTGTCAGCTTCTGGCGAATCTCGTTCAACGAGGTCACCCCGAAGTTGCGGCTGGACAGCAGCTCGTCAGGAGTTCTGGAGCAGAGTTGCCCGATCGTCTGGATCGCCAGACGGCTCATGCACTTCCTGGAACGAACAGACAGATTCAGTTCGCTGACAGACTTGGACATCTGTGCCTGCTCTTCCGGAGACAGGTTTTGATCAACCACATGCTCGCGGGAGTGGATTTTGTGCAGATGTTGTCCGATCCGCAGGCCATGGGCCGAAAGTAACTCACGAATTTCCATCAGCGAGGTTTCGCCGAAGTTCTTACCAGCAAGCAGTTCCTGCTCGCTGACTTCGGTCAAATCGCCAAGTGTTCCAATTTCCATCGCCTGCAGACAATTTCGGCTGCGGACTGACAGTTCGAAGTCCGTCACCGGGCGCCCAAGCAGTTGCTTCATGCGCGCTTCCTGCTTCGCATGATCCTCGTCGTAATACATGCCCTGAGTCGCTTCGATGTCTTTCAGATACAGCTCAGCGTAGGCATTCGTCGGGTCGTACTCGATGACACGTCGGAAGCAAAATGCTGCGGCATCGTAGTTCTCACGATCTTCATACAGCAGGCCGAGATTCAACAGTGCGCCTGTGTAGAATGGGGGCCGCGCAAGAGAACGTTCGTACAAACGAATCGCTTCGTCATCATTTCCCCGCAGTGCGTTTTCAGCCGCCAGCCAGAACAAGGCTCGCGAATGGTGCGGATCCATGTCAACAGCACGCTCGAAATACTCCACTGCGGTGAGTGAGTCGCCGCGGTCGGCCCAAATGCAGCCCATCTGAAATGAATATTCCGCTCGACTTGCCGCTGAAGCAGCAACGCTGCGCAGTAATTTTTCGGCACCATCGATGTCGCCGGAAGCACGAATTGCGCCCGCTCGTCGCAGCGCACAGCCAATCGGGTCGACTCCAGCACCTGCTGCAGCATCAAATCTGTCAGCCGCTTCCAGAGGTCGCCCCAGTGCTGTCAGGCATTCGCCGTGCACGTAAATAGCGACCCCGTCCTTGTTGACACGAGTCAGGAACTTGTCCGCCTCGGCCTGTTGCGAAAGCAGGAATGTCGCGACGCCTGCTCTGGCGAGCGCCGCATCACCCGATTCCCCCGCATTGATTCGGCGAGCAAGTTCGCCGGTTGCCTGGCGAACATCGGTGAGTTGGGCAGTTCCAACAGCCAGTTCAAGCTGTCGTAATTCGTCCAGGGTCAGAGGACTGCCGGACTCCAGAATCTGCTTTACATCCACATTTGCTAATGACACTGAGCAATCTTCCTGAGAATTCTGCTTTGAGGAACCAACCCACACCAGCACCGCTGGAGGCAGTCGCGTTTGGAGCGAACAACCATGAATTTTTCGGCAACCTGACCGCACCTGGACTGTATCCTGCGGATGCAGACGGGTTCCGGGCAGTGCTGAAGATCTCGGTAAACCTCCCATGCTACCGCCGAATGCGACAGCCGACAAGCGAACGTCTCTGTGAACAGAGGTTTGCGGCTCCCCTGATTCTCGCCGGAATCGGTTTCCACCGGACTCTGTCTGAACAAAGACTCATCCCTCGCCGAATAATTCCCAAAACCAACACTGCTGCGGTCCACAACTGTCGCAGACTCACCCCCGACCAAAATCATGCACGAACAACGGTGATTTGCCGCTTTTTCCGTTTTTTTGGGGACGTGGGTACACTGTGGACGAGGCTGGATCATGCGGTTTCTGCGATTCCGGGGGAGGCAGATCCCACGATCGGCCCGCCGATCGACAAACTCCAGGTGGTGCCCGGCAGATCGAATTACCGAATTTGAGACAGACAACGTTGTGAATTCGCCGCAGTTCCGGATAGGATTCGACGGAGAGCGACTGGCACGTGTGCTTCCCCGAGATCACCTCGCTTCCGCCCCGTGCCGTGGCTTTGAGATCCTCGGTACTTCTACCAGTCACTTACGGGACCCACCAACCCGGAATCGTGCACGAAAACACCTGTTGAAAACGCCGGCTGTCTGGTCGTTCTCCAGACAGTACTCCAAACGCAAAAAATCCTGCCTGCGGACACACCGCCGACAGAATCTGTCTGCCCCTGTTGTCGACCGACAGCCTGTCGCGAAGTCCAGCACCTCTCATTCCTCACGTTCCCAACATCTCCATCAGGAGTGATCAATGCTCGTCATCCCAGGACGCTACGGAAAAGATACTTGTGACGGTTTTTCTCGCCGGGCAGTAATGCGAGTTGGCTCATCAGCACTTGCAGGCCTCAGCACGGCAACGCTGCTGGAAAAATCTGCGACCGCAGCAACCAGCGATGAAGAAGCGCGTTACGGAGGTAAGGGATTCGGTTCCGCAAAGAGCGTTATTCTGCTGTATCTGCAGGGTGGCCCCAGTCACCTGGATTTGTGGGACCCCAAAACCGATGTCCCGGACAACGTTCGAAGTGTGTTCAGCAACATCGACACAAAGATTCCCGGTGTGCAGTTCTCGGAACTGCTGCCAAACCTGGCACAGCAGATCGATCGAGCCACGCTGATCCGCTCACTCAGTTACACGCCTGTGGGGCTGTTCAATCACACCGCTGCAATCTACCAGATGCTGACCGGTTATACGGCAGACAAAGTCAGCCCGTCGGGGCAACTGGAACCTCCCAGCCCCAAAGACTTCCCCAACTTCGGCTGTAATATCTGCAAACTACGACCACTGGATTCTCCGATGCTGCCGTTCGTGATGATGCCGCGGCCGCTGCAGGAAAGTAATGTCATCGGAAAGGCCGGAACCGCCGGATTCCTCGGCAGAGCATTTGACCCCTACTATCTCTACCCCACCGGCGGTGACATGGAGATGGACAAAATGGAACGGATCCAGGTCGCGGATCTGTCTCTGCGGAAGGAGGTGCCGCTGGAGCGGATGTCCCGGCGAGCATCCCTGCGTGATTCCATCACAGCCGGCATGAAAAGCATGGACCGCGCCGTCGAGCGTTACGCACTCAATGAATACTACGAGAAGGCTCTCGGACTCGTACTGTCCGGCCAGGCCAGAGAAGCATTCAACCTGTCGTCCGAATCAGATGAAACTCGTGATAAGTACGGACGCAACACCTTCGGCCAAAGCTGCCTGCTGGCGCGTCGACTGGTCGAAGCCGGAACCCGAGTGGTTGAAGTCAACTGGCCCAAAGTGGCGAACAGCGACAATCACTCGTGGGACGTCCATACCGGGCTCAGCGATCGTATGAAGAAACAGTCAGCCCCGATGCTCGACTCTGGAGTATCCGCGTTGCTGCAGGATCTTGATGAACGCGGACTGCTGGACGAAACGCTGGTTGTTGCGGTGGGAGAATTCGGACGCAGCCCCAAACGAGGCGTCAGCACATCCGGAAACAGCAACAGCGATGACGGTCGCGACCACTGGCCATACTGCTACACCGGTTTGATCGCCGGTGGTGGAATGAGGCGTGGCTATGTGCACGGTAAGTCAGACGAGACCGGATCCGCGCCGCTGGAAGATCCAGTGCACCCCGGCGAACTGCTGGCAACAATCTATCACGCCGTTGGTCTCTATCCGCGTCGCACCGTTTACAACCATCTGAATCAGCCTCGCGAAATGGTGAAGGCCGATGCAGTCATGGAACTGTTTGCCTGAATCAGCCGGATCATCGGCTGCTCTCAGCAAACAACTCCCAAATCTTCGTCCAGGTTCCCCGGCCGTCGGTCTTCCACACAGGAAAGCCGTCGGCCGGTTGGCTTTGGCAGCACCCCATCCGGTTCTGCAGAGCCACAATTTCAGGACACTCAACCTCTTCCACGCGACTTTGGAATGCCGCTGACGAACCGGGGTAAACCTTCGGCCGGTGGTTCGTTGCCGACGCAGTCACACTGCGATTTGGATGTCCCAGCCATGCTCTCCCGGAGACTCCCCCGGTCAGATCAGGGTGAGTGGATGCTGGATGTTGGCAGCACCGGTGAATCCACATCGAAATCG
>Ga0213858_10000926_pt1 | contig 13787 bp, 12 predicted proteins | sample PICome_FD_160122 | JGI IMG/M metagenome (GOLD analysis project Ga0213858, IMG submission 160122) | Coastal seawater microbial communities near Pivers Island, North Carolina, United States - PICO245 | ecosystem: Environmental > Aquatic > Marine > Coastal | place: USA: North Carolina | collected... | reverse complement strand
TTTAATTCAGGTAAGCCAGAGGGTACAAAAGATACGATTTTTACCCCTGTTTGCTCCATTCCAAATCCCCAGACAGCTAAAATTCCAAGGATGGTAACTACTAGTGCAGCAGGAATTCTAGGGTTGATTTTTTTCAAGAGAAGAATTCCTAAAATTCCGATTATCCCAATCGTAAGTGTTCCTAAATGGATTTGATCAAGGGTTAAAAAAGCGTCGTAAAGCAGGTGTTGTATTTGGTTACTGCGTTCTATATCAGTGCCCAGTAGATGTTTGAGCTGACTCATTCCAATAATTAGCGCTGCTGCAGAGGTAAACCCACTGATTACGGGTTTGGATAAAAAATTCACCAGAAATCCCATTTTTAACAGCCCCATAAGCACTTGTATTCCGCCCATAAAAAGAGCGAGAAATACAGCCATCTGAATGTATTGGTCTATACCGCTCAAAGAAAGCGCTCCCAATCCTGAGGCGACAAGCAATGAATCCATGGCCACAGGACCAACCCCTAATTTTCCTGAGGTGCCCATAAGCGCATAAATCAGTTGAGGAATAAAAGCTGCGTATAAACCAAAAACTGGTGGAAGCCCCGCAATCATTGCATATGCCATTCCTTGTGGAATTAACATAACACCCACAGTCAATCCAGCAGAAAGATCTCCATAAAATTTAGACTGATTGTACTCAGGTAACCATTCAAGTATTGGGAATAGGCGTTTTATCATTGCATTTAACGGATTAATTCGACTGTGTTTCGCTGTAATTTCAGCTTACCCATTTGCTCTAGTTTTTTTAAGAGTCTTGAAATTACTACTCGAGATGTTCGCAGATCTTCCGCTATTTCTTGATGCGTCATTTGTAAGCTATCACTTTGAGTAATTCTTGATTTTTGATCGAGGTACTCTTCTAATCGGTCGTCTAATTTTTCAAAAGCCACTTTTTCAAGGGCATAAACGACTTCGACCATTCGATTGTGGTAACTTGAGAAGACAAATTGTCTCCAACTAGGATATTTACCAATAAGACTTTCAATTTTTGAAACGGGAATCATAATAAATTGAGAATCGATTTCGGCTACAGCCCTAATCTCACTTTTTTTCTGTTGGGTGCAGCAATTAAAACTCATTGAACAGGTATCTCCTTCTTCTATATAGTACAAAAACAACTCGTTTCCGTCGGGGTATACTCGGTTTACACGGACGGCTCCAGAGATCATCAAAGGGACTCCTTGAATGAATTCTCCGAATCGAATGAGTTCATCTCCAGCTAAAACCTCTCGAAGTGTACCAATTTTATTGATTTCTTCAATGAGTGCAGATTCGAATATGAATCCAAATGTCTTTCGTAAAAGATTAATCATAAGCAGCCTTAATTGCTTTGAAAGTAATGATTGTCAATCAGCTTACAAAACTAAATGAACTCAAGTAAAGGCTTTGTAACAATTGTTACATTAAATTTACAGTGTTATGAAAAAGAAATTTGAAATCAGTGTTTTTTGGTTTCGAAGAGATTTGAGGTTAGAAGATAATATCGCTTTACACAGGGCGCTTACTTCAGGACGTAAGGTTTTGTTGTGCTATTTGTTTGAGCCGATGTTACAATCAGACCTGCACTACAGTCAACGCCATTGGAATTTTGTGCTCAAATCTTTGAATTACATCAACGAACAACTTCAAGCTCAAAATACGCGGGTACTAATAACCCGAGAAGACATCTTTTCTTTTCTCGAAAAGTTGGCACTGCATTTTGAGATTAAATCGCTTTTCACCAATAATGAGACCGGATTACAGCTCACCTACCAGAGAGATTTACAACTGGAGCGCTATTGTAAATTAAAAGGTATTTCATGGCAGACCTTCAATCATAATGGCGTATTTCGAGCCCTTAAAAATCGTAAACAATGGCTGTCTTTGTGGACGGATTATACCAATCAAGCTCCCTTGGCCTTTTCAGCCCAAAACGAAGATTTTGTTTCTTCTGAATCCCTCGAAATCGTAAAATGTACCCCAGTAGATTTTAAATTCACAGACGAAACACAACAACAAAGCGGAGGTCGAGATTTCGCATTAAAATACTTAAACAGTTTTATTGAAGCTCGGCACAAGACTTATAATTATCATATTTCTAAACCTGAATTGTCTCGAAAAAGTTGCAGCCGTTTATCGCCCTATATCGCTTGGGGTGTGCTCTCTACTCGAGAAGTTTTTCACCGGTTCTCTGCGCTTAAAAAAAAGAATGCACATTTAAGAGCGTTTTTATCTCGTTTGAGATGGCAGGCCCATTTCATTCAAAAGTTTGAAATGGAATGCGAGATGGAATTTCAAAGTATAAATAAAGGCTATCACGATTTGAATAAACCAATTAATACGGTTTACCTAATGGCTTGGATGAAGGGCCAAACAGGAATTCCCATCGTTGATGCATCCATACGCTGCTTGAATGCCACAGGATATCTGAATTTTAGGATGCGTGCTCTTGTGGTGTCTTTTGCAACCCATTTGTTGTGGTTGCCTTGGCAGAGTATATCGCATTACCTGGCCCGTCAGTTTTTAGACTTTGAGCCAGGTATTCACTATCCACAGATTCAGATGCAAGCAGGTGAAACGGGCATCAATCAAATTCGAATTTACAATCCGATTAAAAACTCAATGGAGCATGATGCCGAAGGGGTATTTATTCGAAAGTGGTGCCCTGAATTGGCGGATGTTCCATTGCGATATCTTCACGAGCCATATACCATGCCTCCTCTTGAAGTTGCATTTGCTGGTATAGACCTAAATCAAAATTATCCAAGGCCTATAATTGATCTCGAGCAGAGTAGGATTCGTGCAGCCGAAGAACTCTATAAACGAAAAAAAAATACGCTCGTTTTGCGCGAGGGGAGAAGAATTTTAGCAAAACATACCCTACCAAACCGTCAGGTCTTATTGGATTAATCGAGAATTTAGTATTTTTCTCTTCGAAAAACCAAAAAGGTCATGAATGAGCAATTAAGAAGATTGGCAGGCTACTTCAATCGAGTACTATTTTGCTGCCTATTGATTTGTTTGGTTCTATTTTTTATCGTCGCCAAGCAATCTTCATTTCAAGAAACGGTTACCGATAATAGTTTTCTCTACACCATGAATTACGACGTCTCTGGTTTGTCTGATCATTCCAGTGCTCAAATCAAGTACGGTCATCGTTTATTTACACAGACCAATCAAATGTTAGGCGCATTTTCTGATAGTACTCAACAGATTTACAACAGTGCGCTTAGTTGTGATAATTGCCACTTAAATGCCGGAACTCAAGCATACGCCATGCCGATGATTGGTGTGAGTAAAGTTTTTCCTCAGTTTAGAGGGAGAGAAAATAAAATAGGAACACTTGAAGAGCGAATTAACGGTTGTTTTGAACGAAGTATGAATGGGGTAGTCTTGGAAGAAAGCAGCGTAGAGATGAAGGCGCTTATCGCCTACATTGACTGGCTTTCTCGCTATGTTCAAAAAGATGAAAAATTAATTAGAAGAGGGCTCAAAAGCATAGAAATACCAGCGCGCAAAGTTGATTTATCGAATGGCGAGGCTGTTTTTCAACGAGAATGCACGCGATGTCACGGTGAGAATGGTCAAGGACAATTACTCGCCGACCAGTCCGATTATGAATATCCGCCTCTATGGGGTTCACAGTCATACAACAATGGGGCAGGGATGACTAGAGTAATAACTGCGGCATCCTTTATCAAGTACAATATGCCCTTTGGAATAAATTACCGCGAACCTCTGCTGAGTGACGAAGATGCCTATGATGTTGCTGGATATATCAATCAACAAAAGCGACCCGACAAAGCAAATCGAGAAGTGGATTTTCCCGATTTAAAGAAAAAACCGGTTTCAACACCTTACGGCCCTTATGCTGACGATTTTAGTATCGCACAACATCAGCTGGGTCCCTTTCAGCCCATCATGCGATTTTATGAGGAAGAATTCGGTATCAAAAAGACAAAATAGCTTCGAGGTCAAAAAGTGTTTCCAAAGCCGCTTTTCTTTCTTTGCTCTTGTACTTTAATGATTTTGCCCTGAGGTTGATTTCTAAGTCTTTGTAATCTTCGAGTAGAGAACCACAGCTATCGGGTTTGACAAAAGCAATCGTGACATGGGGATGATAATTTTCAAATAAAAAAGGGTGGTTGTGATAGTCTTGAAGCCTTAAAGCCAATGTTTGATGTAAATCTAAAACAATAGGTGCGTCTAAATCAAATTTGAGCACATCGTAATGAAATGGAATTCCATTCGCTCCAGTACCTTCTAAATTTTCAAAAAGACTGAGGTTATGCAATCGGTATTGAGCGGCATAAAGCCCATCGATATAAGCAGCACAAAGCGTTGAAATGACCTCTTTTGAAATGTTTTTGTGGATGTTTTGAAGAATAGTGCAGTGTAAATTTTTCTGAATAGGAAGCGCGTGTGAATTAATCTGGGCTGGCCTTAAATGATAGGGATCTATTTTCTCCTGTAGTTTTTCAATAATCGCACTCGATTCAAAATACAGACCGATATATCCCTGATTACTCCCTGAATTTGAAAAATTTAAACGAAACATTTGTGTCGATTTACACTTGAAGTACGCATTATTTTTTCAATTCGAACTCAAAAAAACCAATAAAAAAAGGGGCTCGAAAGCCCCTTTAATTTTAAGTAACAACTGTGGGTTGCTCTTAGAAACGATATCTAAGATTTAAGTTCCAAGTTGTTCCAAAACCAAACCATACGTAGTTTCTTACATCAACACCATTCCATGTTGTAGAATTGGCTTCTGCGTGAATGTTTGAATTTGATTCTGCGATATAAGTTGTATCTAATAAGTTGTTGACGTTAGCTCTTACACTGAAGTCTCCAAAGTAAGCTGTCGCTCCTAAGTCAACTAAACCGTAAGAAGGTAACTTAACTGCACCTCTATTGTTAGGTGTCAATAATTCGTTGTCGTCAATACCGTAATCCGCATATAATTGATCTACAAAACGGTAACCTAAGTCAAGTGTTACATTACCCATTCTATAGTCTGCTGATAAGTAAGTTACAAACTGAGCGGCATCACCAACTTTAGCTCCTTTAGCGTAGATTGTTCCTTCACCAACTTGGTTGTTGTTGTCGTCAAATACAGCCGAAGTAAAGTCGTTTACATATCTCCAGTTTCCAAGAGAGAGCATACCTCTTAACTTCAATACAGAACTTGGTCTTAACGTAGCCTCTACTTCAATACCTTCGTGTAATACGTCAATATCAGAGAATTGAGCTGTACCGTCTATACCACCAGCAAGAGTAAATCCTCTTGAGATGAAACGGTTACCCCAGTTTGTAGAATATGCATTGATGTTCAGTTTGAACGCATTAGAGATGTATCCATACCCAAGTTCGAAAGATCTGATCTTCTCGTTTTGAGCATCTTCGTTGATGTCGTTAGCAAATCCTGGGAAGATAGCGTCGAATAATGGCTGACGAGAAATGATACCTGCATTGAAAAACAAGTTTGTTTTTTCGTTGACGTTTAGGTTTGCACCTCCTTTAAGGTATCCACCGGCCATATTCTTTTTATCTGAGATTGGATTTCCAACTTGATCAAAGAAGTCTTCTCTTTGGTAGCTCTGGTTTGATAAACCAGCTTGAAGAACTGCAGTAAATCTTCCTTCGTCGTTGTACTCAGCAAGACCGTTAATTCCTCCCCATTTTACAAGACCGTTGTTGTAATAATCGATTTTAGGTCCTCTAATTCCAGTATTCTTGAAAGGCTTAGCTTCAACTAAGGTCTCGATAATTTGACCTTCACTATTTTGGTTTCCTCCAGAGTAGTAACCGTCTAATCCTAAAAGATCATTTAAAACTCTGTAGTGGTATCCTTTGTAGCTTCTTAAATCTACACCTACTGAGTATCTCATTTTTCCTGAAGTGATGTCAAGAGAAGAAATAGCTCCAACCCAGTCGTGAGAGTTCATAGATGCTCTACGGATAAGTACGTTTCTGTTTACGTTTCCTCCTGGATTTCTGTTGGCACCAATTAATTGTCCAGCATAGCGGCTAAGTGGTCCATTGTATCCAGAAGTTGTTCTTTGGTTCGTATTGATTACTCTATCGAAATTGATGTATCCATCAGCGTCTCTAGCGAAAACACCTTTACCTTCTTCAATTTGCTCCGTTAAATCTTGACGGAATGGGTAAAGGTCGATGTCAGAATTTCTGTAGTTGTTTCCTCTAGGACCAGTTCCTCCTCCACGTCCTGCAGAAGCGTAGAAAGATGTGTTTAACTGAACATTATCAGAAATGTCCCAATCCCAGTTGAAGGTTGCTAAAGGTTTGTTGTAGAAATTTCTTCTGATGTTGTATTCTTCAGTGTTGTAGTTAGAGGCAGCTCCATTGATGTATCCACCATTGGTGTTCCATCTTCTGTCGATTCCTTCTTCTCCGAAGTTTTGATAGTCACGAATAGAAACCCAAGCTGATCTCTGGTGGTGCCATTGTCCTGCACCGAGTAAAGAAGCGTTGAAAGCGTGTTTTGATCCTTCAGGCGCATAACCGATAGCAGCGAAGTAAGTCAAACCTTCACCTTTGGTAAAGTTTACATATCCATTACCTCTCCAGTAAGAAAGTAACATTGAATAAGCCCATCCATTATCACTCTTTCCTGAGTTGTATGAGAATGAAGTTTTGCTGTAGCCATCGTTACCAACCATTTGATTGAAGGCACCGCCTTGCTCTTTTTCAGCCGATTTAGTGAAAATAGAAACCGTTCCACCAACAGAAGGTACTGCAAGTCTAGAAGCTCCTAAACCTCTTTGAATTTGAATTCCAGAGGCAACGTCAGTAAGACCAGCCCAGTTTGACCAGTATACCCAACCGTTTTCCATATCGTTAACAGGTTGACCATTAATTAAGAAAGAAGTGTTTCTTTGGTCAAATCCACGTAGTGAAATTCTAGAATCTCCATAACCACCACCTTGTTTTGTGGCGTATACTCCAGGAGTGTTGTTCATGATTTCAGGGAATTCTTGGTTACCTACTTTAAGGCTGATTTCTTGAGCTGTAATCGTAGAAACAGCTACAGGAGTTACGCGCTCAATAGCGACGTCAATAACTCTCGAAGATGTTACGATAACTTCATCAAGTTCATTGGTCAAAATTGAATCCGTTTCTTGTTGGTCTTGAGCATAAGTAAAACCAACAGCTACTGCGAGGAGTAACGAAAAAATTTTTCTCATTGTAGTTTTTTTAAAGTTTGATTTTAGTACTGCAAAATTAGTTCATATAGGCCCTAGTCTTTGTAAAGTAAAATTTAACTTTATGTTGCCTATTAGAAGTTTAGTTAAGGGGAGATTAAACCTAAAATCAAAAGGACATCTTTCTGAAGTGCTTGAATTACTTATAAGCCCTGTAAGCATGGTATTATTTTCACTCTAAATGAATGAAAAATAACATTTCAGAATTGTTAATTAAATGTAAATTAATTGTAAAATTTGATGTTCATCGAATGTTGTTAAAATTCACTTTATTGATAGATTCTAACGTAATCAATTTCAAATACTTGAGGTTCCCATCGCTCGGGTAAATTTCCGCCTAAATTTCCGCCAACGGCCATATTGAGCAAAACGTAATGCGGATTGTCATAGGGTAATTCTTCGGTATTTTCTATGGTCAAAAAAACCTCATCATTGACTTGTAATTGAATGCTGTCTTTATTCCAAATAGCAGTATATAAGTGATAGTTCTCAGAAGAAGACTTAAGCTGGTAGGTGCTTCCTTGATTTTCGTATTTGCCTGTTTTAGTATTTCCCCAATGTAAATGACCTATGGTTTTAGATTTTTGCCATCCATTTTGTTCCATGATGTCAATTTCTCCACAATCTGGCCAACCCACAGCGCCGTAACGTTCACCGAATGGATTACCAAGTTCGTTGATATTGGTGCCAAGGGTCCATATTGCGGGCCAAGTTCCTTGACCCTGCGGAAGTTTGGCTTTGACTTCGATTTTTCCATAAGTGAATGGAAAAGTTGAGTTTAATCGAGCAGAGGTGTAGTTTTTGGTAACACCTGATTGTGTGTAATCTTCATTTAAGGCGACTATTTTTAAACTACCCTCACTGACGTAGGCATTTTTTAAACTAGCGGTGTAATGCTGTTGTTCGCCATTAAACCAGTGTCCCTTGTCTGGTCCAGTCGTCTGGTGTTTCCATTTTTGCTCATCCGGTATTCCCTCGTAATCAAATTCATCAGACCAAACCAATTTCAGTGATTGATCTGTGATTGCTGCAGGCTCATTTGCATTTTGCTCGTTGCTTTTTGCTCTGCAATTAGTTAGGAGTATGAGCCCTGAACAGAGTAGAATTTTATGTAATGAGTTCATCGTATTCGAAGATAGTTTTTTTCTTGAAGCATTTAATTATTTTCTAATTCATCGTAATATTGCGATAATTATGGGAAAAAGTAAAACAGATTTATTTACAGCTGAACAAAATGATCTGGCTGATATAAGCAGAGTGCTTTCGCATCCTGCTCGAATACGGATTCTTCAGTATTTGGCGAAGCAAGACAGTTGCGTTTGTGGTGAGCTGGTTACTGAAATTGGACTTGCACAGCCTACTATTTCTCAGCATCTAAAGGAGCTCAAAAAAATGGGATTGATTCGCGGAACAATCGAAGGAGCTTCGGTTTGTTACTGTGTTGATTTAGAGGTCATGTCACAGGTTCAGCAAAGACTTTTTTCTTTTTTTAATCAATTTGAACAGCATCAAATAGATTGCTGTGATTAGTACAAAAACTCATTCGCACATTATGTATCCAAAATTGATAAGTAGTATTGAACAAGTTGCTCAAAAGGCATCGATTAGCGAAGAACGCTTAGAACTATTAACGCATTTCTCGGACCTTGTTTTGCAAGAATTAAACAATAGACAAAAGTGCAATTTGAATTTTATTTGCACGCACAATTCTAGAAGAAGTCATCTCTCGCAGATATGGGCATGGGTCATGAGCAGGCACTTTAAGTTGGATGGTGTGCAATGTTATTCTGGGGGCACAGAAGCTACAGCGCTTTTTCCTCTTGTTCAAAAGGTCTTAATAGATCAGGGAATTCAATCGGATATCATCGGTGAAAAGCAGGTAAAAAATCCCATCTATTATTTTAAAATCAGTGAGGAGATTTCACCCTTAATTGGATTCTCAAAAAAGTATGAGGATGCATTTAATCCTTCGCAGCATTTTATCGCTGTTATGACCTGCGCTCATGCCAGTGAGAATTGCCCATTAGTATTGGGTGCTGACACCAAGATAGCCCTGACTTATGAAGATCCAAAAGCCTTTGATCAAACCGCTTTACAGCTCGAAAAATATCAAGAAAGGAGTGCTGAGATTGCAGCTGAGATGTTTACCGTTTTTAAAAGCGTTTCAGAAAAACGCAAGTATTAAGTTACTGAAGACATTTTAAGTTCGGCTAACAAATTAGCTGTAGTAAGTTCTTCAATATGTTGTTCGACAAGAAGAACATCTTGGTCTAGTGCAGCTTTTCTTTTTGAATACTCATGAGACTTAGTTATGGCGTATATTAATTTTGAACTCAAAAAAAATAACAGGCTGATGCTCATGCTTACCCAAAGTACAAAAGAGAAAAACTTAAATGCATTTAATACATAGAAAAAGGTGTAGAATGACATTGCGCTGATTCCTGCAGTCAGAATCAATCCATAAACTAATTTGGTCTGTTTATATAGAAACAACTCTTTTTTACTGAGTGCCAAGTCTTGTTTGTACTCTAACTCGTGAAGTTCCAATTTCAAATCCTGTAAATCCAAATATTTAGCCATCTTAAAAATGTTTAAATGCAGTTTGCAATTAAACGATAGTTTTTAGGTTAAAATTGTCTTCATCTACAAAAAGAAATGAAAAATCGTTAAGCGGTAAAATATATATAAATCGATGAAAGACACTTTGGTCAATTGAGCCCATATGGATACTCTCTTTTGGAAATAAAAAAACCGATTATCTCTAATCGGTTTTTTGCGGTCTGGACGGGACTCGAACCCGCGACCCCCTGCGTGACAGGCAGGTATTCTAACCAGACTGAACTACCAGACCTTTGTGATTCGCTTGAAGCGGCAGCAAATATAGCTAACTAGGTTAATACAGACAAAAACTTTTTTCTAAAAGATTGAAATTATAGTTCATCTTTAGAAATCATTGCCTTGATTACCTTCATTAGAGTTGTTGATCTATGGCTTCAGCGTATACGTTCTTAGGAGCAACACCCACTTGGCGCGCAACAACCTCTCCGTTTTTAAATACTAAAACAGTTGGGATGTTACGAACGCCGTACTTCGCCGCGAATTGCTGATTTTCATCAACATCTACCTTACCGACTACAGCTTTCTCAGCGTATTCATCACTCAATTCATCAATGATAGGCCCTACCATTCGACAAGGTCCACACCATGCAGCCCAAAAATCTACGACTACCGGTTTATCACTGTTTAAAACTACATCTTCGAATGTAGCATCTGTAATTTCTAATGCCATTTTTATTCTAATAAATTAAGCCACAAAGTTAGTTAAACTTTATACAATTTTAAAGCGCTTAATTTAGGCTAAAATTCAATTCTAAGTCTTCTAATGCATTGAGCAAATTTGTATTGATGTCAATTTTTTGCTTGTGACTTTTGAGTTGAAGATTAATTTCAGCGCTTTCATCGTGAAGTGCGAATTGCAGCTTCTTTTTGCCAGGATATTGAGCTAACACATCCTTAAGCGCTGAGATGCGATTTTCATTGATTTCTTCAGTCTTCATGAATAACGTCAATTTATTGCTGTAGTGCTCCATGACGTCTTGCAATAATTTGATGTCGTTGAATTGAAGTCGAGGGTCACCCTTTACCCCGGTTTCTTTGTTGACCCAGCCTTCTTTGATAAAAATTTTCAAGTGTAAAAAGTTGTGCAGACCATAAAAGTGCTTGAACTTGAGGTATTCTTCTCCGAACATCCGGAATTGGTGTGAGCCATTGTAATCCTCTATGGTAATGAGTCCCCAGCCTTTTCCATTTTTTGAAATGCGGTGCTCGAAGTCAGTCACAATTCCCGCGACTACAATTTCTTTATTGATGAATTCTTTGAGGTCTTTTTGAAATAAGGCGATATTGCCTTTGGTGAATTGTTTGATTTCTAGCTTAAAATCATCAAGGGGATGCCCCGTTAGATAAAGACCTACTACTTCTTTTTCTTTTCTAAGACATTCCATAGTGCCCCATGTTTCACAATCTGGTATGACAGGTGCATTGATCTGAACACTCTCATCATCTTCAAACAAGTTACCTTGTGAGGCGTTTTGACTCTCTTGATAGCGCTGGGCTGATCTCACGGTTTTTTCTAAATAATTCATACCGTCAGCGGTCTCCTGAAAATATTGGGCTCGATGTGCACCAAAGGAATCGAAACAGCCAGCCAAAGCCATGTTTTCAAATGATTTTTTATTGGCTGCTCTCAAATCGATGCGTTTGGCTAAATCGAAAGAAGAAAAATACTCTCCGTTTTCTTTTCGTTCCTCTACTATAGTTTGTACGGCAGACTTTCCAACTCCTTTAATAGCACCCATACCAAATCGAATCGCGTTGTTCTTATTTACAGAAAATTTGTAATACGATTCATTGATGTCTGGCCCTAAAACTTCTAATCCCATGCGCTTTGCTTCTTCCATAAAGAGTGTGACCTGCTCGAGTTGATTCATATTATTTGAAAGAACTGCAGCCATGTATTCAGCGGGATAATGTGCTTTTAAATAAGCCGTTTGATAGGCGATATAAGCGTAACAAGTGGAATGGGATTTATTAAAGGCATAACTGGCAAAGGCTTCCCAATCCTTGTAGATTTTTTCGAGAACTTCTTGGGGATGTCCATTTTTTATTCCTCCATTGATGAATTTTGGTCTGAGTTCGTCAATGAGATCAAACTTCTTTTTACCCATGGCTTTTCGAAGAACGTCTGCTTCACCTTTGGTAAAATCTGCTAATTTTTGAGACAACAACATCACCTGCTCTTGGTATACAGTAATACCATAAGTGGCCTCCAAATATTCCTTCATCTCAGGTAGATCATAGGTGATGGGTTCAACACCGTGCTTTCTATTGATAAAACTCGGAATGTATTCCAAAGGTCCTGGACGATAGAGTGCATTCATCGCGATTAAATCATCAAAAACAGAGGGTTTTAATTCCTTGAGGTATTTCTGCATGCCTCGAGATTCGTATTGGAATATTCCAACTGTCTCTCCTCTTTGAAAAAGCTCGTAGGTTTTGGTATCATCCAAAGGAAATTCATCTGGAATCAATTGAATTCCGCTTCTGGCTTTGACGATTTTAACGGTGTCTTTGATAAGGGTCAAGGTTTTTAAACCCAAAAAATCCATTTTGAGCAAGCCGGCATTTTCCACAACGGAGTTGTCAAATTGTGTCACCCACATATCGGCATCCTTGGCGGTGGCTACGGGAATAAAATTCGTGATATCGTCTGGAGTGATAATAACTCCGCATGCGTGAATTCCAGTATTTCGAACGGTTCCTTCAATATTTTTGGCAAGCTGAAGGGTTTTTCCAAGCTCGTCGTTTCTCGAAGCGATATCCTTGAGTTCATTGATTTTGGCCGCATCTTCAGACCTGTATTTTTTCGACAATTCTGCCTTGTCCATATCCCAGATCTTTTTCAGCTTGGTCATATCATGTAGCAACTTCGCCAAGCGATCGGCTTCTGAAAGCGGAAGATCTAATACTCGTGAGGTATCTCGAATCGAAGACTTACCCGCCATGGTACCGTAAGTGATGATTTGGGCCACCTGATTAGAGCCGTATTTGTCGATGACGTAATCAATTACTTTTTGACGTCCTTCATCGTCAAAGTCGATATCAATATCAGGCATAGACACCCGATCTGGATTTAAAAATCGCTCAAAAAGAAGTTCGTATTTAATGGGGTCAATATTGGTGATTTTTAGACAATAGGCCACTGCAGATCCCGCCGCAGACCCCCTTCCTGGACCAACTGAAACCCCCATATTTCGAGCCTCCCTAATAAAATCTTCAACGATCAAGAAATATCCTGGATAGCCAGAATTTTCAATGATTTGTAGCTCAAAATCCAATCGTGATTTCAAGTCTTCATCAATGCTCCCATACCGTTCTTCTGCTCCTTGATAGGTGAGATGTTTTAGATAATTGTTTTCTCCTCTTTTTCCGCCATCTACATGATCTTCTTCTTCTAAAAAGTCTTTGGGGATGTCGAATTTAGGTAGTAAGACTTCTCTGGCCAAGTGATAATTTTCAACCTTAGACATGATTTCTGCAACGCTTTCAATGGCCTCTGGCAAGTCACTGAAAAGTGTTTTCATCTCTAATTTATTCTTGAAGTAGTATTGGTTGTTGGGTAATCCATAGCGAAATCCTCGACCTCGACCTACTGGAGTTTCCTTGAGCTCTCCGTCTTTAACGCAAAGCAAAATATCTTGAACGTCTGATTCTTCTTCAATGGCGTAGTATGAATTGTTAGTGGCCACTAATTTGACCTGATGTTGAGCTGAAAACTCAATAAGACTTTTGTTTACGCGATTTTCATCTTCTTGTTGATGACGCATTATTTCGAGATAGAAGTCTGCACCAAATTGATTTTTCCACCAAACAAGCGCTTCTTCGGCTTGTCGCTCACCTTGATTTAAGATTTTAGAGGCGATTTCTCCTTGAAGATTTCCAGAAAGTACAATAAGATCTTCCTTGTAAGTCTCAATTA
>Ga0213858_10000925_pt1 | contig 13797 bp, 18 predicted proteins | sample PICome_FD_160122 | JGI IMG/M metagenome (GOLD analysis project Ga0213858, IMG submission 160122) | Coastal seawater microbial communities near Pivers Island, North Carolina, United States - PICO245 | ecosystem: Environmental > Aquatic > Marine > Coastal | place: USA: North Carolina | collected... | reverse complement strand
ATGAGGGGGGCGTTAGAAGTGTTCATCTGTCTTGTGGTAAAGCGTGAATTAGCCAACAGGGGCATCACAGCACGAAATTTAGACCAATGGGAGCTAGTAACTTACCCCAAAAAGTTGATGATTGAAGGTAAGTGCGTATTGCATAGGGTCGAATGCAGAGCAAGAGACGGAAGTGATTGGTTCATGGTGCAGGGAGTACCAAGCAAACAAAAAGATCACATTGAGACTACAAATATTGAAGTGATAACACCGTAGACTTCTCGACATATGGGCGTGAGGCCGCAAAGGCTGGCGGCTGATTAGCCAGCCCACCCGCCAAACCCCGGCAACACCGGGGTTTTTTCATGCCCACCACGTGCCCACCACAACCCACCATGTGCCCACCACAACCCGTCACGTGCCCACCACAACCCGTCACGTGCCCACCACAACCCACCATGCGCCGGGTTTCACGCCCGAACATTCTTCGACAATTTGCCGAAATACTTCTGGAATACTGTAGACCGTTCGACAATCTGACGATACCATAGGTGCACGCGAGCCACAAAGGCAAGCAAACAACGAACCACGAAAGGCGAAACAATGGAAATTATCATCACAAGCCAGAGTCAGGAAGACGGTCGAGTCTACTTCGAGTTGAGCAGCGGAAAGAAAGACGCCGATATCAGCTACAATGCAGAACTCGGAATGGTAAGGGTTCTTTGTAAGAACGCTTCGCATAAGGTATGGAAAGGCGTTGGCCGGACGTTCTGGAGCTTTGAGGAAGCGCGGGCCGCGTACAAATCACGCGACATGCAAGCGATGATTGATCTGGTTGAAGCGGAATGCGGGGTAGCCGCATAAGCGAGCGGCGAAACCTTACCAAGCCCACACAAACCCCGGCAACAACCGGGGTTTTTTTACGCGCACCCCCGCTGCATTGTACGCAGTGCGTACATTCACCCTAGGACACCCGCCGCCGCCGTGTTGCAATTCGCAGCATGGCAGACCTTGCGACATTACAGCAGCGACTAGAAGCGATTGACGCCGCCCTTGCATCCGGCATGCTGAGTTACAGCGTGGACGGGCAGAGTGCATCATTTGTGTCTGCGTCCGACATGCGACGTGCCCGCCGTGAGATTGCCGCACAGATTGACCGGTGCATTGGCAGACCGTCAAGCCGTCCGGTTTCATCCTCGATTTATCTCGGGGGTGGGCCATGAGCGAGCCAACGACACTGCAACGGCTAGGCGGCCGACTGGGGCGATATTTTGCCACCGGCTACGACGGCATCCGCAACACCGGCAAGCGCAAAGCCGCGAGCCCGTTGACGAAGAGCGAAGACGAGCAACTAAAGAACCGCGACCGCCACAGCATGATCGGCGCGACGCGTGACCTCGCCCGGAATTTTGCCGTTGTGGCCTGGGCGATTCGCAAGCACCTCGATTATGTGTCAATGTTTGACTTCCAGAGCCGCACCGGTAACCCGGCGCTGGATCTGCAAATCGAAGGGCTGATGCGAGACTGGCAACGCCCGCAGAATTGCGACGCCGCCGGGGTGCACAGCTTCGCTAAAATGCTGCGGATGTTTGAGGCGGCACGCACGCGCGATGTTGACGTGTTCGCGCTCAAGCTCTCCAGCCTGCAATTACAGGCAATCGAAGCCGACCGCGTGCGACAGCCCACCGGCGAGCAAGTGAGCGACACGGGCGGCATGTGGGTCAATGGAATCAAGCTCAACAACGGCGGCAGACGGCAATCCTACGCGCTGCACAACCGCATTCCGGGTTCGTCAAGGTTTCAATTCTCACGCAACGTGGCAGCCCGCAACGTTATTGCACACGGGTACTACGACCGGTTTGACCAAGTCCGCGGCATATCGCCGCTGGCGGCGGCAATTAACTCATTCCGCGACGTATACGAAGGCATTGACTACGCGTTGGCAAAAATGAAGGTTGAGCAATTGTTTGCGCTCGTCTTCACGCGTGACGGCGACGCCGCACCCGCACGGATCATGGACGGCAGCGACGACGAAACCGGCTACAAAGTGGACTTCGGCAAGGGGCCGGTGCAACTCGACCTCAACGCCGGAGACAACGCGCAGTTCCTAAAAACCGACAACCCCGGCAGCAACACGCAGCAGTTCATCGAGGCCGTGTTGGGCATCGCTTTGCATTCGCTCGATCTGCCGATGAATTTTCACGACCCATCGCGCACCAACTTCTTCGGATCGCGTGCCGCGTGGTTGTTGTACGACCGAGCGTGTATCAGCAAACGCGCCGACGTGGCCGAGTTCCTGCGCAAGGTTACAGTCTGGTTATACCGCGGCTGGATTCTGCAAGGCCGATTGCAGTTGCCGACCGGCGCAACACTCGAAGACCTGCCGTTTGAATGGGTCCATAGAGGGATGCCGTGGTGGGATCCGACCAAAGAAATCAACGGGGCCGTTGCCGCAATCAATGCCGGACTTGATAACCCGTACCGCATTTGCAAAGAGACCGGGCGCGGCGAGTACGAGGAAAACATTGACCAAATCGCACGCGCCCGAGAGTACGCCGAAGCCAAGGGCGTGCCGCTGAATTACGTGATGCAGCCCGTTGAGGCGGTGGCAGACGATACACAGGACCGAAACACAAGGGGCCGCCAATGACCGGCATTCCAGAAATACCGCTAAAGCATTTCCGCGCCAACGTAAGCCGCACCAGCGGTGCTGCAATCAGCGACGAGGGCGGCCAGTACGGCAACGGATACATCACCGGGCTATCGGTAATCACACGCGGCGAGGCGTCCGGGCACGACATGTGGATTGATGCGGATTTCCTCAGCGATGTAACCGCCGCAGGCAACAACGGCAACAACGGGATAAAAGCACGGTTTACACATCCGGGGCAGAGCAGCGACGGACTTGGCACGTACCTCGGCAAGTACCACAACTTCAGGACAGAGGGCGAAAAAGTCGTTGCCGATTTACATTTTCAGGAGTCGGCCAGCAACACCCCTGACGGCGATCTTGCTGCGTATGTCCGACAGTTGGCAACCGACGCACCTGACGCGTTTGGTGTGTCGATTGTGTTCGATGCTGACTTGCCTGCAATGGAAATGCACCAACTCGAAAACACGCAGGGCGGGCGGTTTGTGTCTCCCGATGAGGACAACCGCAACAACTACGCGCACGCACGGTTGAGCCGCCTACGGGCCGCTGATGTGGTCGACGATCCAGCGGCAAACCCGGACGGGTTATTTCACAGACATGCCCAAATCGCGCAGGACGCGGACGGGCTTTTTGAGTACGCACTAGGGCTGAGAGACGACAAGCCCGACCTTGTTGCGTTGAGCGTTGACGGCGACCGCGTGAAAGCGGCGTTGCATCGTTTTTTGAGTCGTCACAATCTCAGCCTTGTTGAGGAGGGTAGCGAAATGGCAGACGCCGTTGAAGCACCGGCACAGCCGGAAACTCCGCAGGCTACGCGCGAGCAGTTCGCGGCCGAACTTCAGCGGTATATCACCGCATTCGGTGCGAGCGGTGGCGAGTGGTTTGCGGCTGGTAAATCGTTCGAAGATTGCCAGGCCGAACAGTTGAGCGCACTGCGCGAGCAACTCGAAGCCGCACAAACAGAAAACGCTGAATTGCAGGCACGCATTGACGCTGTGCAGTTGGGCGAGGATCAGCCGGAGGAATTCGGCGACGACACCGGCGAACAGGCACCGGAAAAGGCCAAGAGCCTTGCCGGTGGGTTTGCAAATCGCATCCGAATCAACGGCGCAAGCCACAATTGAGGAGTCTTGAACAATGGCGAACGACTATTTGACAGTCGCTGATTTGGTGGCAGGCGCGTTTGACGTCGAGCAGACCAACACGAGCGACGTTCTCAACCAGTCTCCACTGGTTGCCCGTATGCCCCGGATCAATCCGAGCGGCAGCAACACGGTTCACAAGTACCGGAAGTATACCGGTGCACCTGCGGTTGGCTTCCGAAGTGAAAACGACGGACGCGAAAACGATCACAGCGAAGATACCGTGGTGACCGTCAATTTGAAAATCGCTGATTTCAGCTTTTCAGTTGACATCGCATCCGCCGAAGGCGACAGCCAATCGACACCAGAGCAGGTCATTGCCCGCGAAGGTGCACGGCACCTGCAGGGCATCCTGTTCAAGGCCGAGCAGCAGACCATCTACGGCACCGGGGCCGATGGCGACGCCAACGGGTTCAGCGGGTTCATGAATTCGACCTACCTCGACGCGTTGGCCGATACCATGGTGATTGACGCAGGCGGCACAACCGCCGATACAGCGTCAAGCCTGTACGCAATTCGCTTGGGCGTTGATGATGTTGCAATGGTCACGCAGCCGCAGATTGAGCTGGGCGAGACGACCATTCAGCGCGTTTCAGGCGCCACCGGATTTTACCCGGCGTACTGGACCCCCGCGAGCGTCTGGCTGGGTCTGCAAATGGGCGGCGCGTACAGCGTCGGCCGCATCGCAAACCTGACCGCCGATGCTGGCAAGGGCTTGACTGACGACCTGATTGCGGATCTGTTGAGCCAGTTTCCCGCGGGCATGGGGCCGTCCTTGTTGGTGTGCAGCCGCCGCAGCTTGAAACAGTTGCAGCAGTCCCGCACATCAACGAATCAGACCGGTGCCCCCGCGCCGTTTCCGTCTGATTCGTTTGGTGTGCCGCTGATCACAACCGACGCAATTATTGACACGGAGCCGCTGGAAACCTGATGAGCCTGATTGAGTCTGCCATAGCTGCTGGGCTGCAAATGTCACGGCAGGCCGCTGGGGTGCCCGTCACGGTAACACGTGGCGGCACCACCATCACGGTTGCGCAGGCGATTCAGGGCGAGACTCAGAAAGTCCCGCTAGCGGATAATTCCGAGATCACGGTAGACGCGGCTGATTGGTTGATTTCAGTCGCCGCGTACACCCTCGGGCAGCCGCAGAACGGCGACATCATCACGCGGAGAATTGACGGCACGGCGTACACGTACACCGTCGAAACTCCCGACTACGGGCAACAGGCATGGGATTGGTCGGACACGGCCAAGACCACTTATCGCATCAGGACACGCAAGGACGGCGGCAGCGCTTACGACGTGAGCAAACCCAACGGCTTTGATTTGGCAGGGAGTGAAATGCGGTATGACTGAGCCAACAATTGAGGGGTTGCCACAACTGCGCAGCCGACTGGAAGGAATGGCAGACGCAGGCGGGCGGCGAATCCTCAAAGCCGCTTTGCGGGCAGCGCTGAACGAAATAGCGAAAGAGATGCGGCGGGACTTGCCGCCAAAAGTCAAAGAAGGACGGCGGGCAATCCGCGGGCTGGTCAAAGGCACGCGACGAGTAACGGCAAAAGTCGGCGTACACGTTGGCAGGGGTCGCAACAATCAGCCAGCATCACGCAAGCCACCAACGGGCGGCGGTGTTGGCATTGGGGCGCGAAACATCCATTGGTGGATCAGTGGGACAAAACAACGGACACAATCAACGACCAGTAAGCCGACCGGGCGAATGCCTGCGTTGGCGCGAGGGCTGGCAAGGCGTGCAGAGCGGATTGCAAATCCAGCAGCACGCAGGGCGGCGCTAAAACGTGCCCGCAAGCAATTCGGAAAAGAAGTCGCCAAGCAACTTGCAAGGAGTTAAACAGCAATGGCCAAAGTCAAAGTCAAGGGCACGGTAATTAAGCAGGAAATTTCCGGCGTGCTGACACCTGTTGCGCAGATTACAGAATTCGACCAGTCTGGCGGTGAGTCTGAAACATTTGACGCAACCACAATCGACACAAGCGGCGCTGGCAAGGAATACGAGGCGACCGGGTACAGCGAAGGCGGCACGTTCAGTTTCAGCGTGTTCTACGATATTGCGCTTGCCGGGCATCAGGCCATTACGGACCTCGTGACGACACCGGCCGAATGCAACTGGGATATCACATTTGCTGACACTGGCGCGACGAATTGCACGTTTACCAGTGCGGGTGTTGGGTTTGATATGACCGGCGCAATGAATGACGGCTTGAAAGCCAGCGTATCGCTCAAACTGAATGGCCTGTTTGGATACTCAACCTAATGCAAATCAAACTGATTCGCAGTGACCTCGGCGTTGCCGCCGGGGTTGCTGATTCGGAAGACGTGATACACCGCGATGGCCGCCGCTGGTGGCGTTGCGGTGCAATCATCGACGTGCCGCAGCGTGCGTGCGAAATCCTCGTTGGTAACGGCGACGCAGAGCCAGCAGACGACGAGGCAGAAGCGGCATGCGCGGGGTGGCGAGACAAACGCGCGGCGGTACTGGAGTCGCGTGAAATGCTAGCACGCGGCATTGAGCCAAAAGACCGGGAGGCATACCGGCGGGGTGAGCTTACGGGATATGACGCAGACGGCAATCCAGTCAACGAGGGTGCAGAATGAATCGAGACAAATTTTTGAGCACGGCAAAGCCGCAAGCGGTGACGGTGCCAATGCCCGAAACCGGCGAGGGTGAGAGTGTGTTGGTGTGGCCGCTGACCGCAAAAGAATGGACCGCATTCCAAGCGGCACAGCAAACCAACGGCAAACCGAATAAGCTGGCAGACCTTGTGCGCGAGCGACTCGTTATTGCGTGTGTGCGCGATGAGTCAGGGCAGCCGCTGTTTACCGCCGACGATATTCCGGCACTGGGCGAAATGCCTGCGGGCATGATTGAGCGAATTGTAAACGCAGCGCTGAAGCTGATTGGGATCACAGGCGCAGACGCGGAGACGTTCGCAAAAAACTAAAGACAGACGCGGCGCGAATGACCGCAATGCGTCTGGCTGCATACGTGGAGCACACAACCGACGTTGATGGAATGCTTGACACGATGACACCGCAGCAGTTTGCGGAGTGGCAAGCGTTCGACAGTTTGGAGCCGCTGGGCGACCGTGGCACGCAAGATATCTTAGCAATGATTGGCTGCCTGATTTCTGGATACATGCAGGCAACGGACGAGCGTGGCGACGAGATCGGGCCGTATCACTTCACGCACTGGCGAGAAAAACCAAAGCAACACAACGCAGGCGCACGGCAATTGTCGGCAATGCTGCAAGCAATGGGAGCGCAAAAAAGTGGCTAGTCTCGGCGACCTCGTTGTAAACCTCAAAGCCAATAGCGCGAACTACACGCGAGCAATGCAGACCGCGCAAAAACAAGCGACCGTATTCGCAGCGGCCGCAGGTGCAGCAGCGGCAGCGGCGGTTGTGCGATTCGCGCAGGTTGGTGACCAGTTGCAAAAAACCAGCATCCGCACGGGCATTGCTGTTGAGTCGCTGTCGCGGCTGGATTACGTCGCAGGACAGAGCGGCGCCAGTTTTCAGGCGCTCGCAACCGGGCTGCGAGTAATGGCCAAATTCAACGACGACCTGCGGCGCGGTTCACTGCTGGCGGTTGATGCGATGGAGCAGTTAGGACTGCAATCGTCGGACCTTGCCGGGCTGAATCCAGAGCAAATGTTTGCAAAATTAGCCGACGCAATCAGCGGCATCGAAGACCCACTAGAGCGAGCCGCAGCCGCACAGAAAGTATTCGGCCGCGGTGGTACTGAACTGCTACCAATGCTGGACATGGGAGCCGCTGGCATTGCGGAGTTAGCACAGCAAGCCGACGACCTCGGCGCGGTTATGTCAACAGACGCAGCAAACAACGCGGCGGCATTGACTGACGCAATCGACAACGTGCAGCGTGCCGCAACAGGTGCCGCCGTGCAATTCGCGAATGTGTTTGCGCCAGCAATTACGGCCGCAACCAGCACGTTTGCAGATCTAATTGCAGGCAGCCAAAGCGGCATCCAAGTCATGGCGGCACTAGCCGCAGGCGTGGCGGCATTTCTCGTTGTGATGAAAGCGTGGACGGTAGCAACAAAGGCACAGGCGGCGGCGCAAGTGTTTCTAAATGCGTTGACAGGTCCGGCAGGAATTGCAAAGACAATCACCGGCTTGGCAGCCGCAGGCGTTGCGGTTGTGGCAATGGGCAAGGCGTTCGCCGACAGTACGCCAGACATTCAACAGAACAACGCAGCGGCAGCACAGGCGGCAGGCATTGCAAACGACCTTGCCGACGGGCTGGGCCGCGTGGCAAAGGCGCAGAAAGAAAAGCCGGAATTCGTTGACCGCATCGGCGCGAAGCTGTTGGAAATGCGAGACCCCGCGAGTAAAGCCGCGGATGAGATGTCGCGGTTTGAGTTTGAACTGAAGAAACTACAGCAATTTACCGGAATGGCAGGCAACATCCCGGAAGACGTTGAGCGATTCAGGCAACACGCAAGTGGCTACGGAGACGCGTTGAGGGATGTGCAGGACGAAATAGCAGTTCTGACCGGGCAAACAACCGAACAGCAACAGGCATTCGCACGCATGCAGCAGTTCGGTATCAGCGGCGAACAAATAGCAGCACTGGACGCTGAGATAAAAAAACGCGACCGGATCATTGCGCAGCAGCGTGAGCAAGAGCAGGCAATGACACAGGCACAGCGAGACGCTGACGCAATCATTCAGAGCCTCAAAACAGAAGACCAACTACAGGCCGACAAAGCCGCACGCATCAAAGAGTTGCAGGCGTTGGGGCTACTGTCTGCCAAACAGGCGCAGGCTGCGATTGACGCGTTGAAACCGGCAGCGGCAGACGACGACGGAGCAGGCAAAGCCGCCGGGGAGTTTCGATCAGCCGGGGCCATGATGGCGGGCAGTGCTGAGGCGTTTTCGACAATCGTATCCGCAATGGGCCGCCGATCCGAAGAAGCCGCAGCGATTGGCAAAATGCAAAAGGCAGTTGTCGGCGAGTTGCAAAAACTCAACAAGAAACAGCCGGTAGAATTGCAGGAGGCTGGGCCGTGACGATCACGTACAAGGGTGAAATCAATCTCGGGCAGGCACGCAATAGCTTGGGCGTCCGCACGTACACGCGGCAGTTTCGGTTGACGACTTCGCTGAATACAGAGCGAGAGTACAACGTCGGGAGCCATGCGAGCCTGCCGCAAATCGGCAGCGTGCACCCGGCAGACTCGGCAGCGTATTGCGTCGGGCTTTCCGTCGATCACACAGAACCGCGGTGGGGCTGGACGGTTACGGCGGAATATACAACGCAATATGAGCGAGCCACAAACCCCACAAACGACCCGGCGCAAATCAGCTGGAGCAGTGAGCAATTCCAACGCGTGATGGCACAGGACAAAGACGGCGACGCGGTGATGAATTCGGCCGGGGATTTCTTTGATCCGCCAGTGATGATCGACGACAGCCGCCGCGTTGCGACCGTCAAAAAGAATCTCGCCGCTGTGCCAACGTGGTTACTGGATTATCAAGACGCGGTAAACAACGACGCGTTCACCATCGACGGCGTATCAATCGCAATCGGCCAGGCCAAAATGCAGACGGTGAGCGTTGACGTTGAGCAAGAACGCAACGGCGTAACATTTCGGCCGGTCACGTTTACGATCCAATTCCAACGGGATCTATGGACGGTCAAAGTGCTGGACGCAGGGTTTCGCGACATTAACGGCGACCGGATTACCAGCGACGACGGAACCGACGTGACGCAGCCAGCGCCGTTAAACGGCAGCGGGTTGGCGTTGGCAAACCCAACACCAGCAACCGCGCAGTTCATTTCCTTCGACGCGTACAAAGAACGGGCTTTCAGTAGCCTGCCCCTGGCATGAGCGGATTTTTAATCAATGCCGAACTTCTCGCACTAATCCGGCGGACAATCCGCCAGGTGCTGGGTGAGTACCGCAACGCGGAAGGGCACCGGGGGCGATACCAGCAAAGCCAGCGGCGATTGCAAGGCGTGCTAGACTTCGATTTGGACAGCGCGGACGCGTGGGAAGATGCGCCGTCAACGGCGACGTTTTCGGTGTATGCCAAGGACTCAAGCGGCGATATGGCAGACACCGGCCGCAATGTGCTGGTAACTAATCGGGCGTTGTTCCTCACCTACACCGCGGGCACATATTGCAAGATTGAATGGATTGATGGCGAGTGGCAAATCTACGCCGCAGATTGCACGGGGTGACACATGCAGGCGGGCCATTGTTGTCAATGCCAAGGTGGCGAAAGAGCAGTCACACTCAAGGGCTTGCGGGCGTCCGACGGCGTCACGCAATGGGAGTGGGGGCCGGGCTGGAAAGCTGCGCGGGTGTATGGCTCGACCGATTTCGTCGCACTCACGCACGACAACACAACCGGCAACAATGTTGCGGCGACAGTATCGGGCAACCGGTTTCGCGCGGCCTATAACACCGGCAGCGATAGCTACGTGAACAACAGCCGCCGCGGCGTAACCATCGCTGATATTGACGGCACTGCGGGCACCGACACAACGACGGCGGTTGATTGGATTTTGGATATTCATTCGCCCGACTACCCGCAATCCGTCAACCTGTTTGGGGGTGGTGATTCTGCCGGGCTGAGTGGCGGCGAAATGGCAATCAACGGGCACGTCGCACCGGCCGTGGAGTTTGTGACGAAGACGAACCTCACGACGACAGCAACCAAGGTTTATGAGTTCCTTCCACACACGCAGCAAGCTGGCAACATCTACCTTAAGACCGCGCGAGGGTTTGGTGCGTCGATGTCCCTGCAATCGACCGTCACACTTGCACACAACAGCACAGCGGCGGCGATGGCAACAGCGGTGGCCGCTGCGTCTGATGTATCATCGGCCAGCGCAACGGGCGGGCCTTGGCCGCATTCGGCGATCGCGCTGACGGTAACGTTCGCAAATGCCGACGGGCACATTGACCATATGCTAAACGACACGCGGTATGTCGTCGCAACATTCCCCTCCACCATTTACCGCAGCACGGCCGCGGCAGTGTTTGTTGTTAACCCAAGCACCGGCGGCATCGCCAGCGATGTTGGTTACCTGATGGGCAACGGGTCGGGCAGTAGCGGCGATTATTTGCTTCCGTCCGGTTTGCCATTTCCAAGCACAACGACACCGCGCACGGCTGGCGCGTACAGCATTGAGGCGGCTGCGTCTGGGCGGTTTGTGTGTCAGTCGCAGGGCGCAACATCTGGCACATTCCAACGCACCCTTGAGGCGTGGAGCTACAGCGGCGGCACGTGGTCGCAGGACTGGGTACGGCTGCACAACACGGCAAGCGTGCGCACGCGCGGGATGCATGTTGAGGATGATACCGCGTGCGTGAGTGTGCTGTGTGGCGTGTATGGCGGCAACCGCACGGTTGCGCTGAAATTCGATGTGCCAACCAACGCGCGTTCGCAACTTGACGGCGGCAATGTGACCCTCGACACGTGGAGCCTGACGCGGCTCAACAGCGGCAGCAGTGCGGGGCGGCACACGTACCGTGCGCAGGTGGTTGTGCCCGATACGGGCGGCGCTCAATACTACACCGAAGACGCGCACGACGTGAACGACGGCACCGACAATTGGCACCTCGGCGTCGGCGAAGCTGGTTACATTTACGGCACGGTCACGGGCAACGTTATCGGCGAACCGAGGCAGAAACTTGCACCACCGAGTGCAGGGCCAAGCGAGTTGCGAACAGATCAAGCATTCAACACGCGGCGAATTCAGTTCACATCATTTTCCCCCGCCGGATCTGCCGCAAACGGGCTTGCCGTCAGTTGGTACTGGCCGCCCGGATTCCGCAGCGGCGGCACAACGGAATGGCGGCTAGGATGGGATGAGCCGGGGGCGGCGACGCTATCCAGATCCTGGCTGGCACGGGATGCGACAGAGGCACAGATTGAGGCAGCGATTATCGGAGCACTCGGCGAGAACACCGAAGGGATTTACTCAAACGTCAATTTGTGGGCGTTGGGCAAAACGCAGCCCGACAACACCTGCGCAGCCTACGAGGCCGGGTTGTATATCCAATACCTTACAAGCCCCGACCCGGACAACAACCCGTTTGGGTTTATCGATTCGCGCAGACTGACCGCCGTGCGCGATCGGCATCGGATCGAATTCCGGAACTACGAAGAGCAGGCACCGCACAGCGTTGCCGCGTGGAGCACAGCCGACGGCAGCGTGACATGGTCGCGTTATTATGGATTCGTCGGCGCCCAGCCGATCACATGGTTGCGCCGTGCGTGGTGCGACGGCGGCAGTTGGGTGTGGTTGGCGGGGCCGGTTGTTGACCCAGATTGATTCTCAGAAACTTTCGACATTCTGACGAATAATCTGTAGACGCATCGTCAAAACGTCGATAACATGCATACACGCGAGCCACAACGGCAAACGCAAAACACACTGAGCCACGAAAGGCAATACGATGGGCAAATACACAACAATTGGCGCACACGCAATCGCCGTTCCGCACGATGGCAGCAAGCTTGACAGGTGGGCGATTGCTGCACAGTTTGCAGTCAACGGCCTTGACGGCTTTCACGGCAAAATGACAGCAGCAGCACAGCGAAAACTGCTGGGCGGCACACCGTTCGGCCGCAAGACTGTTCGCATCGACTGCAACGGCCAAGGCTGCGTGTACTTAACGTGGTGGGCAAGTTGCGGCACAGACACCCTTTTTCTCGACCTCACATTTGACGACCTCGCAGAGCGACTCAGCCCGCCAGACAACGCAAAGTTAGTCAATATCCTGTGAGCAGCAACACAAGCCCACTCCGGCGGGCGTCTTTTCTTCAGCCACAAAAGGCAACACAAATGGACAACTGCAAAGCGTGCGGCATTCCGCTTGAAGACTGGGAAGAATTATCGACACACTGCGAAGGGTGCGAACAAATGGCACAAACAAAACAACTGCCGGCCGATCTGTGGACAATCGGCACGGCACTGGCTGACGCGGTCGGCATTGCCCGCACCACGCTGATCAGTGCAGCAGACCGGGCAGCATTTCCGGTTGTGGTGCTTGGATGCGGCAGTCGCGCGGCCTTGCGTGCAGACGTGGCCGCGTGGGTGGCTAATCCGCGAGGGGGTGAGTGATGTTTCAATATCCAACCGAAAACACAACGGCACCGGTCTGCCCGTATTGCCAAGCGTCGCACCCGGAGCCGGAAGACCTCGACGAGTCCGAAGCGCATTGCGTTGCGTGTGACGACTGCGGCAAACTGTACGGGGCGTATTGCGACTACCAAGGCTGGACAACGCGATGCGGCGGCAACCACAACTGGCACAGAATGAACGGCGTGCGGGTTTGCAGCCGGTGCGGTGCAGATGAATAATATTCGGCAATCTGACGAAAAACAGAAAACGTAGCGTTGACCCGTCGGCAGTTTGACGATACCATGAACACACGCGAGGCATAACGCTGACGCGAACAAACTTTGAGCCATGAAAGGCAATACGATGAACAACGAACAACGAATCGCACAGGCAGCAACGGCAATTGCAGGGAGCATCTTTGAGGATTGCGACCACACATGGTTGCCAGCAAAGCTGCATTTTTGCCTCTCATGGCGGAATCAGGGCACTGTCTACGACTTGACACAGGCAGACCGTGACGGGCTGCGGCTTTTGCTGGATGCGGCAATCAACATCAGCAGCAAGCTGTGCAACAGCGAGACCAGCGAAGCAATCCGAACAGCAACAGTCGAAGAAGTCTGCGAATCGGTCCTTGCTGGTCCAGAGGGGCACATTATGGTTGACGGTGTCCAGTGCTACTGTGAGCTTTGAGTGAGCAGCAACACAAGCCCGCTCCGGCGGGCATTCTTTTGAGCCATGAAAGGCAACATAATGAGCAGCACAAAAACACACGTAAGCAACCTCGGAAACCACGGCGCAGACGTGCCAACAGATCTTGAGGGCTACACGTACACAACGGTCGGCGAGTGGTTAACGGTTGCGAAACTGGACTTTTCCACCTCGCGGGCCAACGACTACGACACG
>Ga0213858_10000924_pt1 | contig 13802 bp, 34 predicted proteins | sample PICome_FD_160122 | JGI IMG/M metagenome (GOLD analysis project Ga0213858, IMG submission 160122) | Coastal seawater microbial communities near Pivers Island, North Carolina, United States - PICO245 | ecosystem: Environmental > Aquatic > Marine > Coastal | place: USA: North Carolina | collected... | reverse complement strand
TGGTTTGTGTTAACTAACCTCCAAAATTGTCATCCATGAATGCACTATCATGTCCACGACCTTCGTTATCAATTTCCTCAAACAATTTCATCAGTTCAGCATCAGCTTCCAGTGCAATCTCGCAAGGCATTTTGATGTCGTCAATCATGAAAAAATCCCGAACATGTATACAATACACGATCGGGATGGAAAATCAAGTATTAGTGGACAGTTCAGAAACTGTCATCATACTCATTGACTTCTCGTTTAAATTTGGTTACCTTCTTTTTAGTCTGTCTCCTAATATTCTTCACTTCATAACCAAAGTCTTCAAAATCGTCATCGAATTGTTTAGACTTTGTGTTATCGGATTGATTGTAACGTTTGCCCATGATTTGGTGTGAATGTTAACTCAAACTGTGAATTATTTAGTGACAGCAACTAGTTCTTGTTGTTTAATACAAGAATGTACTAGTTTACCAATCGATTCTTTGTTTTCTAGAGTTTTTGACACTTTTTCGTCAAATTTGTCACTATTTTGACAATCAAACTCGTATTCTTTGTCAATATTACTATTATACACTACAATTACACGGGATTCGTTAATCTTTATACTGTAAATTGCTGAACTTTCCTTGAATTCGTAGTTTTTCATTAAAGTTTAAATTTGAAAAATCGAAAAAACTTAAAAAGTCAATTTTTTAACTTTCTGAGTTTTTCCACTTTCTCAATATACTGCATTTTTGAGATTTTGTCAAGTCCTGTGTGCCACTTGAAGACCTGTCACATGATTTCTTGACTTTCGATAGGTTGCGTGCTAAGCCAGCGTCTCTGGAGTACCTTAGCAGTATCTTCAGAGCACCCAGGGGGTATTTAATTAACCTTTTTTTATTATTGAGTCTCAATAAGAGTTGCTTATTGAGAACCCTTGGTATGACTGACGCGCAAGCACCTTGAAAACTACATAATTTCCTTATTGATTCTCATTAGCAGAGGGTATCACTTAAACCCTTTATTTTGTTGTTGTTTATCCATTACTATGACCTTACTACCTGTAGTATCTGCCTGTTGGAAGTAATGCAATCTTACTTGTTCATAGTCATCGTATGTGTATGTTCTACCATCCTTGTATGTGATGATGTAGAAATGTCTATCATATGGTGTAGTTGATGTACTAGTGAATGTTTTTGTCATTCTTCTCTTGTTTAGCTGTTTGGAAGTACAGTTTGTAGTAACGTTGTTTCATTTGTGTGAGGATGAGGTTATCATCATCAAATGCCATGTATTTGGTTAGTTGGTATGCTCCTTCTAGTTCTGATATTAGACGTAGTATACTAACACTTGTACGAGGCAATCCACCATGAGTCCAATGCGTGTGATCATGTGTCATTTACATACTAGCATTGTTTGATCTAACTTGTACAGTGTTACTAATGCAATAATGAATTGTAGGTATGGGAGCATTAGTGTAATACGTTGTCTCATTGTAGGCGTAGTTTGTAGTCCTTTAGTTTCTGTACTAGTTGCTCATGATTTGTTACGCCTGGTTCAATTTGTTCTCTTGCTCGTGCTACATCATGTGATGACATAGTATTAAGTGCTTTGAGGATGTGGTCAATCTCTTGAAGTGTTAGAGTCATGATTGTGTAGTGTAATCAATTTCTACTTGTGCATATGTAGCATCATCATACATGTGATGATCACGATAACCGAGGAGCAAATCTTCTAACATTTGTTCTTCCATTTCCTCGTAGAACTCCTCGTTAGTCATTGAGATTAGAGCAACTATAGTATATTATACTAGTTTAGTTAAAGTTAGTCAAGTTGTGATATACCGTAGTGATAGACATGTGCCCATGGAAGTATCCTAATGTGATGATTAGGATAGCGAAGAGAAAACAAGCAACGAGGCTGAGAATTAATGGGACAGTTGGATTACTTACCTGTGTATTGGTAACATTTGTAGTCGTGTTTGTATCTGTCGATGTACTTTTGGGCGTGGTCGATACAGGTGAACCAACATCGTTTCTTTTCTGTGAGGTCATGAATAAAGATAGGGAACGTCTCGATATGTGGGAAGAACTCTAACTTTCTTGAGTTCATTACTTTAAGTGGCGTATTTTTGGATTGCTTCCGCTTTGATTGCGAACCAACCGCCTTGCGCTTCTGGACTGTGGTAGTATTGCCCGAAGGTTTCTTTTGCTGTGTTTTCGATGTAGTTGTCGTACTTTTGGTCGAAGTCTTTGCCTTCGGACTCACTTTCGTACCAGTCGTAGTCAGACATTGTTGGTTCTTCTTTAATGCTGCTTGTGTTCGTGAGGATGATGCCTTTGTCGTCTGTTTTCCAGTCGATGATGTCACCTTCTTTCCAGTTGAGTTCTTTACAGATTTCGTCTGGGATTTCGATGAAGAAGTCTTCCGTGTCGCCATACTGTTGTACTGTAGTGATGAACTTATTTGACATAATTATTCTCCTTCAACCACTTGTATGTAAGAGGGGTCGGTTCATAATCTGTCCACATTGTGCCCCTAGAACATGATTGTAATGCTTCCATAGTCATGTTCTCCGTTCTACCTGCCCATTGTGCTTCTGCCTCCCATGGTACAGCAGATTCTGGATATGTACGCTCTGCCATTACACGCCAGATCATAGGTACATCTTCTTCAGGCATAATAATAGCAATCAAACTATTCTCAATCGTGCCTGCCATACAATCTTGTGCAGCGTGCCATCCTTCATGACGCATCAATTGCATCAATACATCAGGACGATTCATATATCTCTTGTTGAGATAGATGTTATTACTGACAGTATGGTACACACCACGATGCATGATAGGGAAATAACGCTGATCAGCAAGAAACACTTTGATACCAATAGCATTCATTGCTTGCAGCATAGTATTGAATTCATATGCTACTGGTGTGAACTCATCAGTGTTACTATACTCTGCACTGATGTCAAGCAATGAGAATACTTCATCTACATCATTCTTACACTCACGCACCAACATACAACCCATGGCATCCATGCTATTGTATCCTTTGGTGATCTTATCTTCACCAGCATTTACTGCTAGTCCATGTGCCATGCCGAACATAAGTCCAGCTAGGATTGCATTACGGAGTTTCATAGTGTACAGTCAGGACAGGTTTGTCTAATGAGTTGGATTTCTACTTGTAATTTGTGTGCTCGTTCTGAATCATTAGCATTCTCTGCCTTGACCCATTCAAGCATTAACCTAGCGATCTCACGATCACTCGGTGAGTTGTTCATAGAAAGCGGCGAGTTCATGTTCGTTGTAGAATAAGGTGGACTCATTCTCTAGTTGCTCAGGATCCATCCACTCATAAAACTCATCAGCAAGACACAATGCACTATCTACATCGTCATTTGCCATGTGAACACGGAATTGAGCAACAACGGCATCATAGATGTCATCGCGTTGTTGGGAAATGCGGAGGGCGTCAACGTTGTTCATAGTTTGCGAGCGAAGATGATGTTTGCGAGGTGATCGTACTGGATGAATTCTACATCACGAGGGAGCAGAGATGCTGCTGCTGCCGCGAAGTCGTTAGGAAACTTCTTGAACAAGCGCCAGAACTTCTGTTCACCATCATAATCAAGATCTTCATGCGGAAGTACACGGATCTCAAAGTCTCCACGAGTGTAACGATTGGGAAATGGATTGATGAACTCGCGGATATGCTCTTGAAGCATGTTCATTTGACAAAGACCTCACTGTTTTGTTCAATGGTAAGCTGCTGTGCTTGCTTCAGATAATAGCACATGTGAGCAACATATTCAACATAATCTTGATACTCAGGGCGGATGTCATCCAACTCCCAAGAATCTTCCCAACAAACCTCACCCTTGGCAATACCATCTACAGTATTGTCAAAGTCACAAACTGGAGCACAAAAGAACTTACCATCATCATCGATGGCAAATGCGGTGTCATCAGCAACAAGATAGAACTGAGGAGCAGACATTGGAGAAAGAAGCGAATGAACTGAGTGTACTATGTATGGGGCAGATTGTCAACGCATGTAGAGATAACCGCCTGCCCAATCGGCATTTTCCAACAACCATTCGCGATCACTCATGATGCAAAGGTTGAAACGTACATGCTTTGCAGGTGCTTTGAATGATGCTGCTTTGTACAGATCACCACTCTTTTTGTCTACGAAAGCATGAACACTACGAGAGGGAGGACGATTGTTGTTAGGAACCTCCATGATGATTTTGTGATACTTACGTCCGCTCTCGATCACAAACTTGTAAACAGGTGCCTCATAACCACCGACCTTGCCTTTGTTGCGAGACTTGAAGTTATCTTCGAGAGCATCACACAGCATGAGAGTATACTTGCGAACGTTCAGTTCGATGGTGTTGCGAGCATCCTGGGTGGCAACGAAGTCAGCGAAGGATTGAGTGGTCATGGTCTCTTGTGTTGATGAACTTAGTATAGGGTAGATCAGGCGTTGCGGATGTCGCCTTGGACCACTACGTCAGCTGGCACACGGGAGATGGTGTAGCGCGTGATCTGACCGTCAAACTGACGCCATGCATCAACAGTCTCGTTCACGATACGATTGTGCTGACGATCCATGCCCTTAGCAGTGGTACACTTGCCACACTTGCGGAAGTAGATGATCGGTTGCACAGAGTCCTTGGTGTCGATCTCAACCTTGTAGAAGCAGTGCTTGACGACTTGGACGGTCATGGGTGGTTTCCCTTGGTTGATGAACTTAGTATAGCGTGTGGTGGGGGTCAGACCACACGGACTGTGACACTATGCGTACCGTCCTCATTGAGTTGACGGCAGTACAGATCGCTATGCACCATACGAGCAATGGTACGATCTTGAGTGTGGTAGCAAACCTCACCCTCTTCAGGAGTGACAGCAGTGATCTCGTAGTAGGTCATGACCCTGTTGCGTTGATGTCCTTAGTATAGAGCCTAGGAGAGCAGTTCTCGTGCCTCGTAGGACAGTTCTTCGACTGGCATATCCTTGTCCACCTCGATCATGTCGTATTCTTCTTCGATCTGATCGAGCAACCAACGGTCGAGCATTACTTCAGAAATAGTCATGGTTTTGCTTAATAGTGTTAATCAGAGGTCAGCGTGGAGCATTTCGTCTACAGTCATTTCAAGATCTGCAGCACGTCGTTCTAGTTCAAGATGATCGCAGCAAGAGTCATCCTCATGCAAATCAATCATGTCAGTGTCAGTCAAGCAAGTCAATTTACCGAAGAGAAAGTCGATGAATTCGTGATCTTCTTTAGAAAACATTGGTCCAGCGGGTGTGTTGTGCTTTGGTGATTTGTCCTGCATGTAAGGCATTGTCACATACATTGACAAATACTTGGAACTTCTCTTCTCGGGAGAGACTGTGTTTGGAAGCAGTCTCTGCGATGATCTTGAGAACTTGAGTTTTGGTCACGGTGTGTTCCCTTGACGACTTCTATAGAATACATCATTCTGGGGGTCTGTGGGCAAGTGGTAGACACTCCTGCAACTGGTCATACAAACGAGCTGCGTTGACCTTGTGGTGAGCAGAATACTGCTCAGTGTGACCTAGAGGGCATCCCATCATCATATCCATCAGGAAACGGACCTGACAGGTCCTCAGGGTGAGTTTAATAGGTGGATCAATCATTGGTGGTTCAGGGGGCATACAGGCGATCCTAGCGTGGTCTGACGACGTTTGGATCAGTTGGGTAGACCAGTTCATCGTCTGGCATGTTTGGATATTTACATGCGACATTGAATGATATGGTGACTCTCCTATCAGGAACTGGACGCACATGATGCATCAGTGATGATGGAAAGATCACCACATGTCCTTCAGGAATGTCCTTACCATGCATGGTATGAAACGTGCTGTCAATAGGATGTGTTGATGACAACACGGGAGACACAAACTCTAATGTGTTCTCTCCTTTGATGTCAAGGAAATACACTCCAGAATAGTTTGGATTGCCGCGAGCACCCGCACTATGTGTGTGCATCTCCGCCCAATCACCCTTCTGATATACATTCCACCACAGGTTAGTGACACCAGCGTCCTCAAATCCCATCACACCAGCATAGTTTGCAACCTCATGCATCAGGTCCCACACAATAAACTTGATGTATTTGTTGAGGATGATGTCAGCTGTATCTTTATCTACGCCATAGTTGTAGGTAGTAACCATGTTACTCCTGGTGATATTGTCCCACTTATGCTGTCTGCTGTCCTTATACTCTTCAGCATAATGTAGGATGCGTGGCAACAACTCTGCCTTAATCTCTTGGTGTTGTTCTACCGCCTTTGATGCTACAAAGTTAGTAGGAAAGAACTTAATTGTCACAGGTGCCTCCAGCGCATGGGAAGAAGTTGATGTTAATTACTGACCTATAGTTAGCGTCGGTGCATGTAGTTCCTCCGTGCAATGTGTTACTAGGGAACACAAGCAATCGATTCTCTACACTATCAATGCGTGTCTCTTCATCAAAGTATGTGTAACCGTTGTTGCTATTCACATAGTAAATGGCAGTCATTGCATTAGGAAATGTATGATCCGTATGCATTTCATTCTCGTGGATCTCTTCTGTTTTCGGTTGAAAGTTTGCCTTGATCTTAATGAGAGCACATGCATCTAGTTTAGTGAGGAACTCACCCAGTAGCAGTTCTTGATACCATCGTGAGCGTGGTTCTCCCTCCATGTAGAACATATGAGTGAACTGGTACTGATCATCCAGTTGTGTGCTTACTACCTTGGGGCAATAGTTCCACGGAAAACTATTTGATTCTAGTGTCTCTCTAATTCTTTTCGCTTCTTCTGGATCAAGGAAGTCGTCAATGAGTTGTACTGTAGTCATGTCAGAAATAATTGAAGTTGATGTTCAGTCTTACATTTGATGTTGCATATGTGCAGTTTGTTGATCGATGTGGTTGTGATCCATCAAATAATAGCAGTCTGTTCGCTACACTCTCAACCTTTGTTCCATCTTTAAACTCAGTGTAACCGTCGTTGTCATTAACGTAATAGATTGCTGCCTTATGCTCCCATCCATAATCTTCGTGCCACTCGTGTGTCTCCAGGTCATATTTACCATCGTAGAGATTACCTTTGACACGAGTGATTGCCTTTGGTTTTAGTATATTGAGCAGTGGATAGATTAAGTCATCATCTCTACTCACCACACCATTTAGGTCACGGAACTCATGCACCCAGTAGAAATTATCACCACCTTCATTTGTACGCTCCATGAACCACTCAAAGTCATCAGACAGCATGGTTCTACTGATAGTGCGCCACTGGTTAGCTTCTAGCGCGTTGTCAATGATCTCCATACTCTATCGTAATATTGAATGCTACAGATATTCTATCATATTGTGACATATTTGTCTCTACATCATGTTCTAACCAACTGGGGAAGAACAGGAGTTGATTGTCAGCCACGTCAACATATACATGTTCACCAATGTACTCGAAGTATTCACCATCTGCCATGCCAAGTAACACACCACCACGAGGATCGTAGAATCTAATGTTACCTGACTCAGGTGGCACACTCACATAGTATACACCAGAGAGGAATGTGTTAGTGTGGCAGTGATGATGTCTCTTGTTACGATGACCAGGACCATTGATATTTGCCCACATTGCCATATCATATGATTTGATAGGACGATCTATCCTACGTGGCATCTGTGAGAGTATACTGTCGCGCAAAAGGTCATTTTCATAGTGATTTCCTTGGTAACCACCGATGTTCGACACGCTCTCGCATTTAGTTTTATCGGCAAATGCCTTGATATCACTGGAGAGTGCAACTGTATCCAGGTCTAGTTTCGTACTCCAGATTGGTGTAGAAAATAGATCTAACTTATCCATCACACACTCCACGATACGATAGAATAACGTGTGCCATCTGTCACCTCTTTGATCTCATGCGGATACATGAAGTTTGATGGGAATACTACACACGAACCTGCCTTTGGTTTGATAGTATACTTACCCTGAAAGAATGCAATTTCACCACCATCGTACTCATCATTGAGCATGTAGATCATTGACATTGTACGTGGTTGTGACGCATAGCTGTCAGTGTGAATCTTAAAGAATCCTCCCTTGTCATATCTCAGCACTTCATGACCATAACTCATGAACAATCTACATGCTGGAAACTTGGTACAATACTGTTCTGCTACTACCTCATTCTTGTCATGTAGTAGTTGATAACACTGGTAATCATTGGTAATCTTGAGTAGACCAGACTTACGCATGTCATGGTTCTCAGCACCACTGTGTGGTTCATTCTTTACAGCGATTCTTGCTTCTTGCCAATCAGAAGATGCCTTGGATTCTGAGAGGATCAGGTCAAGATCATCAGAACCCAAGACATCATCATACACTTGGATATATTCTATTAGTTGATACATTACATGAATTGTAGAATACTTTTCCTCATTGGTTTGAGTATCTGCATTGCAGTATACGGTCTGGTCTTGCCTATATCTACCTGATCTCCACACTTGGTGGAGTTAATAGGCGCGTAATAGGTGCGTTGCTTGGTGTTGTAGAATCCCCAAATACTTTTTGCAACAGCACCACCGTTGTAATTGAATTTAGCATGATTGCAACACCAAATAGATAAAATGTTGCGTCGAAACTGTCTAACTTCATAGGTGTATCCTTGGGGTGGTTGGTGTGGAAAATCGGATGGCAGTTCTAACATCAGCAGTAGACAGGGGAGTAATCAGAACCAGTGTATGCTTCAGTGTTGAAGTCAACAACCTTAGCACCATTGGCAATCAGATTGTTAATAGAATAGAGTGCATCAGTCTTGACAACGGTAGAAAAGGAAGTCATCTCACTCTCAGCACCAGGATGCCAGATGACACGCTTAACGAAACGCTTGCCACTAGCGACAGGGTAGAAATCAACTTGAGTGGCGGAGGTTTGGAGTTGCATGTGTTCCCTTGACTGGTATGAACATAGTATGGCATGAAAAAGGGGGCAGTGCAAGCCCCCTGTGCCACTTATCCTACTGGTTCAGTTGCGGACCCACTCTCCACGATCTTTGCCAAAATTCTTACCCTCAATCACAGACTGAGAGTCACGAGTGACAAACTTATCAGGAATATCCACGGGGGTGGTGTTGTTCAGATCGAAGAAATCAAAGTCAAATTCAGTACGATCATCGTGAACAGTGAGTACACCAGTGAACTTCATAACGGGACGACTGAGGTAAAAGTCAACACCGAAAGGTTGGAAGTTGATGTGGTTAGACTTATCACTATCCAACTGCGCTTGAGCATAACGATCAAGGTGCTCACTATCTTTGTCCAGAGTCCAGTAAGTAAAACGGAACTGACGACACTTAGCATCATCAGACAGAGGTTCAACCAGAGACAAACGATACTCTTTCAGTTCATTCTTGTACTGAAAGTGGGACTTAGCACTGATACCCCAACGTCCATCACGAGGGTTAGTTTGTTTCACATTCTTCTGTGCTTTGGATGCTTTGAAGGATGTGGATTCACAATGTGGGCAGTGCTCAGCGAAGAAAGAAACTTTCTTGCCACATTCAGCACAGAACTTAGACTGAACGTGAGAAGAATTCTTGCTCTCGCCACCATCAACGGCATCCCATCCGCCACCACCAGTGCCACCACAGAGAGTGTCATTGATAGCGGCACCGATAACCTCAGAGAGGGTATCATCGATGACCTTGACGGGTTGGTTGAACTGTGTGTAATACTTAATCTGGGCAGGCAGACCAGCAGTGCAACCTTCAATAACCTGCTTAACCAAAAGTTGAGTCATTGGCGTAGTCCGATTGAAGAACATAGTAATTATGGCATGAAAAAGGGGGTCTGTCAACCCCCTAGTCCAGTCTGTCAGCTGTCACCAAAGATAGGCACGATGTCAGTGCGACAATGCTGCGTTTTGCTTATGTGCTGTTCCCACAGCGCGGCATCTTCCAAATTGTAGAAGATCGCTTCTTGGCGGGATGTGCCCTTCTTCTTGCTCTTCATCCACACAACTGCGTACTTCATGATAATACTGAGGGTAAACAACTAGATTGACATAGTGACGACCCCACCGTGAGTTTGCACTCGTGGGTAGTGGGATGTCCTTGAAACAAATAGTGATGTAATACTCACTAATGAAAGAAATATAACCACATGTGTCATGATAACACACTGGTTGGAGCAATTCAAACTCAGTCGGTTTCATCGAATGCTTTACGATCCATGTTTTCAGGTTTTGGAAGTCGCATCCAATCCCTAAGTTCATTTAGACCTTCAATCCTCTTCTCAAGATTGTCAATTTGTGCCTGCAAGATCTGAAAGTTGTGATCATTGTTGTTCTGCATCATCAAGAAGTTGTTGATTGCAGATTTAAACTCTTCTTCGTTCATATCAGTAGCGGTCAGGGAGGTTACGTTGTAAATTTAGCACAGATTCGCCAGTCATGTGATCTCTGAGAGACATAGCACGACAATAAGCGTTCTTGTGGTATTCTATCACATCATCGATGCAAGATAGCATCTCTTCATATGCTTGTCGTGCTGATACTTTGTCATCTTGCAAGTAATCATCGATAGCATCTTGCATACGATCTTTACGTTGTCCTGCATAAGTCTTGTGCAAAAAGTCTTCGGTTCCTTTGAGTTCAGGGCGTCCTTCAATAGTCAAGGGTTAAACTCCTCATTACGGCGGCGGTCAAGGTAGGCAATAATTTCACCACGCCATTCTAACAGTTCATGATAGCAGCACTGATCATGAGCATCTTGGCGCAGTTCATGGTCTGGTTTTAATACACTCTCGTAAAAGATGTAGAATGCATCCTTACGTTTTTCATGTTTGGTGTTGTCATTCCAGTCCATGTTAGTTTAGCAGAGTCCTGTGTATTTTAGATGGTTTTGTGAGGAAATCAGTATATCCTCATACTTTCTTTACTATTGGGCGAACTCAGTAGCAGCAACACCTTTGACAAAGATGGCATCAACCACACGCTGAAGTCGCTTTTCAGTCTGCTTGCCATAGTTGGTGAAGACAGGTACAGTCACGAATCCAGTGCGCTTACGGTAGAACTGACATGCACCAGGGGTGAGTTTACCCTCAGCGATGTCAGCAGCATCACGCTTGTCAAGACGAATCACGCGACCGATGGTCTGTGCCATCTCGATCACAGGCAGGTTGCGAAGCAAGATGGTGTGAGTCAGACCAGGCACGTTGATACCTTCAGACAGGATGCTGTAGTGGAACATGATGAACTTACGGCTGGGATCTTTGCCCCAGGTGTCAAGGGTGTCGAAGAACTCTTGACGACCAACCTTAGTTTTGTTGACATATGCACCGTGCTTGCTAGTAATGTGCAGCACGTCGTAACCTTTGTCAGCAAACTCCTGCATCACATTGGTGCCAGAAAGCAATGCCCACAGCACACGGGTGTTAGGAGCAGCAACCAGAATCTTCTGGGCAGCGTCATCATCGAGTTTGCTGATGATGTCAACCAGCACCTCACGGTCATTCTCAGCAGCAGCGAGATTCTTGTTACGCTCAAGATCAACAACGTGTGGCAAAATGGTAGGAGGGATGATACTACCGTTGTTGATGAGCTCAGGTGCAGGCACACTGATCAGTTCAGAACCATACACATCAGTGTTGTTCATGCTGATCACACCGCCACGATACTTAGGAGTGGCAGTGAAATAGTATGCATTTTTGGCAGTCAACGAAGCAATCGCAACTTCCTTGAAGAAGTCACGGCGGACAGAGTTGTGTGCCTCATCATAGTAAATGTAATCAACATCAATGCCTGCCTCATTGATGCGACGAAGGGAGTTGTATGTGGTGAAGATGAGTTGGTGTACACCAGCAGCAGCACAGACACCAGCATGACACTGAATCTGCTGGATCTTGGTGGTACTGGTGCAGTCAACCTCACCACTGTGAACGTGCATGGTTGCAGCGTCTACAGTGCCGTTGAGAGCAGACCAGAACTCTTCATAGAGTTGGACTGCCAGAAGGATGCGAGGAGCAACGATCACAACGGTCTGTGCGGTCTCAGAGGCGATGAGACGACGCTTAACGTCCTCAATCATCACAAGAGTCTTGCCACCGCCCGTAGGGATGGTGACGCGACCGATGCTAGCAGTCAGCAAAGCGTCGAGAGCACGTTGCTGGTGTGGGCGAAGGGTCAGAGTCAAAGGGCGTCTTGCGTTGATGTGATTATTATACGGCATGAAAAAGGGGGTGCGAGACCCCCATGTGACAGTTATTTACTGGCACATCACAAACGGATGAACTGTCCTTCTTGCACTCCCTCAGTGTGATGATCTTGTGCAAGAAATGCATGTTCGCACTTAGGATGCTGACTTGGATAATGACCATTAACTGCATGATAGATTCGGATTCTATCAAGACAGGCGTAAAGAGCTTCCATAGAAACACCATGAACTTTTGTGCGCTTAACATCCAGAGACTCAACACGAGAAGGAAGAGAAACAGATGCTTGAATGTTCATCCAAGAATCCAAAGGAGTTTTCGCCATCTCTGTAATCAAAGGATTAGTACGAGATCCCCAGTTATCCATATTAACATAATAATTACGGACATCGGGATTGTTCAACACATCTTTGACATACGTGTCAGTAGAACGATCAATGAAATCTTGATAGGTTTTCTCATTATGAGAAGTAAAACGCTCAAGTTTTACATTAGAGACACCATTACTGTGAATATAACTAACCATTTCCTTGACCAAACGACCCTGCACAGTCTTGCTCAGAGAGTTATTGGCGATGAGTTTAATTTCATCTTCAATCTGCTGCTGGCAAGTGATCTTATCGTGCTTAATGCCATACTTGATATGCTCAATTACCTCATCTGGTCCGTTGAGGGTAGCATGAAACACACGCTCATTATTAAGTGCCTTAGCAAAACGTTTGCGAGCCCATGCATTCTTGCAGCGAACATAAACGAACATGTAACCAGGCATTCCTAGGAGATTACACACATCTCCACGATGACCACCAGTGATAATGTCACCAGTATCAATGTCAATGTAAACAGGAGGTTGGGTGGGATCAACACCATTTTGCTCCATATCATCCCTGATCACCAGAACCTTTTGTTGATCGGTGCCCATAGCACGACCAATATTGTTCTGCTTTTTAGTATTTTTCCACAAACCAAACTTTTTCTCGATGATTTCAATTTCATCAATGCCCTTGTCAGTGACAGGGAAAGTCCAGTTGGCAGGATCTTTCAATTTCTCGTCAAAATAAGGACAGACGATGCTGTCGATATCGATATTGAGAACATCAAAAATTGTGGCAGTCATGTGTGAGTTTGAATTGTGGTTAGTATAGGGCATTCAGTTGGGGGTGTCAAGCCCCCATCCATCATTCTCGGGGCAAACATCGTCATCATCCACCTGATCAACTGATGCAATGTCAGCAACTGGGACCTCATGTTCACCACCTACAAGATACCATGGCATTACAATACCACGATATTCTGGATGTGCTTGGAAGTCTTCAGGATACTCTCTATCACCCAGATACAGTAGTTCGCTTTCTGGAATATCGTTGTCGCGTAACATTGCTTGTAGCTGCAAGTGTGTCAACTCGTACTGCGTAGGAACTTTCATTAGATCTCCATTCACGTCTCATTTCTTGGTAGGTTTTATCATAGGCAGCCAAGTCTCTAACCTCTTTAAATACGGCAGCAGCCTTGGACTTTTCATTGGTTCGCCAATCTTTCTCTTGGGGTCTGGTGTCACCAGAAACTTCATCGTACTTCCGTCCACTGGCA
>Ga0213858_10000923_pt1 | contig 13818 bp, 19 predicted proteins | sample PICome_FD_160122 | JGI IMG/M metagenome (GOLD analysis project Ga0213858, IMG submission 160122) | Coastal seawater microbial communities near Pivers Island, North Carolina, United States - PICO245 | ecosystem: Environmental > Aquatic > Marine > Coastal | place: USA: North Carolina | collected... | reverse complement strand
GCGATCACGCAGTCGGGCGTAGCCATGCAAACAGAGTTCCAAATGCTCAATGCTAAGCTAGCAGAGAAGGCAGACATTCTCGAACTGGCTGAAGAGCAGCTGTGGATGTTCTATTGTCTATGGCAGGGGCATGATCCGCACGAGGTGCAGATTAGCTACCCTGACTCGTTTGACATCCGTGACTACGAATCAGAGCTTAGATTCCTACAGCAGACGCGAGCGGCAGGCGTTAAGTCTGTCACCTTGCTCCGTGAAATCGACAAGAAAATTGCTGATCTTGTGCTTGATGACGAAGTGCTTGGCACTGCGCACGCAGAGATTGACGACGCCACAACAGCCGTCGGTGACTTTGCGAAAGAGACGCAGATTTACAAGTACCACATCGACAGCGGCCTAGTGACGCCTAACGAGGTGCGTCAGAAGATCGGGCTTGAAGATGTATCGGGCGGAGATCAGCTTCTTGATCCTGTAGCGCCACCAACAAATGGCGGCTGATACCGATCACGCTCGCGCTGTCATTGCACGCGCAGAGCGACATCAGCGTAGGTTAGCGAAAGCACTTGCTGAGTTAGATCAGGAAATCGTGCAGTTGATGTCAGGCGCACCGTTACGCGACGGGCAACTGTTTGACTTGGAATGGGCAGTAAACGCACGCACAGAAATCTCGCAGCTAGTCCAAGAAAAGTATCTTGCAGAGATTGATGACATTGTTCGTGAGTATTCGGCAGTAGCCGCAGAGGCGCAGGCCATGCTTGGCAATTACACGGCCTTTGCTCAGTTTGACAGCGCAGTAGTGTCACAATTGCAACAATTGACGTTTAATGGCTTTGAGGCACTGGGGGAAGAATTCATCGAAGAAGTCGCAACACAGATTTATAAAAACACTCTGACTAACACGAGCTTTGCCGATAGCGTGTTGCAGATACGCAATAGTGTAGACGCTGATTTAGGGCGATATGCACAGGTGGCACTACACGACGGGCTAATGGATTTCGACAGATCGATCACTATGAATATGTCGCTGGAGGCAGGCGCAGAGCGATTCAAGTATTATGGCCCTGATGACGCTAAAACGCGTGAGCATTGCGACAAGTATGTAGGCAAGACGCTTACTATTGACGAGATCAATGAGGCGTGGAGCGACACTTGGAGCGGTAAGCGATCAGGCAGCCCGTTTGTTGTTGCAGGCGGTTACAACTGCCGCCACAGATTTAGGCCAGTGTTCTAAGGAGGACGTATGCCATATCACAAGAAAGACAAAAAGAAGAAAAAGCGCAAATCACGTTAAAATGATACAATTAACCCACTCGAAAGAGGATTCGTTACATGAGCGATGAAATCATGGTAGATGCGGCAACTGAGGCCGCTGTGGATCAGCCCGATACACAAGAAGCTCAGGAAACTAAGACGTTTACACAAGAGGAGCTAGATCGAATCGTCTCTGATCGGATTGCCCGCACTAAGCGACAAGTCGAAAAGAAGTACGAGGACATCGACGTGAACGAGGTGCGACAACTGTTGGCAGAAAGGCAACAAGCCGAGTTAGAGCAACAGAAAGATCGCGGCGAGTTCGAGCAAATCTTGAGGACAACTGTCGAAAAGAAAGATCAGGAAATACAGGGCTATAAGCAACGCCTAGAGGCTACATTAGTCGATGGCGCGTTACTGACAGCCGCAACCAGAAACAACGCTGTATCAGCAGAGCAAGTTAGTCAGTTGCTGAAAGGCTCCGTTAAGCTATCTGAAGATGGCTCGGTAGAGGTTTACGACACTAACGGGACGCCACGGTATAACGACAAAGGTGAACTGCTGACAGTCGATGAGCTTGTATCTGATTTCCTAACAGCTAACCCTCATTTCGTGAAGGCATCGCAAGGCGGCGCTGGATCGCAGGGAGCGGCTGGAGGCAAGACGTCGAAGCCTATGTCGGCGGCTGATATGCTAGCTAACTACGATAGTGGCGGTAAAGCCGCGTTTCGTGAGATGAAGCTAGCGCAAAAAGCTAACCGCTAACTAATAGGAGACTTTCATCATGGCGGCTACTACTTCAACTACATTGGATGATCTGTTTGCAAATATCATCCTTCAGGCTCGGTTTACTGCCGAGGAAGAATCACTCATGCTTGGCCTCGTTACTCGATACGACATCGGCAACGTAGCAGGCAAAACCGTACAGGTTCCTAAGTACCCAGCAATCACAGCAGGTGATTTGACTGAAGGCACCGATATGTCATCAACCACTGTGTCTACTACTTCGCAGACAATCACTGTCTCTGAAGTTGGTGCTCAGGTTGTACTGACTGATCTTGCCGCTATGGGCGCTGGCAACCCTGCTGAGGAGCTTGGCACTGTACTGGGTAACGCAATCGCGACGAAGATTGACACGGATCTGATTGCATTGTTTGACGGCTTCTCTACCTCTTTGGGTGGTGCAGGCACTGAGATCACTGTTGCTGACTTGATGAAAGCGGCGGCGACTCTCAAGACTAACAAGGCACGTGGCCAGATGGCGGCGGTTGTCCACCCTTGGCACGCTTACCAGCTCAAAGCGAACCTCACCAACACCTTCGTAAACCCGAACGGTGGCGATCTTCAGAACGACGCAATGCGTAACGCATACGTCGGCCAGATCGGTGGCATCGACATTTACGAGTCTGCGAATGTGAGTATTGACGGTTCAGACGATGCGAAAGGCGCGGTATTCGTACCAGAAGCATTGGCTATCGCTATGAAGCGTGACTTCAACCTTGAGACTCAGCGTGACGCATCACTCCGAGCGTTCGAGCTTAACGCTACTGCCATCTACGGCGTTGGCGAGCTTGATGACGACTACGGTGTTGAGTTGTTGTTCGACGCGGCTCAGTAAGGCACACACGCCCCTTCGGGGGCGTTTCCCTTTGAGGTTTATATGGCTGTTGTCTACCGAGGTGAGCGATTTGAAGATTACAACGTACCTAAGCGGACGCGTAATCATCCTGCGAAGTCGCACGCGGTATTAGCTAAGAAAGGCGACGCTATTAAGCTAGTTAGGTTTGGAGCGCAGGGCGCTAGGACATACCCGCCGACAGAAGGCGAGTCAGAGCGCAGTAAGGCCATGCGAAAGGCATGGTATGCACGACACGCCGACAACCTAAAGAACGCAACAGTATTTGATCCCATCTATTGGGCGGCACGCGTGAAGTGGTGAGCAAATGGCATTTTCTGTAGACACTGATTTAACCGATCTCATCCCTGACATCTTAGAGTTTGGCATCGACACGTTTGCCGATGAACACGCGAGAGCGCAGGGAGATATTGAGCGGGAAATACGCAATCGCTGGTGGCATCGCAAAGGCATACAAGGCGAAATGGATGCCAGCTATTTAACAGATTCACAATGGACGAGAGCGGCAGCGTATCTTGTTCTCTGGAAGTACGCATTACCTCAGCTCACCAACTGGGTTGATGATGATCGCTTTCTACGCATGATTGATTTCTACAAGGTTCGATATGGCGAGGAGATGGACTCCGTATTTGCCGATGGCGTTGAATATGACGCTGACGACGACGGCACTGTAACGAACAAAGAAAAAGAAGTGATTGCACTTAATCGGCTCGATCGATGATTAAGATCAGCACGAAACCTTTACGCATAGAACGCGTCGCCAAGAATGTTCAAAAGGACATAGACGACAGCAAGCGTCTGGCTATGACGCGAACCGTATTGGCTGGTGCAGAAATTATTGAGGATAGAACAGCTAAAGGCCGTGGCATTAATCGCGGCTTTGCTCGTTACTCTAGTTCATGGCTCAAGATTAGACAGGCGTTAGGCAAGTCTAGTCCAACGGTTAATTTAGAGTTTGGCTATGAGCGCAGTGGCAATCGCTGGGTTAGTAGGCCGTCAATGCTCTCGGCGCTACAAGGCAAAGCACAAAGCAAGAAGTTAGGGATCATCTACTTTACTCGCCCTGATGCAGCCAAGCGTGCGGCTATGGTAAACAAGACGCGTCCATTCTTTGGCTTTAATCGCAAAGAGGAGCGCAGGCTAGCGGACGTGTATATGTCGGCCATAAACATTAAGGATCGGCGACGATGAGCGTTAGAGAGAATGTGGCGGCAAACCTTGTTACCACTTTGCAGGCAATCACATCGCCTGTCATTAAGAAGGTGACGCGAGAGCCGTTTGATTTTGACAAACTCAGCAACGCTCAGTTTCCTGCTGTCTTGGTTCGTACAGCTAACGAGACGCGTGAGGACTCATCGATTGGCGGCAGTATGACTAGCCGAATGTCCACAATCGACTATGAGCTGATTTGCTTTGTTAAGCATAAGAATATCGACACAGCCCGCAACCAACTGGTTGAGGCAATAGACGAGAAATTGGATGACGACAGGACGCGGGGAGGCTATGCCATTGATACGCAGGTTATCAGCGTAGAGGTGGATGATGGTACAATAGATCCCATAGGCGGCGTGATCGTCACTGTTAGAGTAATTTACCAATACACACGCGGCGACGCGTAACAGGAGAACTTAAATGGCTACAAACAAAGGCTCAAGCGGTGTCGTAAAGATTGCTGCTAACGGCGGTTCGGTTGCTGTTGTTGGCGAGGTTCGCTCATACAGCATCGACGAGACAGCAGACACTGTTGAAGATACAGTAATGGGCGATACTGTTCGCACTTACTTGCCAAGCCTAACTAGCGCGACACTATCTGTTGACGCTTATTGGGACGATGCTGACGCACAGCAGTTGATCCTCGACACGGGCGCTGACATTGATTGGGAAATCTACCCAACTGGCACAGGTACGGGTGAGAAATACTATTCAGGTGGTGGCGTTGTTACCGCTAAGACAATCACTGCATCGTTCGACGGCATGGTAGAGGCGTCGTTTTCTGTGCAGGTATCAGGTGCCGTCACTGAAGCGACAGCATAATGGGATTGGCTAAAGAGCTGCGAAACCGTCGCAAGCAATCTCGTCGCAAAATAGAAGTAGCAGAGTGGGGCGATGATGACGGGGCATTTACCCTGTATTGTCGGCCTATCACTTGTTACGACTTAAACGAGTTGCAGCGCAAGCATCCGACTGTTTTGCAGAATCCAAGCATTGCCAGCATGGTTGATTTAATCGTAATGAAGGCTGAGGGGCAGGATGGCGAAAAGCTATTCACCTCTGCCGAAGATAAGATCGATCTAATGGGCGAGGAAACAATGATTGTTTCTGAGATCGCCAATCAGATGTTTGGAACTATTGAGTCCGTGGAGGACTTAGCAAAAAACTAGAGTCCGATCAGTCGAGGATGAATCTGATTTCCTTGGCTGATCGGCTCCATAAGACGATAGAAGAAGTCGAGCAGATTTCTGTAACTGAGTTCCATGAATGGCTCGCCTACTTCCACATAATGAGCGAGCGAGCTGATGGCGACTCAAGACGTTAAGATCCGCATTACCGCCCTAGACAAAACGTCTGGGGCTTTGCGTAAGATAGGCAGTGGTTTACGAGCTTTAACCAAGCCGCTTTTAAGCATGAGGACAGCGTTAGTCGGCGTTATTGGCGCTGGCGGTATGGGTTTGCTTGTATCGCAATCTCTTAAAGCTACAGACGCGCTAGCAAAAACAGCCAGCAGAATAGGCACGACAACCGATCAGCTAGGAAAACTGCAATATGCGGGGCAACTAGCAGGCGTTGAAACGAATACCCTCAATATGGCAATGCAACGCTTCGTGCGACGTACTGCCGAGGCAACCAAGGGCACGGGAGAGGCTGTCAGAGCGTTTCAGGCGCTAAATATCGACGCTAGAGAATTGCAAGAGCTACCACTTGCTGAGCGCATGAAGGTATTGGCGTCGTCTTTTGCAGATCTTGGTAGTGAAGAAGAAAAGCTAGCCGTTGCCTTCAAGCTATTCGATTCTGAAGGCACAGCCGTCATCAATATGCTCCGTCAGTCTGGCGATGAGATGGAGCGCGTTTTTCATGAGGCGCAACAGCTCGGCATCGTAATGTCAGAGGAAGCCGCGCAAGGCGTTGAGGATGCCAACGATGCATTTACTCGACTCAGAGCGCTAGGCAGGGGGCTGATTAACCAATTTACGGCAGGATTAGCACCTGCGCTTGAGACGCTTACTACTGCTTTCACCGACTTTATATTAGAGCAGTCTAAGGCTTTCGGCGGTATTGAAAACTTTGGCCGCTATCTAGCTAGCGGATTTATTGAGAACATTATTTCCGCTTTACAGGCGTTGCAAGAATTAACCAACGCAGGCATCACAGTCATCAATACCTTTAACTCAGCTCGTCGTAGTTTGTCTGCGGCGTTTGCTATTGGTAAGGCTGATCCCAATGATGTTGCGGCGCTGAAGGCAGAGTTAGCCGAAATCGATCAGATGCTGAAAGGTGGTTTTTTTAACGATCTTGGCAAAATTCGATTATTTAGCGATGAGGGCGTTATCGATGTGCTCTCTGATGAGGAATTGTTAGCAGAGCGCGAGCGTATAGTGGCTCGACTCAACGAGCTTGGTGTTGCAATTAATGAGGCAATTCCGTTTGTTGATTTTGCTAGCCGATTGGCAGTGCCTTTACAGAAGGCCGCAGACGCAATCAAAGAGCCGTTAAGCAACGTCAGAAGAGAACTAGAAGAAGTTAAGGTTATCGCCCAAGAACCTTGGTATATGCCTTTAATCAAAGGCTTTAGAGGGTTTGCTACTGCCATTGATAACGTCATCGAAAAGATGCCAACTATCGATCAGGCGTTAGAGCAGTTTACACAGCAGGCGATGAACAACTTCACGCAAGCCTTTACTGACGCTGTGACAGGCGCTAAGAACTTCGGCGAAGCGATGAAAGGACTGGCAAAAAGCGTCGTTGATTCTTTGATTAAAATGCTTGTGCAGTATTACATCACAAAGCCATTGTTTGACGCGCTAAGCACAGGCATTGGTAAGTTAGTCGGCGGTGGTGGTGGCGCTGATGGCGCTAGAGCAAACGGCGGCTCTGTAACTGGCGGGAAATCCTACCTTGTCGGCGAGCGCGGCCCTGAGCTGTTTGTCCCTTCAGCAACGGGCAAGATAGTGCCAAATAATCAACTGGGCGGAGGCGGCGGTGTTACAGTCGTTCAAAACATTAACGTCACCACGGGCGTACAGCAAACTGTACGTGCTGAAATTGCTACCCTACTGCCTCAGATTAGTAATGCGGCAAAAGCCGCTGTAGCGGATTCTAGGATGCGTGGCGGCGGGTTTAGTAAGGCAATGGGAGTTGCATAATGGCAGCGTTTCCAAATGTAGGTATTCAAGGAATGACAATGCGTTTGCGATCAGCAACGGCTGTCAGCACGTCACCATTTACTTTTGATCAACAGACTTATCAACATCAGGGCGTTAGATGGGAGGCTGAGGTATCGCTCCCGCCCCTATCTCGATCAGATGCCAAGCAAGTGGAGGCATTTTTTGCGTCTCTTAGAGGGCAGGGATCGACGTTCACTTTAGGCAACCCGTTACACAACATCACAGCAGTCGGCACGATTACTAGCGGCACCAAGAATGCGACAACTGTGACAGGAGCAGTGGCAGGTGCAACGGCTGGCGATTACTTTGAAGTTGGTGGCTCGCTTTACATTATCACTGAGATTGGCGTCAGTACCTTTGATATAATGCCGCCGCTGAGGACTACAATCAGCGCACCCACTACCCTAGACTTTTCTTTACCTAAAGGCACATGGCGATTAGCTTCCAATGAGATCGAATGGAGCATCAGCGAGGCTAGTCTGTACGGTTTCACTTTTGCTTGCGTTGAGGCTATATGAGCAGATCACTGACATCGGGAATGGAGTCGGCAGTTACCGCCGATCTAGTCCGCCCTATACTGCTGGTGCAATGTGCATTCGACAGCGGCAATCTGAACCTTTGGAATGGTATCGGCGATCTTACAGTTGACAGTGTTGATTACGTAGGCGCTGGCACGCTGTTAAGTGTTGGCGAGATATTAGAAACGTCTGAACTAGCTGCTAATGGCTTAACCGTTGCATTGTCTGGTGTTACTGAGCCACTCATTTCTAAAGCCCGAGACGAGGACTATCAAGGCCGAGAGCTTAAGGTTTTGATGGGTGCTATGGATGACACTAACAGCGTTATTGCTGATCCCGTCATTATCTTCAGTGGCTTCATGGACACTATGATAATTAATGACAGTGCTGAAACAGCTACGATTCAAGTGGCTGTAGAAAACCGACTAATCGAGTTTGAGCGCACCCGAGTCAGACGCTATACGGCTGAGGATCAAAAAATAGACTTTCCGAGCGATAAAGGACTGGAATTTGTTGCTGAAATCTCAGAAAAACCAATCAATTGGGGCAGGCGTAACGCTTATGAAGAAGAGCCAACCGAAGGCGACGGAGACTATCGATGATTGAGTTTAAGTTAGAGAATCTAGCCAATGTAAAACGCGAGGCCGAGCCACTGCTAAAGCAGCATTGGGAAGAAATCGCGCTTAACAAAGACATCATTAAGCTCAACCCTGATTGGCGAGCTTATGCAGAGCTAGATCGCGTCAATTCGCTCCGTGTATTTACTGCTAGGAAGGACGGCAAGCTAGTCGGCTATTTCGTTGTTATTGTCAGTAAGGCATTGCATTACGCCGATCACCTATTCGCTAACAACGACATTATTTTTTTAACAAAGCCAGCTCGTAAAGGACTGACAGGCGTTAAGCTAATTAAGTTTGCTATCGACTCATTAAAGGCCGAGGGCATTACTAAATTGCACATCAACACCAAAGCGCATCAGCCATTCGATCCTATCCTTGAGCGTTTAGGGTTTGAGGAAATCGAGCGCGTTTATTCTTTAGTATTGAGGTAATCAAATGGCTATTGCTGCAGTTGCAGGGCTTGCGTCAATAGGATCAGCAATGATCGCCGCAGGCACGCTAGCCATCGGCTGGACTGCTGCCGCTAGTGCGTTTGCGTTAGGTGCTACACTTTCGGCTGTTTCTAGAGCGCTTGCGCCGAAACCTAACCTCGGTGTCAGGATGAGGGGAATATCGCAAACAACGCGAAATCCAGCAGGCTCACGCAAAATCATTTACGGCCAAATTAGAGCAGGCGGCCAAGTCGTCTTTATCGACAATTCTGGAGATAGTAACGAGTTTTTGCACATCGTTATTGCCTTCGCTACGCATGAGATTGAGTCGTTTGAGGAGTTTTACTTTGACGATAGATTAATATGGCAAGGTGGTAGCTATGTTGGTGGCGGCGCAGAGTTTGGAACAATTACAACTTTTGATGGTACGCAAACAACAGCAGATAACAGTCTAGTCAACGCTAGTGACGATTGGACTAACGATCACATTTTGAATGGGATTGCGTATGTTCATTTCAAATTAGAGTTTAATGACACATTGTTTCCGCGAGGAATCCCAAACATATCGGCAGTTATTAAGGGCAAAAAAGTTTACGATCCACGGAAAGACTCGACATCCTCTGTCTACGACTCTGAACTTGGTGTTGCGACACATAGAGAAGACGACAGCACTACGTAGCAATACTCGACTAACCCCGCGCTATGCGTTCGCGATTATCTTGTAGATGCCAAATACGGATTGGGCGAGGACGCCAGCCTTATCGATTTAACTGCTTTGGATTCGGCGGCTGATCTGTGTGACGAGCAAGTCAATTTAGATCCTAGCGGCACTCAGGACAGATATCAGGCCAATGGCGTTATTGATACTGCAAACAACATTAAAGACAACATTGAGCAACTGTTGTCAGCGATGGGAGGCAGACTGACATACTCTGGCGGCAAGTATTATATCGACGGCGCTGAGTACAAAACGCCTACCGTTACGTTTACTGAAGCCGATTGCATAGCTGACATTCAGACTCAGACACGACAGTCGCGTAGGAATATCTATAACGGCGTCAAAGGCATTTTCATCTCTGAGGAGAAAAACTACAAGGTAATGGATTACCCCGCTCAGATTAGCTCGACATACGCTACTGAGGACGGCGATCCCATTTACTTAGATATGCCCCTACCGTTTGTGACAAATAACACGCAGGCGCAGAGACTAGCCAAAATCGCGCTGCTTAAATCACGCCAGCAAGTCATCATTAACATGGCAGTGAACCTCAAAGGCTTGCAGGTTAAAGTCGGCGACACGATCAAGGTGACTAACCAGCGTTTAGGTTACAGCGAGAAAGTGTTTGACGTTATTGATTATGGGCTGGCAATTAATGGCGAGGGTTCGCTTGGCGTTAATCTACAGTGCATTGAAACAGCGCCAGAAGTCTACGATTGGACGACGGCTGATCAAGAGGACTTTTTATCTGGTGGTGAGCTTGATCTGTACGATGGCACAACTGTTGATGACGTTACATTTACGGCGTCAGACATAACAGAGATAGCGTTACTTGGCCCTGACGGCACAGTATCTACAAACGTAGAGCTAAGTTGGACGCCGCCTGACGATGCGTTTATTGATTTTTACAAGGTGCGCTATAACAAAAATGGCACTACAGATTATTTTTATGCCGAAACAAAAGAGCCGCGTATTTTGTTATCTGGCATCGACGTTAGCTCAAATTATGACTTTCGCGTACAAGTACAAAACCTGTTAGGTGTTACTAGTTCAGGTGTTACTTTAAGCAACCAATCTTTAGACGGTGACACGACGATCCCAGATCCTGTTACTGATGTAAATGTTGAAGATGGGTTAAATTATGCATCGACTGTTCGATGGACTAATCCTACAAATATCGATTTGTCTTATGTGCAAATCTATGTAAACAACTATCCTGCGAAGCCACTCAACCCAACAGCAAGAATCAATGGCACTGAGTACGTTTACACGCCCAGATCAAAAACAGAATACGGCGAAGACAAATATTTCTGGTTAGAAGCTGTTGATTACGCTGGCAATGTATCAACTACAGTTGCGTCAAGTTCAGTAAAACTTTTGCTAGCGAAATCTGACGAGATCGATGGCGATGTTTCAGAGATTGCAAGCGTTGGAATTGTCACATATCCAGCTCACACGGTGACTAGCAGCGCAACGACTTTCGGCGAATTTACAGTTCCAGCGCCCGAGGATGGCGTAAAAAAATATGGCAGTCTAAGCGGCAATTTAAAATATACAGTCGATGCGTCAGTCGATACGTGTCTACTAGTGCTCGACGTGCAGCGAGAGAGCAAGGGTGTCACGAGTGGCACCGAGATCGGCGCTATCGTAGCGAATGGGACAATTACTCAATACTATTACTACGTCGAAATTAGCGGGAACCACGTTAAAGAGATCGATGGCTATGGTGGTATTGCCACGACTCAAACCAGCCCGAGCACTATCGAGAAGCCTTTATCAGTTGAGTATCAGGTTGCAACAGATCGCACGCGAGTTATATACACCAGTCTTACGCAAAGCATCACAACAGGCACGCTTTACTATAATCCTGATCGATGGACATCATCAGGTAGCTATTTAAGTGATGGAGCTGGCCCATATAGGCCGATGATCCCGACGCTAGGGGCTAGCACGACAGTTACAATGCCTGTCAATCTACCTTTAGCAAAAAGTGACGATAACGAAACTTATCGCGTCCGCGTTAATCACTTACTAAAAAGCAGCGGTACACTTGGGTTGAATCAATTGACAGCTCAAGTGTTACAAATCGCGTGAGGTAAATATGAGCATTGTTGCAGGCTATACCCGATCAGGTGATGATCAATATATATCGTTGGGTGTTTATGACAGCGTAAGCGATGCAGAGAACGCAATAAGCGCGGATACATCATCGGATGTTGCTACCTATTGGCTCGCGTCATTTATTCATCAGGATTCTGGTGAGCCTGAGATTTTGGCATATATCGAACCCGCGTAGATGATATAATCACTTATTCAGGAGGACTTTTCTTATGGCAAACCCGTTTGTATTTGCGGCATCACCTAATCAGTCTGGCCTCGTCTATGACATGATCGAGGTGACTACTAACGACTCGACTGACAATGTGGGCGCGAACAATGTAGCCATCGGCCTATACATTGAGACAGGCGGCGATGTCGTTTTTCTTAACGTAGACGGCAATGAGCGCACCGTAACCGTACCCGATTTTCACACACTGACTTGCTCTGTTAAGCGGGTTAAGTCTACGGGTACAACCGCAACAGGTATCCACGCGCTAGTAGTAGGCTAAACATGGCGGAAATTACCCATAAAAAAGGCGATACGCTTGAGTGGGTAATCACGCTCACTCAAAACGCTGTCGCTGTAGACATCACCAATTTTACGATCAGGGCTCAGATTCGGCAGACATCAACGCTGATCGCTACGCTTACCTCGACAATCACAGATGCCACCAATGGCATTTTTAGTCTAACGGCCACGGCCACGGCTACAGCGAGCTGGACGACTGGCACGCATAGCTGTGACATTGAGTTCACTGACGACAATAATGAGGTGTTTTCTACCGAGACATTTAAGCTCAAGTTAATCGATGACATTACCTATGATTAACTTAACCTCGCCAACACGCACAGCGTATTCCATATCTATCGAGCAAGGGCAGACAGTATCGGGCACTGTGTCGTTTGAGTCTAAGGCTATTAGTATCGTACCCCAAGGTGGTGAGACTGTTAGCCTAGTTGAGGCTATCACTGTCGATGGCGCGATACAGAATCAGCCCAAGGAGTTTAACTAATGGCTGTCAATATTGGCATTAACATTCAGCGAAGTCCTAACCGTATTAATCAGAACCTGCGAGAGGCGGGAGTTCTTGGCAAATACCCGAAGCTACTGCTCGATTTTAAGGATGAGTATTACTTAGCCAACGGCGGCAGTAAGACACTGGCTAACGCAGTAACCCACGCTCGTGCTGGCAACGCTACGATGACAGACGGCTATGGCCCTGAGCTTGTTACCAATGGTGGATTCGACTCAGATTCGGATTGGACGCTGGGTACTGGATTTAGCATTACAGGCGGTAAATTACAGCTTAGTGATGTTGCCAATTTAGCGGTTGCTACTATTCCCATCACGTTAGAAGCCAATAAAGTTTACGAAGTTCAACTAACGGTTTCTGACTTTGCGGCTGGCTCTTCTTTCCGAGTTTTAGGGTATTCCTCAACAAACTCAGGCGCTAGTTCTTATATTACTTCCGCAGGTGTATATAGATTTTTGCTTCCAATAGACGGAAGCGGCACTGCTTATTTAGGCAAGTTTGTAATTCAAGGAATAGGTGCCAGCTCTACAACTACAGCCACCATAGACTCCGTAAGCGTCCGCGAGATGCCAGTGATTAAGTGGGCGCCGCATAATCTGTTGACGTACTCTGAGGATTTGAGTAACTGGACTATTGGAGGACAGACATTAGATTTAAACTCTGAAACCGCTCCAGACGGGACGCAAACAGCAGACAAACTCATTGCTCAGACAGGCTCAACATATCAACAAGTAACGTATTCAAATAGCTTTTCTGGATTAGCGCTTACTCAAAGAGTGTGGGCAAAAGCGGCTGGCTATAATTTTTTTATGATGAATGGGCCAACAGCTGGCGATTTTACATTTTTTAATTTATCTAACGGCACTGTAGGCACTACGTCTGGAGATCATAGTAACGTCACAATAACTGACGCTGGTAACGGTTGGTATCTTTGCAGTGTCGATTGTGTTTCAGATGGATCAGGAGCTGGGTTTGGGATGTCAAACGCTGACGGCGTGTCTCAATTTGCTGGCAACGGCACTGATGGCATCTACCTATGGGGTATGCACCTCTACCGCTCAGACTTAGGCGGCATGGTAGACAACCCTGATCAGCCACTCTCAAGAGCCTCATACGTCCCTACAACGTCAT